>Ga0181529_10004702_pt1 | contig 14623 bp, 15 predicted proteins | sample PEATcosm2014_Bin_36_FD_119763 | JGI IMG/M metagenome (GOLD analysis project Ga0181529, IMG submission 119763) | Peatland microbial communities from MTU Mesocosm Facility, Houghton, MI, USA - PEATcosm2014_Bin10_30_metaG | ecosystem: Environmental > Terrestrial > Soil > Wetlands > Peat | place...
ACTTGTCAGGTCTCGGGCTCCGTGCAACGGGCGGCTGCAAACCCCGCCAGGTCCGGAAGGAAGCAACGGTAGCGGTGTAGTTCGTGTGCCGCGGATCACCCGGGGCCTGGCATTCGGATCCGGGCCGTGGCCGGATCGCCCACCCCATGTACCAGGTCATCGCCCGCAAATACCGGCCGCAAACGTTTCAGGACGTGGTCAATCAGGAACACGTCAAGACCACCCTCGAAAATGCCATTGCCCAGAATCGCATCGGCCACGGATACATCTTCTCCGGCCAGCGCGGCACCGGCAAGACCACCGTGGCGCGCATTCTCGCCCGCTGTCTGAACTGCGTGCAAGGTCCCACTGCAACGCCCTGCGGCGTGTGCGCGAGCTGTCTCGAGATTACCGGCGGCGGCACCGTGGACGTGATCGAAATCGACGCGGCTTCCAATCGCGGCATCAACGAAATGCGCGAGCTGCGCGAGAATGTCCGCTATCGCCCCGCGCGCGACCGCTACAAGGTCTTCATCATAGACGAAGCGCACCAGATCACCAGCGAAGCCTTCAACGCGCTGCTCAAGACAATCGAAGAGCCGCCCGAGTGGGTGGTGTTCGTGTTGTGCACCACCGAGGCGCACAAGATTCCGGCCACCATCGCGTCGCGTTGCCAGCACTTCAGTTTTCGCTCGGTGGATTTCGAGGCGCTCACCGCGCGCATGGCCTGGATCTGCGGCCAGGAAGGCATTGAGGCCGAGCCCGAGGCTCTCTCCGTGCTGGCGCAGGCCGGCGAAGGCAGCGTGCGCGATTCGCTCTCCGCGCTCGATCAGGCCATCGCCTGCTGCGGCCAGAAGCTCGACGCCGTCGCGGTGCGCGCGTTACTCGGTGCGTTCTCGCTGGAATCGCTCGGGCAGGTTACCGCTGCACTGACCGATAGCGACCCGCGCCGGATGCTCGAAGTGGTCGACGAGCTTGAGCGCAACGGCCACAACCTGCAACACTTCAGCCGCGAGCTGGCGCGCTACTTTCGCAACCTGCTGGTGGCTCGCATCGCCGGTTCCGATACGCGGCTGATCGCCGCCAGCGCCGCCGAGCGCGACCGCCTGGCCGAAACCGCGGCGCGTTTTTCCGAAGAGGACCTGACGCGCTACCTGCACCTGTCGCTCGAGTTGTTTCGCGAATTGCAGTTCTCGTTGCAGCCGCGCTTCCATCTCGAAATCGGCCTGGTGCGATTGGTGCACGCCGGCCGTCTGCTGCCCATCGAACAGGCGCTAGCCGAGTTGAGTGGCGAAGAATCGCGCCCCGCGCCGGCCGCCGCGCGTCCCAGCCCGCCCACGCGCGTCTCCGCCGCGCCAGTACGAACCGGTCCATCGCCGTTTGAAGTCGATCGCGCCAAGAAATCCGGTCATCCGGAGCCGCAGAACTCCGGCGCCAACGCGCTGGCGCCCGCGGCCATGGCCGACGCCGGTCCGCGCGAGCTCTTGCACGCATGGCTCACCGAGCGCGGCTTGGCCCACCTCGCCGATGCCGTCGAGAACGCGCAGATCACCGTCAGCGGCGGCGACATTCAGATCCGTGCGCCCAAGTCTTACCACCTGTTCTTGAAGGACAGCAGCTTCAACGAAGCCGTGCGTGCGGTTTTTTCGCGCCCGCTCAACTTGAAACTGATCGCCGGCGATTCGCCGGAAGCCGCCCCGCGGGAAGCGGTGCTCGCCGAGTCACCGGCCGACGACGCCGCCGGCCGCGCGCTCGCCAACGAAGAAGTGCAGCGCTTCCGCGAGGTCTTTGGCGGCGAGGTCCGCCGCATCCGAAATCTGAAGGAGCAGCCCAAGTGAAATTACCCGGCAATATGCAGCAGATGATGCAAAAAGCGCAGCAGATGCAGGAGCGCCTGCAACAGGAAATCGCGCAGATCAAAGTGGAAGCCTCTGCCGGCGGCGGCATGATTACGGTGACGATGGACGGGCAGAAGAATTTGCTCAGCGTCAAGATCGATCCCGAGGTCGCCGGCGACGTGGAAATGCTCCAGGACATGGTGCTGGCCGCGCACAGCGAGGCCCTCAAAAAGGTCGAAGACGAGACCAAGCAGAAGATGAGCGGCATGCTGGGCGGCCTCGGCCTGCCTCCCGGTATGTTTTGACGATGCCCGATTTCGCCGAACCGCTGGCCCGCCTCATCACCGAATTCAAACGTCTGCCCGGCATCGGCCAAAAATCCGCGCAGCGTCTGGCCTTTCACGTTCTCCGCGCCGGCCGTGAAGACGCCGAACATCTCGCGCAAGCCCTACTCGACGTGAAAGATAAGCTCGGCCTATGCCGCATCTGCAACAACATCAGCGATAGCGAACTGTGTTCGTATTGCTCCGATTCCAATCGCGACCCGCGCATCGTCTGCGTGGTCGAGGAGCCGCACAACATCGTCGGTATCGAAATCACGCGCCAGTTCGAGGGCCGCTACCATGTGCTGCACGGCTCGCTCTCGCCCCTGCGCGGCATTGGCCCGGAGTCGCTGAAACTCAAGAACCTGGTCGAACGCATCGGCGAAGGCGAGATACAGGAAGTGATCGTCGCCACTAATCCCACCACCGAAGGTGAAGCCACCGCCGTCTATCTCGCGCGCCTGCTGAAACCGCTCGGTGTCAAAGTAACTCGCATCGGCATGGGCGTTCCCGTAGGCAGCGACTTGGAATTCGCGGATGAAGTGACTATCTCCAAAGCTATGGAAGGCCGGCGGGAGATCTAGCGCGGGGCAGCGAACTCATTTTTCTTGCGCTGCTTCCCTGATGTAAAACTCATTGTCCAGGGTGCAATCGATCTGGGCTGGAGCATAACCCATTTGTCCGAAGCCGTTGCCCCAGTCGTCTACGCGCCCTGCTGTGCGGCGAGGCGGCCTCAGGTCGTTGCGCGCCTCAATCCGGCCGAAAATGACGGCCCAATTCTGCTGCACCCACTCACGTCGCACCGGGCCTTGAGAGGAGAATACTGGAAGCTCCTCCATATTCAGAATCGTCGTTCGCCGAACCGATTCCAGCTTCTCATTCAGCGCAGCGGGGTCCAGCACGAGAAGGCCGAGTGGCGGAGTGGGGCCCGAAGATCCGCTGCCAATCGCCACCTTATTCGGCCAAGCGTAGCCATCGGTGACCAGGTTCGAACCGCAGTTGTCCTCACTCAACCATTGGCCGTCGAAATGGGAGTCGTCGAACTTCCCCAGAAGGGCGATATCCTTCCCGTCATATGCAACGGGGTTGGCTAGCAGTTCGCAAACCGTGACTGGCGCTATCCCTCCGGTCTTGACGAGAGTGCCGACGTACGAATAGAACGAGCAGAGAATCTTGATTCGGCTAGCGGTGACGGAGAAAGTGTTTGGGGGGTGCGAGAAGCACGCGGAGATCTGGTGGCCGCCCGCGGCATCCGGCGGAATCTCGAATGAGAACGCAATCTTGAGCTGTTCCCCCCGACAGGCCGCCGGGAACATGGTGCCTTCGATTGCATCGCGTACGGAGTCAGCGAGAGGCACTGGGCCGCTCAGCGCGAGCCCAACCGCCCTTCCAACCGAATCAACCGCGAAATCGGCGGAGACAGAGCCGGCCAACTTCGAATCAAGGGCATCGGCCGGATACGAAAGATGCTCGATCTTCGAAGAGCATGCCGCGGACCACGTCTCTTCTGTGGCAGAAGCGGCGCGCCCGCCCGTCTCTCCCCAAGCTGCGGGGAGGAAGGCAGTACAAAACAAAAAAGCCGCCCAAGCCGGTACGTGCCTCGCCTGGACAATGCAACAGTCACCTTCCAGACCTCGCTAGCCATTCTAGCTCTGTTGGATGCACCAACGGGATTGTATGTTAGTTTCGAACCTGCACGGAAACCGTCGCAGCTTCCTGCAGCCCGTCTCTCGTCACTCCGCCAATCGCTAAGTCAACCATCACATTTGCTTCTCGCAGAGAGGCCATTTCCACCTTGAGATAGTTGCCAGTCAGCGCTGCGCCGGGCTCGTGCAATGTCACTGCGGATAGTGTGCGGCCCACCATGCGCTGGCGGAATTCCCGGTTCTTCCGCTCTCCCAACTCGCGCAATACGCGGTTGCGTTCCTTGCGAACCCGCATCGGGACCATCAGCGGAGATTCCGCCGCGGGCGTCCCTGGCCGCTCCGAATAAGTGAAGACGTGTAGATAAGTGAATGGTAACTGCTCGATGAATTGGCGGTTCTCCTCGAAGTCCGCGTCGGTTTCCCCGGGAAATCCGACCATCACGTCCGCACCAATCGCCGCGTCAGGCATTAGACTGCGCGCTTTCATAACGCGGTCCGCGTAATGCCGTGGCCGGTACCTGCGGTGCATCAGACGCAGAATCCTATCCGATCCGCTTTGCAACGGTGCGTGTACGTGCGGCGCGATGCGACTGCTCGCAGCCATCAGCTCCAGCAGATCGTCGGAAAAATCCATCGGCTCGACCGAGCTGAGCCGCAGCCGCTCAATCGGCGTCTCGTCGAGCACGCGCCGCAGCAGGCCAGCCAAGCGCAGCGTGCTGCCCGGCTCGCGGCCCCACCGGCCCAGGTTGATGCCGGTCAGCACCACCTCGCGATATCGCAGCGCCAGCCGCCGAATTTGTGCCACCACTTCGTCCGCCGGCATGCCGCGGCTACGACCACGGACGAATGGGATGACGCAGAACGAGCACCGGTTGTTGCATCCGTCTTGAATCTTCAAATTCGGCCGCGTGCGGTCACCGCCGGCGTCCTCCACCGGCGCCGAAAGGAACGCCTGTTGCGCGAAAATGTCTCCGACGTGGATGTCTCCGACGTGAATGTTGCCGTGGTACGGTGCGCCGATGGGCGCCAGCACGACCAGCTCTGGGATCGTGTGCTTGTGGCTGTTGCCCACCACCCATTCCACGCCCGGCATGGTGGCCAGTTCTTCGGGCGCTCGCTGTGCGTAGCATCCCGTAACGAGGATGCGCGCCGCGGGGTTTTCCCGATGCACGCGGCGAATGGTCTGCCGCACGTCGTCATCGGCGGCAACCGTCACCGTGCAGGTGTTCAATACCACCAGGTCGGCCGTGGATCGCTCACCGGTCTGCAAAAGCCCACGTGCCGCGAGCGACGATTCGAGCGCAGCGCCGTCCGCTTGCGTGGCCCTACATCCGAAATTTTGAACGAAGAATTTCCCCACCGTCATTCCATTATAAGGGCTCGATCCGGAATGGCTAGTGAAGAACCGCTCCCAATCGAATCGTAGACTGCGGTTCCAGCTCCCCGGCTCGACTCCGAAATCGGCAGCGCGCGGGTTTTTTCGGTAAAATAAAAAGACCCCAAGGAAAGCGAACCGAATTGTTACCGTCCAAGCCGACGCGCGTCACTGCCATATACCCAGGATCGTTCGACCCGATCACGAACGGCCATCTCGATTTGATCCAGCGCGGGTCGCGCATGTTCGACCGGCTGATCGTTTCGATTCTCTGGAATGACGCCAAGGAGCCGCTTTTCTCGGTCGACGAGCGTATCGAAATGCTTCGCGAAGTGGTCAACGTCTATCCCAACGTGGAGGTGGATTCATTCCATGGCCTCCTGGTGGACCACGCGTCCGCGCACTCGGCTACCGTCCTGCTGCGCGGCATACGAGCGATTTCCGATTACGAGTATGAGTTGCAGATGGCGCTGATGAACCGCCGGCTGCGTCCCGCCATCGAGACTGTTTTCATGATGGCCAACGAAACGTATTCGTTCATCAGTTCGCGCCTGGTGAAGGAAGTGTTCAGCCTGGGCGGAGAGATTTCCGGCCTGGTGCCGCCCACAGTCGAGGCCCGTCTGCAACGCCGGCTGGCCAAGGTCGTTTGCGAGAGTTTAAGAACGGAAGAGGAGGGCCCATGCAGGCCATAGCCAACGCAATCGCGGAGCGCATCGCTCTTATCAGCGAATCGTCCACCATGAGGGTGGCCGCCGAGGCCACCAAGTTGCGGACGCAAGGTATCGACGTCGTCGATTTCGGCGCCGGCGAACCCGATTTTCCGACGCCGGATAACATCAAAGAGGCGGCGAAGCGTGCGATCGACCAGAACTTCACTAAGTACACGCCCGTCGGCGGCACCGCCGAATTGAAGAAGGCCGTGTGCGATTCGCATAAAAACGACTTCGGCACGAATTACCAGCCCAGCGAGTGTCTGATCACGGTGGGCGGCAAGCATATTATTTTCAATCTGATGCAGGCGCTGATCAACCCCGGCGACGAAGTCATTATTCCGGTGCCTTACTGGGTGACTTACAAGGACGTGGTGAATTACGCCGGCGGTAAGTGCGTCTTTGTCGATACTGACGAAGCGCAAGGCTTCACGTTCACCGCCGCGATGTTGGAACCGCACCTAACGGCGCGCACCAAGCTGATCATCATCAATTCGCCGTCCAACCCGAGCGGCGCGCTGCTGGATCGGGCGGAGTTCGAGAAGATATTCGCACTCGCTGTGAAGCGTGGCGTCTACCTAATGACCGACGAGTGTTACTGCAAGTTTCTCTACGATAGCGAACCGTTTTCGATCGCGTCGCTTCCGGGTGCGAAGGAGACGGTTTTGATCGCTGGCTCGGTTTCGAAGACGTATTCGATGACGGGCTGGCGGATCGGCTTCGGCCTGATGCCGGCGCCGATCATTACCGCGATGGGCAAGCTTCAAAGTCACTCGACGTCGAACCCGACTTCGATTGCGCAGAAGGCGGCGGTAGAAGCGTTGCTCGGGCCGCAGGAATCGGTCGGCATCATGCTGGCCGAGTACCGCAAGCGGCGCGATTTCGTGGTGGCCAAATTGCGCGCCATTCCGGGAGTGACCTGCAACTTACCGCAGGGTGCGTTCTATGTTTACCCGAATATAGGTGTCGCGCTAGGCAAGAACGGCATCGCGGACACGCTCGCTTTCTCCGAGCGCCTGTTGCAGGAATCGCACGTGGCCGTAGTGCCCGGCGAAGCCTTCGGCACCGACCGCCACGTTCGCATCTCCTACGCCACGTCGATGCATGAGTTAGAGCGCGGCCTGGACCGATTGCATCAGTTCATGGTGAAGAACGCGTAGCGGCGCGGCGCAGTGTTGGCAGGCGGAAGCGCCTGCCCCACCTGTCGAATTCTTTGGTAGAATCGGGCGTTGTATTTAAGGAGAGAAACAATGAAATTCGTTCTCCCGCTTGCGATGTCCTTTGGAGCGCTGATTGCCTTTGGACAGACTGCCGGCCAAACCGCTATCTCCGGCGAGGAACTTGATGAATCGGTTGTGCCGCAGTGGTCAGCCACGTTTCCGGTCCTTCTGAAGGCTAGCGAGACCCAATTCTTGAGCTTTAGGATGGCCAAACAACCATCCGGGCCTCTCAGCGATGCCGACCTGATAAATGGAGCGACAACCCAGACCCCCAGCATACCCAGATTACAGGGCGCACAAGAGTGCAAGACTGAACGAGACCCAGATACTGTGGTAGGCCCAAGCGACGGCTTGTACTCCTACAAATGCTCTTTTCCCCACGGGAGATCAGCGGCCGAAATGCAAAACGACTTCGTCCGCCTTGTGCGGCTGGTGGAGAAGGCAACTGGAGAAACGGCCGTTCAAGTTATTGCGCCCAGTCTCAGTCAGTATTCGGAACACCGCATCGTACACGTCGGCCGGATCGGGGTGGCGGAGTCGTGGTTTAGTGACTCACCGTTAAGCCGTTTGGAGATACGGATTCACCCGGCTATCCATACTGGCTACCGTCCTCCAACTGCATCATCGCCTGGCAGGAGCGAGATCGACGGGATCATCAAGTCAGGGCGCTACACCCAGATGCCGGCGGCGCAGCGGGTTGGATCGTCTGGTTCGGGGCCGGCGTCGATCAAGGTCACCAACGATACTGCGTACAGTCTCACTGTCGTCTACGAGGGAATTTCTTCGAGAACGCTAATAATCCCCGCACACGACACCACAACGATCCAGCTTCCGGCGGGGTCCTTCCGGGTGCTCGGCCGCGTCTCAGCGCCGGGTGTTTTGCCTTTCATAGGAAGCGAGAATCTCGGCCCTGGCGACAATTTGGAGAGCAACTTCTTCATTAAGTAGCTTCATAACATCTGCCAACCGGCTCGTCGGCCTACCTACTGCACCTGATAAGTCACGTTCACGTCCGCGGTTTTCGGCGGGAAGCAGGTGTTCGAATTGCACGCCTGATACCGCAGCTTGCCGCTGGCCATGCCGGGGCCGGGCGGGGCGTTCGCGGCGGCTTTGAAACTCGCCGTCAAAGAAAATGAGCCGGAGAAAACCGACAGCGGCTTCTCGGCGAAATCGTATTTTTCCGACTTAGCTTGCGGGTAAGCTACCTCGCCGCCTTCTAATGCGCCAAGCGAAGTCCAAGTTAGCTTCAAGGGGATGAGATAGTCCTCGCTGGGGCGATTGCTGTTGACGTGAAAGCCCGCGTCCACCGTGACGGGAATTCTAACCTCGACGGCCGCGCCCCGCGCGGCCGCCACCTTGGCCGGTTCGCCCACTTTCAAGTGACCGCTACTTTGCGCTGAGAGAGACCACAGGCTCACCAGCGCCAGCGGAAGCCACCGCCGCCGGAGACTGCAAAAGCTGTTCGACACCATCTTCGATATCCTTCCTGCTAGTGAGCCCGACGTGAACGGCGGCGACCTTGCCCGACCTATCGATCAAAAACGTGGTGGGCAGCGCATCCACGCCGCCATACATTTGGGTGGTGAGATCGTCGCCAATCAGGACGCGGTAATTGACGCCTAACTCCGCCAGAAACGGCTTCACCACTTCCCAGCCTTCGTCGTCCATTGCCACGCCCAGCACTTCAAATCCGCGGTCCCTATTCTTCCGTTGGAGATCGATAAACCAGGGAATCTCGATGCGGCAGGGACCACACCAGGTGGCCCAAAAATCGAGAATCACCACTTTGCCGCGGTAGTCGGAAAGATGAACCAGCTTGCCGTCGGCGTCCTTGAGCGCGAAATCGGGCGCGCTCTTGCGCTCCTTCTCGGGCTTGAGCGTGGCTGCCTTCACCTCGGCGGGGCCGCCGCAACCGGCGGTGAACAGTCCCAGAGCCAGGGCCGTACTCAAGATGGCGGAAAAACGGAAGGCGGACACTCGTGGGTTCCTGTTTCGATTATATCGATAATTGCTTGCCGGAAACTTTCTGCGCGAACCAGGCTTGCCGGCGGCGGCGAAAGCGCACGGCGAGCGTGAACTCGGGGTGCTCCGCGACGCCGGCGTAGAGCCACGCGGCGGTATCGCAGAAACTTTCGCAACAGTACTCGCGCCAGCGCCGCGAGCGTCCGCTCACCTCTTGCTCCGTGAGCGCCCGCCTGCGCCATTCGGCCGACCAGCCCAGTTCGCCGCGCGCGCCGGCACGGCGCTCGGCGGCCAGCAGCGCTTCGAAATCGCGGCGCAGCGGATTGCCCGCCCGCAGCCAGACGAAGTGAAACCACTCGTGCACGAACACGCGTGGAAACTCGGCGTTGGTGCAGGCAATCGCGATTCGCCTCTCGCGCAGAAACGATCCCGCATGTGCCGCGCCGTGCCGGTCGCGCAATTCCGCCACGCGTTCCAGCAAGAGCGGAGCGCCCGCCGCCGACGGCAATCGGCCCAACAGCCCTTCCACGCGGCGCGCCAGCCAGGGGTCGCCGGGCGCATCCACGCGCGCCGTAGCCGCAAGCGAATGTTTCATGTTTGTAACACTATTTCGATTGAAGCCCAACCCATGCCATAGTACACTGCCCACCATGGAAGAAATGCAGATCGAGGTCGCCGGGGGCGCTGGACCGAACGTCCGGATACTGCGTCTGACCGGACCTTTCACGCTCGCCACGATGTTCGATTTCCAAAACATTGTACGCGAAGGCGAGTCCGCCGTCACTATCGTCGATCTCAGCGGCGTGCCATACATGGATTCGGCGGCTCTCGGTTCGCTCCTGGGCTTTCATGTTTCCTGCCAGCGGGAAGGCCACCGGTACGCATTGACGGGTGTTTCCAGCCGCATCCGGACGCTGCTCCAAGTGGCGGGAGTGGATAGCTTCCTGGTCCGTTACGACACTGAGGAGCAAGCCGAGACACACTTGGCGGCCGGCGCGGCTGGGGCATAAGCGACAGGCAGGACAGACCATCGACTGCCGTGGTGTGTCGTGCCTCTCGGCTCCGCAACAAATTGACAGACGGCAAAGAACGATCGTCTGTCCAACGCCTTCAATCAGGTCCGCCGGCGGCAAGTGCGAGCCGTTTTTCCACTTCGTCAATTCCGCCCACGAACCAGAGCGCATCGCCCCGGTTCGACTCATAAATTAAGTCTCGTAAGGTGGCGCTCCTCGCGACAAGCTCCGCGTAGTCGCCGACGATGGCAAGCCTTCGCCGGTAGTTCACGAACTTCTGCGCTATCTCGCCGGCGATCCCTGTCCGCAACTGAAAGAAACCTGGGTCAAGCCTGGCGGCGGGAATTACGATCAACAAAGCGCCCTGCGCTAGGGCCTCTCCGATTACGGCAACTGCGTCTCCGGAGTTGCGCAAAATCGGCCCGTCCGCTGCACATTCCAAAATGCGCACGCCATGCAGATCGTAGATTCTCGCCGGCATATGCTCAGCTTAAAACACAGTCAATTCAGTTGGCAGCCGCAGGGACCTCACTCACTTGCCCACTTCGGCTTCGATGGCTTCCAGTTCCTTTCCGGCGTCGGCCCACTTACCGCTGCCGGCCAAGTCCTTATATCGGCGGAGATGTTCGCGGATGCGCGCCAGGCGCGGATCCGGCGCGGCGGCCGGCGCGGACGATTGGGCCGAACCGGTTGACGCCGCCGGCTGCACGACGGCCTGCGCGACGAGTTGTTGCGCGCCCTGCGAAAGTTGCGCCAGCGCCTCGTCGTAAGTATCGGCGTAAATCAAGCGGTCGCCGACCGCCAGCACGATCTTCTTCAACTGCGGCATGCGCGCTTCGGTGGCCTGAATGTAAATCGGGTCCACGTAGAGAAACGTGTTGCCCACCGGGAGCACCAGCGTTTGGCTGCGGATCACCTGCGAGCCCTGCTGGTTCCATAGCGTGAGATCTTTCGAAATGGTGCCGTCCGAATTGATGCGCGAATCGATCTGCATCGGTCCATAGATCAGCTTCTGCTTGGATAGCAGCAGCACCACCATGTTGCCCAGATTAGGGCCGTCGCAACGCGCCACCATCAAGCCGATCATGTTGTCCTTGTTGCGCGGCGTGAACGGCGTCAGCAGCAGAAACTCCGGTTTGGCTTCGCCGGGCAGCGTGGCCACCACGTAAGTGGGAGAAACCGATTCCGCGCCTTCGGCCTGGCCGGTGACGCGCCGCGCCAGGTCCCACAGATCTTCCTTGTTATAGAACGACTGCGGATCCTGCATGTGGTAAGTGCGGTATATCTCCGCCTGCACTTTGAAGAGCGTTTCCGGATAACGGGCGTGGGCGCGCAGATCGGCCGGCATGGCGGAAGCGGGCAGGAAGAGATCGGGGAACAGGTGCCGATAGGAACCGATGATCGGGTCGTCGGGCGCGAATATGTACAAATGCGTTTCTCCGTCGTAGGCGTCCACCGTGGCCTTGACGGCGTTGCGGATGTAGTTGACTTCGCCGATGTCGCCCGCGTCCACGGCGCGCGAATACGGGTGCGCGTCGGAGGTGGTGTAGCCGTCCACGATCCACACCAGGCGGCCGGTATCGGTGATCACGAGGTACGGATCGGAGTCCCACTCGAGAAAGCCGGCTAACTCGTGAAGCCGCTCGCGTATCTTGCGCTTAATCATCATGCGGCTGTTAGCCGTGAGATAGTCGGTCAGCAGAATGTTGGGTTCGCCCTCTTCGAGCGCGGCGGCGAGGCGCATTCCGAACGAGGAGATGGGAAAGCCGCCCTTGCCTTCATAGTGGCTGCGCACGTTGCCTTCGCCCGAGGGGTAGTTGAACTCCTCCTGCGCGGTGTTCACGAACACCGGTTCGTGAGTGACTTCGCCGTAGTACAGTTCCGGCCGCGTTAGTTTCAGCCCGGGAGTCGAGGTGCGCGGCGGCGCGTCCTGAATCAATAGCACCGGCATGCCGTCGGGCGTGATCTGGCTGACACCGGCCATCACCATGCCGTAACCGTGGGTATAAATAATCTCCGGGTTGATCCAGCTTTGATGTACGTTGGGTAACTGATTGACGTCGAGCTCGCGCGGAGATACAAACACCTGCCGGTAACGTCCGTCGATCATATAGCGGTCCACGTCCGTATCCTTGAAAACGTAATACGGCCGCAGAGCCTGGATCTGGGTGACCGTATCGTGAAAGGCGCGAACGTCCCACAGGCGCACGTTGTCGAGCGTGGCCTGGTTGTGCGCGATGTCGATGGGCGCGCCGGGATCCGTGTGAAACTCGACTTCCTTCACGTTCCGATCCAGACCGAAAGCGCTGCGAGTAGCCTGGATGTGAATGTTGATGTAGGGCTTCTCGAGGGAAATTTCATTGGGCGATACATAAGCCGCGCCCACGATGCGCGGCACGGCGAATGCCACGACCAACGCAATGGCCATGAATGCCGCCTTCATCCAGCGACCCATCGACACCAGCACGGCGGCGGCAAGCGCGGCCAGGATGAGAAGCCATTGCATGGGAAGCCCGACTTTCAGGTCCACCCAATCGATGCCGACCATGAATGCGCCGTGCTGGTTGTACACCATTTCGTATCGGCCGAGGTAGAACTTCACCACCATGGCCAGCAACAGCGCCACGCCGGCGCCGCGCAGGAAGCGCGACTCGAGTCCGCCTTCCAGCTTAAAGAAGCTGGCGTCCATTTCGCGCGCGTTGACCAGGTCTGGAAACCGATGGCGCAACTGCCAGCCACGCGCGGCGGCCCAGTAAACCAGAATCGAAACAATCACCAGCGCCAGCACGTAACCGCGCAACAGGTCGTAGAACGGCAGGTCGAAAAGATAGAACGAAAGCGGCTTGGCGAAAACGGGATCGAGCCAGGCGGCGGCCGGCGCAGCCAAATCGCGCGAGCCGGCGAAACGGATGACGGTCCACGTATCGATGGCGGAAGCGGCGATGAAATAGCCCAGCGCCAGCGTGGCAAGCGTGGCCAGGCGCGCATAGATGGGATGTTCGCCGAGGCGCGTGCCGGCGAATTTCAGGGCGCGCGCATGGGTGATCCAGAGAACGAGGAATGCCACCAAGGTGGCCGCCGCCACTGGCGCCACGCTGTAAGTCAGCATACTCAGCCAGGTGCGGAACTGGCCAAGCTCCTTCCACCAGGCGATCTCGATGGCATAAGAGGCGATGGTGCGCGCTCCCAATAAGAGAGCCACCAGGACGACACCTGCGGCGATGAGGGTGGCCGGCGAACTCAGCCGACGCCCGGGTCCGATTTGACGGGGCATGGATCAAGGGTACCACCGGCGACGGGCGTGCCGGCGGAGTGGTAGCTTAATAGGAACCGCTATGAACATCCAAAAAGCTACCGTTCGTTACGAAGCGTGGCTGGGCCGGCACCTCCGCATCCTCCCCGAGGACCTCGATCTCAAGCACCGCGCCATGCGTTCCTTGCCCTTCCCGTTTCTGCGCGCCACCTACTACCGCTGGGCGCAGACGTTCCCGGAGATTTGCAGCGACCTGGCGCGGGCGCCCAAGGCTTTGGCGGTGGGCGATCTGCACGTCGAGAATTTCGGAACCTGGCGCGACGTGGAGGGGCGCCTGATCTGGGGCATCAACGATTTCGACGAAGCCTGGGCGCTGCCCTACACGCACGACCTGGTGCGACTGGCGACCAGCGCACTGCTGGCGAAAATGGATTGCGATCCGAAGGAAGGCATCGGCGCTATCGTCAAGGGATATGCGAACGCGTTGACAGCGGGCGGACAGCCGTTCGCCCTGGCCGAGCATCACGCCACGCTGCGCACCATGGCCACCACCCGCCTGCATGACGTGCAGGCGTACTGGGATAAACTGGCCGGCCTGCCCGAGCTGAAAGAGAAGCCGCCCGCCGGCGCCATCAAGGCGGTGGAACGGATGATGCCGGAGCGGCACCTCGAATGGCGCATCTCGCATCGCGTGGCCGGGCTGGGCAGCCTGGGCCGCGAGCGCTACGTCGCGGTTGCGCAATGGCGCGGCGGGTCCGTAGCGCGAGAGGCCAAAGCGCTGGCGCCTTCGGCGTGCGTGTGGGCGGCCAAAGGCAAAGGCACCGCACCCATCCACTATCAGGACATCCTGGACCGCTCGGTGCGTTGCCCGGATCCGTTCGTGCGCCTGCAGAGGCGTTGGATTGTGCGCCGCCTGGCGCCGGACTGCTCGCGCATCGAGCTATCCGCGCTGCCCGCCGAGCACGACATCCTGCACCTGCTCGAAGCCATGGGCTGGGAAACCGCTAACATTCACCTCGGCACGCTCTCGGCGCGCGTTCTGTCGGCGGATTTGAAGAAGCGTCCGCGGGGGTGGCTGTTTCACGCGGCGCGCCAGATGGAAAAATCCGTGCTCGCCGATTTCGCCGATTATTCCGCGCGGTAGTTGGGGGCTTGCGCGAGGTCTCACGGAGATGGAAACGCGTAGCCTGGAAGCTGTGAAACAATCAAACATTTCTCTTGAATTCTGTATCAAGGTCCGTAAACTGGATTCGTGATCAACGACGCCTCCCCTCGCTACGAACCGATCGACCGCCGGCAGGTGG
>Ga0181529_10004704_pt1 | contig 14622 bp, 10 predicted proteins | sample PEATcosm2014_Bin_36_FD_119763 | JGI IMG/M metagenome (GOLD analysis project Ga0181529, IMG submission 119763) | Peatland microbial communities from MTU Mesocosm Facility, Houghton, MI, USA - PEATcosm2014_Bin10_30_metaG | ecosystem: Environmental > Terrestrial > Soil > Wetlands > Peat | place...
AAGCACCTGGCTCGGCGCGTGCATGACTTGTATTTTGAGCCACAGTACGAAGACTTCCGGCCGCGGACCCTGTGGAGCCTGTCCAACGCATTCACCTCGGCCTTCAAGGAACTCGACCCGATCCCGCAATTCAAAGCCACGGCGAAGCTCGGCGGATTCCTGGAAGAGCGGCTCGCGCGGCGGTTCTGAGGCAATTCGACAGCGGTGGCAGTAGGCCGGCCGAGCCTGCGGCCACCGCGCTGTACATCTAGAAGTCGCGCGGTTCTAGAATTTGCGTCGAGAAGGATCTGCGCTCACCGTGATAAGCCTACGCTGCTGCGGCGTTGCGCCATCCTGCGGTATAGCGACGCAGTGTCCGGTGGCCGACCACCGGTCGAGCATCGTCATTTTCATGGATCGCCGTTTCCCTGGACGAACTCATGGCTTAGCCGCTTTCCGGTAGGCTGCTTTACCGAGGCCCCGGCTCAAAGTTGGAAACTGTGTCGTGCCTAGCCGGCGCGCTTTGTCTTATTCCGGACTGAGACTCGTTGGCGAGATGCCGGCTCGGCGCATGCCGGGCAGAACAACGGTGCCCGAGTGCTTCGGCGCTTGGCGGCCACAGGCCGTAGCCGAACGGCGGAATCAGATCCGGCGATGATTCTCTCGACGGATTTCAATACTGCTGCCCGAGTCATGAGGTACATTCCTCCACGAGCAGCCGGAAAGCGGCAATTCCATGCCGAAAACGCCTGAGCGTATTGGAGTACCCGCTCAACGTCCTCGGGCGTCATCGAGGCGAGGGCCCGCGCCCCGCCTGCACCGATGCGAGAGAGCAAACCCGCCGTACACCAATCACCGCATCCCGCGGTATCCTTGACGGTCTCGACCTGAAATGCGGGTAGATGCCTCCATGCATATCCGCTGATCGAGGAGAGCGTGGTTCGATAGCGAAGACCCTCATCACCCAAGGTCTCGATTTCAAGCAGGGCTTCGTTTTTCTTCAGAAGATCGGAGAAGCCCCGAAGTCGTTGCGAGGAGTACTTGAGGATATGGCAGACTCGGAGTGCTTCTCGGAAGAGGCGGGGATCGGACGAGCCCGACGGCTCGAAGACGACGAGCGCGCCTCTATCTGAGAAATTACGGGCGAGATCGATCGAACTGCGCGAGACTCTGTCAAAGAAAAACACTCGAGGAGCCGGCAAGCCGAGCAAGGTTTCTACGGACTTGGACAGCAAGGCCCGATACTGAGGAAGGTAACCGCCGCAGCCGGGGCAGGTCCAGACGTATCGATGCCTCGGATTCCCGGCGCGATTCCGGTAGATCTGCTCGACGACAATCGGCGTAGCACTCTGTGGCTCCTGGCCGACATGATCAACCTGAACACCCCACTGTTCCAAATCCTCCCGCACAGCGGTTCCTGCGGCGTCCTCGGCCAATCGAGCGATTGCAGTGGAACGCCAACCAAAGAACGCCATTATTGCGAGGACGTTTCCGCATGTGCCGCCGGCGAACTCTGACTCAATACCGGAATCTTCATCGACGACTAAATCGAGCGCGATAAATCCAGTTCCGTAAATTGTCGGCGCATGGTGCTGCCGCTTATTCATAGCATTCTCCTGCGAGCCATAATGCAAAGAGGGAGCTCTTCTCTACAAGCCCTCGTATTGTCCCTTCTTCCACAATACTGTACCCCTGCGCTTCAACGTGAGCGATCGCGATATCGAGTTTTGCGCGCTTCAGTTCATATGCTGCAAGCAGGCCGCCCACGGAGAGGAGCTTGCTCGACACAGAGGAGATAACGGCTCGGCAACCTCCGAGGGGTTCAAGCACCTGGTTGTAGTGTAGGATGGTTCGGCACATCTGGCGATAGACTTCAAACGGGTTTCGCTCGGATGCGTAAATGAAGTTCTGCGGCTCCGCCCGCATCTGGTCAAAAAGGAGTCCATGGTATTCCTCAATCAGTGTATCTGCGCGGCGTGGGACGAGGGATGGTGAGGGCAAGACCGGACAGATCTCGTCTGGACCGACCAGGTCGTGAATGCGGCGGAGCTGCAGCGCCTGGCCTTCGCCGAGTATCGGAACCCACACTTTGGGATGGCGGGCAGAAGCCATGCGATCGGCGCCACTTCGAAATAAGTCCACGTAGTCGGCTTCCTCGTCAACACCTTCATCAACGATCCGCTGATCTATTGCGGAATTCTCGGAGACGACCACGAACAGGTTTTGGCGTTTTTCGCTGGAGGGCTGTCGCTCTGTTAGGTAAAGCACTTTTGCGAGAAGGGGATAAAAAATGCTCCGAGGCAAGGAGCTGATATCTACGATGATATCTGTGTAGCCCTTCAATTCCTCGGTCTCTTTGAAGAGATTCGCGGCCGAACGGGAGCCGATGCGCCGACCGTCAGGAGACCAAACCGTTACCTCTTTTGATACGACCTCAGCACGTTCTTTGGTCAGGCCAAATAACTCCTCAGAATTCTCCTCGACGAGTCTGGCGTAACGATTCGAAGGAGAGTTCGGGCCTTCGGCGAATTCGAGCACAACCGCGCGATATGTATGCTGCGGATAGCTGTTAAGAAAAGTGCTGAGGCCGAGATTCATCCTCGGATCAAACCCACGGCCCATCATGAAGCAGACCATTCTTTTCGAGTCTCCGAAATGCGCCTTCAGCAAATCGTTGAGCTCCCCACCGGATGCCATCACGTAGTTGGTCCAGCGCATCTGCATGGCGCTGCTCACAGTAGTGTCCCCGCAGCAACAAATCCGCTCGAGACCCACCTGGCAAGTTCATCCAACGTCTTTTCCTTGAATCCTCCGTACTGTAAAGGCAGCCAGTGCTTGGGGCAGAGGAGGCGGTTCAAGTACAGCACCATCCAGTGTTCACCCTTGCACTTGTAGTCGAGAATTGGTTCGACGAAGTTGTTTGCTATTGACTCTCCGATGACCTGGGCGACCTGAGCGTGATGCGGACGTTCTGCAAGATAGGCCTGGTCCATAAGCCGGCCGCGATCTGCCATCGAGATCGCAATTCCCGTAACACCCGGATCGTAGGGAGCGTTTGGCAGGAACGTCATGGAGTGCGAGAAGCGAGCGACCGAATCGAGAAAACGAACGACTTTCTCGCTGTGGCGGGCCCGGCGCGGGATCTCCTGCCAGAGATTTTCCGACGCCTTGCGAAGGAGCGTATCCTGGCGCTCTGGAGCGATACGGAGTGGCTTGCGAACTAATGCGGCAGAGACAATCTCCTCGAAAATATCTCCTGCGATCCAAAGAAACTGCTCCATGTTGCAGGAGGCGAGAGAGACGAGTTTTGAAGGACCGAAGTAATAGGGAAGCTTGAACTCCTGCGCGACGAACAGCTCCGCTGTGGTTCGAATTTGGGAATCGCTTCTCTCGTCAAACTCCTCCGCCCCGAGAACAAAATCAAACTGTTGTTGAGCTCTCTTTCGTTCTCGATGAATGAGGATCTCCAGGGCACGCCAGGTGATGACTCGTTCGCGCAGCGAACCAGATGTCAGCTCGGGCATGGTGAGCCATTCGCTAAATCGTGCCTGTCCGGCGATCTCGCGGGTCACACGCTCCCGCAAGCCAGCGAGGAGATCCTCGTAGCGTCCCGTCCAATCGGTGGCGTCAAGGGAAACTTCAAGAAGAGGACTGAGTGACCCGACCTCGACTTCAACCGAAGCGTTCGCACGTCGGTCGGCGATGTTGTGCGACAACTTCTCGAATCTCGGCCGCTTTCCTCGCCAGAATTCCTCGATCCAGAGAATCTCGTAATCCCTCCCCTGTTGGGTGCCCGATCCCAAGAGCTCATCGGTGACCAAAGCCTCGAGCCTTTCGGCGAGCCAAACAGCTACACTACTACGCAATTCGGCAAGGGCACGGAAGAGATTCGAGCGTTGACGCCTTGTCAGGAACTGAACGTTATCGAGCATGAGTATAGTTCCCGATGCCACCGGCTCGCCATCGATCAGCAGGTTCCCCGATTTCAGTAATTCCAAGGACGTGAGCGGTTCGAGTGATGCGGGAAGGACGCCGTCCCATGGCTCGAAACTGTCGATTGCATCTGCGACAACGCCCTCGAGTTCGGTTGCCCATTTCTGGACGTGCTCGCCCGAGACTACTTCGTCTGTTCCGGCAAGCGTTGGCGGCAACGCAGCCGCCCGGATGCCGATACGCTGGAGGTCTCTCGGATAGGTGAGCTTATGTAACTCCAGACTGGCCTGTAGGGCGGCCAACGAGATGCGCGCACTCAACAGTGCAAAAAAGAGGCGGTCCTTTCTGGGTGCGTCCACTGAGAGGTCATCGAGCACGGCGTAATTGCGGGTGCAGGGGAGAAGCACGCCCAAGAGCTTCGGCCCGGATTCTGCAACGACCCCCAAATCCGAGAGCCGATGAAAGACCTCTTTTGTTTCGTCAAGCCCACGGTTCTCGTACAGCGACAACAACACCTGCGGTGTCAAAAGTCGAAGGAGTGTGGTCTTTCCTCCGCCGGCAGCACTCCGGATGATCAGCGGCCGGCTCGACAGCTCTTCGTCTCCGAGCATGTCGAGCATACCGGGTCCGAAAAGCCGAAGGAAAGACAGATCGGTATCGATGTTCTCTGCGGCTCTGAGACGAAATGGGTTTCTCGATTCCCTCATACACGATCCTTATGCCTGGTGATCCGAGGGAAGAGTGGCCGCATGAGCCTGCCTTGAGCCCAAAGGAGCCCGATCGAGTTGTTGGGCGTGTTGTGGCTGAGAACAAGCGGTAGGCCGCAACCAGCAAAACCGTATTTCAAGTCAGTACCGCCGAGTTTTGTGCTCGCCGTTTCATTGTCAGAGTCGTAGTACGTGTCGATTACCTTATCGAAGGTCGGATCGTCACCTCTGAGAATCCGCACGTGCTCGCCAAGGGGATACACTACTGACACAAAGGGTCGTATGCTGCGTGGTGTACAAATGGATGCAAGCTCTTTTCGAATATAGGAGGCAGCGTAGTCAGTAGCCATGTATAGGACGATGTGGAGATCCAGGTCGCTCGGGTTCGCCAGTCCGGCCATAGGGTGTTCCGAATCAAGCAGAGACGTCAGGAAGGTGCCGATCTTGCCATCCCATGCGTCACCTTCCTTTCGCAAATAGCTGATGCCGCTTGCGGAAAAATCATCGAGCAGGACAACTGTTCGAAAGCGACACTGCTCGTCTTTTGGCGTTTTCTGGAGTATCTCGGAGAGACCCTTCCGAAGCTTCTCTAGGAGCTTGTCTACACGTTCTTCAGCGAGCTCATGGCTCTGGCGAACCTGTTCATGGCTCAGGTTCGGGTTGAACCGTCGAAATATATCCGTGCGCGCTCCGTCACTCAGACCAAGATAGAGCGTTTGGCGTTCCAGCAAGATAAACTCTTTCAGGGAAGTAGCTCGAGGGAGATGCCAGGGGTTGAGCCCAACCTCGGCCGCGACCTTCCTGAGGAGCTGCGGCCGGATGTAGTCCGGGTATGCGAGTGAGACCAAATGATTCATCTCGGCCGTCGAGCAGAATATTAGTTTCAACTTGAAGAACTGGTATGCGCTCTCTCGTTCCCATTGCTCGCGGAACTGCCTTAACCAGTAGGCGAGACTCTCGATGAATCGCATACCGGGAGAAAACTGTTGATACTCATCGAATTTGAGGTGGGCGAGGACGTCAAGCAATGGACGTTCACGGGCAATATCCTCGGGCGACCATTCCATCACGGTTGCGAGGAGCCGTTCTGCGAGGGAGTCTCTCATTTGCTCAAGTGCTGCAGGCGCAAACGAAGCCTGCCACTCGTTACTTCTGCCTGGGCGAAATAGTAACGTGTTGCCTGCGTTCCACGGCATCCGGCTGGTGCGAAGTTCCAACCACTGTACGGGTCGGCTGAGACTTCATCTGTGCTTAATGCGAAGGTGTGTGTGAGCAGTTCGTAATCGTTGCCGGGCCAGCGGGCGCGATCGCCGATGCAGAGGATTCGTTCCGGCGTTTCGACCTTTCGATTATCACAGAGCGCGCGAACGAGGTTCATCTTAGAGACGCCCGGCGCAATTACATCGACGGAATGTGTCGATGAGACGACCTTCACGCCTGGGAGCTGTAAGCGTTGTACCCGTTCATTTACCCGCTCCCAAAGCTGGAAACCCCGGAGCCACGCATGAGGTTCCAGCGTGATTTGACGCGGACGAACCGAGCATTTGCAGGTTTGTCTTAGAAGAGCGTCAGCCATGAATTCTTGACAGACGGCGGTCAGGGGTTCTTGCAGGACCTCGGATCGGTCTGGCGCGTCGTCGTTTGAGAGATCGCTGATATCCGAGGCGTTGTAGTAGCCAATCAGAATTTCACGCCAGTGATGTCTCGGAAGGCGCTTCTGTAAATCAGCTCGAACGGAGCGACCACGTCCGGTGGCAATGGCTATGGCAACTCCGTTTTCGAGAAGGCGGTTTAATACGCTGATCAGCTCAGCTGATGGGCCCTCGAATCGTTCGCGCGAGCTGCAGAGGGTGCCGTCGTAATCAAATAAGATGCCCTCGAAGTATTGATCCCTGAAGCGAGCAAGCTGTCCTCGAGCACACGAGAGCCAAAAACTCTCGTCGGCAAGACCGGGCGGAACTTTGGCTGAGCGCAGCTTGCGCCGTATTGCGACAGCAACAATGTCAGACGCGAGCCGTTTTCGGCGGCCAGCACGCAAGTGATAGAGCCTGCGGCCGAACTCGGGGACGCTCGGCCGGCCTGGATCTATGCCGCGAACCCGACCGAAAGATGCCGTTAGGGCAAAAGTGTAGAGGAGCGCCTGAAGCGGCCTGTAGGCAGATGCAGCCGGTAGGTGAGCTATCAGGCGCGGCACATCTGCTGGCACGAGTGCGAGGGTTCGCTCGCAAATATCCGAGTCCTCTGGTGGCTTGAATGCAAGAATGGCTGTTTCTCCGCCGTGTTTTGCAAGCCAGTGATGGCGTCCGTGTGCAAAGTTGCGATAATCCGCGAGCTGGACCCGCGCAAGCGCGGCCTCTGTGAGCTTTGATTCCAAATCGAGAGCGGCCGTCTTCGTGGCGGGACTGTACAATACGATGACCGTTGCTCGCTCCATGAACCTCCTTACGTTACCTGTCGTGTTTTGCTTGAAGAACGTGAGCACGTCGGGCGCGTTCAGCAGTTCATCAAGGCCGTGGGGAAGGGACTCCAACTCAGATTCGTAAGCACGAATCAGAAGCGTGCATGCTGCAAGGAGCGAATTTGTTGCGAGGAAGCCGTCCTTTCCAGAAGGTGTCGAATATTCATAGAGCGACGCAAATTCGCTTGAGCGAGCAAGCTTACCCAGAGGCGTGCGGCGTGTGCCGCAGATGACCGTGGTCCACGGTGCCTCGGCTTGAGCTGCCCCCCAGAAAGCGGACAGGACATCAGGGTTCTTGCCGCCGGCGCTCAGCAGGAGTACACCGGCAGACGCCCTCGCTTCGGAGCCGTTCAAGTACTCGAGCGGTGTGCAGACGGCAGCAAGATTACGTGTCCGACCTTCATGTAGTGTCGCGGCGAGGTGGGCAGCGCTCAAAGAGCCGCCAGATCCGACGGCGAGAAGCGGATGCACCCACAGCGGCTGAAGCGATTCGACGAGACCGCTCACATCTTGACTACGAGCCCACTCGTAGGTCTCAGCGACGGCCTCAAGTTCCTGAACGTAGGGCTTTCCCAATGTGTTTTCGCCTTTTCTTCGCCTATCATACAACACCTCGAGCCTCCCTGGGAGCAGGGGGTACGCGTGACGGCTTTTTCAGTAAACATGCACTCCCGCGCGGCGTGAGCGCCGGCATCTCCTCCGACATTCTCAGACAGGCATCGCGCGTGAAGGAGGCTCATCGGGTATCGGACATCAATCTCTCGGGGGAATTATGATTCTCCCACAAATTCAAAGCGAGGACTACCTGCCGAAAAGATCGGCGCGAGTAACGCGGCGCAAACAGCGGGTGAAGGAAAGAGAGTCTCGATGAACAGAGCGTGACCGCGCTGAACATTGATCGGGCCTCTTGGCGGTCGAAAGCGACTCGGTGCTGTGCGAGGACGGAGATCCCGCCGTGAGCTACTTCAATCTTGAAATCAATCCGCAGATGGCAATTTCGCTTGTCCATTGCCTTAACCGGCGGTACAAGGGCGCCCGGAAGTTTCCGGTAACGGCCCCTGACGCGCAAGGCACCCTGATCGTCTGGGCGCGCGATCCCCAAGAGTGCCAGGAGCATCTTTTGAACGCGCTGTTCGACCTTCTCTTCGCGAGGAATCGCGTGGTGGCTGCAGCATTCAACCCAGCGTGCATCTTTTGCGGGGGAAAAACCCAAAGCCGGGGGCGCAACAGTTCGGGCACAAGAGGCTGGCGTTGCGTAAACCCGGACTGCCAACGAAGCTTCGTCATAGACCGCAGCTTCCGGGGTGGCATTAACCATCCGACCCAATCGAAAAAGCCAGAATTCCACCGTCTCGTTATTGTCGAAGGCAACACAATTCGCGAAGCGTGCGACGCACTCGGACTCTCCACGAGCACCGGTGACAACTGGTTCAGGAAAATGGTGGCGTTCTGGCAGCAGATCGATCACAGGTGCCCTTGCGGAAGGGATCTACGCCATCGAGGATCGTGCCAGTTTCGGCGAACATATCGCGCTGGAGAGGAAAAGGCGAATGACAACAATCAGACAGCGGAGCTTTCGGAAAACGGCCGTTTGCGAACGGGCGAGGCCGCTACTGATTGAACTTCATCGGGTACTCTGATCATGCACCTGAAAGCGCCGCGATCAGCGAAAGCACAAGGTTATAGGTGGCGTGCATCAGCGTTGCTGCAGCCGTAGAGCCTGACCGCACTCGCATCCAACCAAACGCAAGGCCGGTCAGGATTGTGGCGTAGAGGCGGAGGCCATGCCGGTCATTGTGGGAGAATGCGAAGGCAATTGCCGTGAGGCAGACTGTCGCGGCGACCCCTGCCGACTGCGGCACACCTCTTCGCCTAAAACACTCGAAGATCAGCCAGAAGAGGAGGCCTCGGAAAAGCATCTCCTCGATCATTGGGCCAGAGAAACTGGCCAGGAGGATCCGCTGCGGGGGAGGAACACCTCCCGAAGACTGATGGAAGATCCGGGCAACCCACCAGATGACAGCAGCAGCGGCAAAGCCTGCGATGACGCTGTAAAACCAGAGTCCTCGACGCGGCGCCACCCAGCCTAGGCGGCGCAGCCATTCGGTTTTTCCAAGCACGCGATAGCCGTAAATGAGCAGGAGCAGAGCCAACAAGAGGGCGAACCCGAACGCCGGCGGCTTCGCCGCGATCGCCGTGACCTGCCAAACAAAGAGGCAAGCGACCGGCAGGAAGAGTTCGGGATTGGCTGTGATGGTTCCGTGGAGGGTCCCCTTAAGACGTTCCAACATCATTCCCGAGCCGTGCCATTGCTTGACCGAGTTCGAAGAACTCGAAATCTCACATGTAATAGCGATAGTGCTTGTCCTCTTCGCCCTCCTTCATATACGCGAGAATCTCACCTATACGTCGGGCAAACCGCGTCGTGATCGGGTCGCCATCCGCGAAGTCGACGTTGTTGAAGTTCATCTTGGTAAGCGCAAGGACTTCTTTGAACAGCCGACGCGGCGGTGTGTCGCCGTGATGATCCAGCAAATAGAAGGGCTCTGGGACGTATCCTTTGGGGTACGTCCCGAGTTCGGGGATGTAGCCTAGGGTATACAGGAAATGGCCGGAGCCGCAACGCGCATAGGTCCGGCGCAGCGGAGGGTAGCCGCCTTCGCGAAAGAGCCGCGTCCCAATCTTCTGGATGGACACGAGGTCATACTGGCGAATGCCGTCGAGCCCTGCCAGGAAGCCTTCAACTTCTTCCCGGTAAAACCTTGAAGTCTTGTGGATAACGACCCGCTGGGGAGCCTGGTCGCTGTGGAACTCCCTGTAGCCTTTGATGATCAGGCGCATCAGGGCCTCGGCGCCCTCGCGAGGCAGGTGGGGCGATTTCTTCTGGTCCCAGTTGAATGGGTGGCCGCGAACCACGAAGGCCTCGCCATCCCCCGAAAAGACCTGCGCAAGGCTTGTCCGCATCCGAAAGGAATCGTCCGTGATCTGCTGGAAGAAACTGATCCCGGCAAAGCAGGTGTTCGGATCCATGCCGTCCAGCTTCCACGGCAGTGCGCCAGTCGCCTTGTAATACTGCGCCACGCAGAAGTTCCAGGCTTTCGTGGCCGGGTGCTGGGAGCGGGTGGAGAACAAGCTTGTTTCAAGACCGAGCTGCAGTGGTCTGCGGAGCTTCATCGTTTTGGCCTTGAGGGCTCGGCGCAGATTCCGGTAGACGATGTTTTCATCCTGGCGCATGTCCCTTGGCCGGGGAAACAGCCGCGCCTGTCCGTGCTGCTCCTCCAATTCCAGAAGCCTCGAGAAAAACGGATGCCTGGACCCACTCTGTCGCAGGTAGGACCCCGCTTCCAGGCAGTACTCGACGATTTGGTGCGGGATCGCACAGAATACGACGCGCGCCCCAGGAAGACTCTCACAGGTGAGGGTCACCTTCTCGGTGAGCAAATCTACCGCCTTCTTGAACCCATCCTCGTACCGCGCCTCGCCAATGATGCTTCGCACATCCACATCGGTTATAAACCCTTGGAGAGTCTGTTGCGGTCGTAACACGCTCTTGAATGGCGAGTCCGCCGCAAACCCTGGGAAATCTCTGACCTGCCGCGGCGTTTTGGGATTCCCGGGGATACCCCTAGTGCATTCCTGTATCCAGCGGAGGCCCGCCTCAATCGTGGTGCCGGTGCCGATCAGTGCGATATCAATCTCTGAGGGATGCAAGGGCGTGTCCAGACCAGCGGGTCCCGCCATGAGCCCCACTTTCGGGTCGCGATCGAGTGTTCGGCCTGCAAAGAAAAGGGATGGTTCCTCCAACAGGTCCAATTCCAGGGGCAGTGGTGGCGAAATGCGCATCGTGCTCATTCCTCCTCCGCCTCCTCGGTGCCCGATTCTGCTTCAAGTTCGGTCCAGTCAACATCGTGGTCGGCCGCGACGATCTCGATTAGGCTTTTCTCGTCCGCGGGGATGCCGAACGTGGCGTCGCCACTCATGAAGGTAGTTGACACCATCACCTCGGCGCCATCCACGGTGAGCGTAATGAGGTTCTGCCCCTCTCGCAGAAACCACAGCCAGAACATGAGATGGTTCAGAACCTGGTAATTGCGGTCCTTGCTTTTGCGGGAGGTGCTCAACGCGCCGGCCTCACGATCCGCAATGAGTTCCGCACCGTCACGGGTGAACACGTATGCCGGCGTGAGGCGCAGGAAGAAGTAGCCGCCGACCTCACAGAATGCCATCCGGCACGCATGGTGGACCCAAAAAGCCACGGCGCCGGATTGCTTACCGATGTATGGATATGCAACCTGCCTTTCGGGCGTGCGCCCGCGCGTGGATTCCCACGTCAGGCTGCGCCGGGTACCATCCGGATTGGGAGGGAAATAGAGTGTCTCTTCGTCCTTTTTCAGCAGCCCCCGTTGCAAGAGGAATTCCCGAATCGCATGGTTCCATCGGCCCACTGCGAAATCGCGCGAATGGGACGCCTTGAGGTAGTTTGGGTACTTGATCTCCTTGATGGTGGTTGGGTCGATATACCCTCTCAAAGGGAACGACTCTTCCATTGGGTCGCGAAATCCCCGATAGTAGCCGCCGGATTCTTTCGCAAACGTTGCGCTCCCCTCGGCGGCATCGGCGAGCCGCTTCAGAGAGAATTCGGCTTCGTATACCGCGTGAGGCAGAGCGAGCACCGGAAGCATGTTGGAATGGAGCGTCTCGCGGATTTTGTTAACGAGAAACTCCGTGCGCTCACCCTCGTCCGGGATCGCGATTTCAGAAAGGCCCAGGAGACTTTTCTGCGTGAGCGCGTTCTTCGCATAGGAGAAGCGGACGGCCGTCGTTGTCCCCTCCCCTGCGTGCTCGGCGAGGTAGCGCTTCATGTCCAGCCAATACCCCTTGTCATCGACCGGATTGTAGACAACAAGAATGACGGGGAAATTGACACCCGCCCAGTATACGGCATCGGTGGGGTCGATATAGAAGGAGAAGCCGGCCTGGCTTTTGTTTCTCAGGTAACTGACACCTGATTTGACCTGAACCTTAATGATTGTACCCGTCACCACGCCGGAATCCGTGAGCTCAAGTTCACCATCGATGCCATAGTCGTCGTTGGGCGTCGGCCGCCATATCGCCCCGATCTGATGGGCAAATTTCTGAACGAAGATGAGGCCAAGTTGTTCCGTCGGCTGATTCGGGTTGAGGAGCCTCTGCGATGGTTTTTGTCTCACTGCCCAATACCACGTCTTCCCTATTATGTTCCAAACAAGACTGGCGTGTCGCGTTTTTCTTCACGGCATGGCATAAAGTTTCCTGCAACTTTATGGTTCCAGTCACACATCGCAAACCCTCGTCGTCGTCGTCGTCGTCGTCGTGCGACAGGGCTCATAAAGTTGCCGCTTGGACGCATAACCTTGGTGCGCCGGGATAAACCGGCATGAAGCAGAGAATGAAAGAGTCTTACGAGAAAGGAGTAGCGATCCACTCGGCCCCGAGTTTTGCGCTGGGCACCGTGAGGTGCGCAGCGAAGCGTAAACAGGGGGATAGGTGGGCTGGGTATCGAGCTTCGAAAATGCGCAATCAGGACGCCGACGTCGTCAAGGTGGCGGAAGGCAACATGAACAGGGGCGGTAGCGCGAGCCCGTGGGAAGTCCTGCGTAGTCGTAGACCCCAGACACGCCTAGAAACTTCATGCACGAGAACCGGGAGACCTCGGGGGCGCCCGCCGCAACGTATCGTGGCAGGCCGGCGGGAAAAGGCTTTGGCCGTACTGCTCGCATGCACGCCTTCGAGGAGTCGGACAGCGGAAAAGTACCAATGAATCATTCGAACAAAGACGGGAAGCCGTCCGCGGAGAGTGAGGAGGGAAGGCCGCTGATCAAGGAGAACACTCATCAATCCAGCACGTACCCGACACAGAGCGGGAAGGGCGTGTCCCAGGGGTTGGCGGGTGTGCGCAAGGCGGCAAAGGAAAGGAAGGAGATGAAGTTCACCGCTCTGCTCCACCATCTGACGGTCGAACTGCTGAGGGAGAGCTTTTACGTTTTGAAGCGGAAAGCTGCTCCTGGCGTGGACGGCATGACGTGGCAGGAGTATGAGGCCGGGTTGGAGGGTCGACTCGTCGATCTGCACAACCGGGTACACCGCGGGACGTATCAAGCGAAGCCGTCGAGGAGAGTATACATACCGAAGCCGGACGGGCGACAACGGCCGTTAGGGGTCGCGGCGCTGGAAGACAAGGTCGTTCAGCAAGCCGTGGTCACCATCCTCAATCAGATTTACGAGGAGGATTTTCGGGGATTCTCGTATGGGTTTCGACCCGGCCGCAGCCAGCATCAAGCGCTGGATGCGCTGTCGTTTGCGCTCTTGCGGAAGAAGGTGAACTATGTGCTTGACGCGGACATCCGAGGCTTTTTCGACAATCTCGACATCGGATGGATGCTCAAGTTCGTTCAGCATCGCGTAGCCGATCCCCGAATCCTACGGCTGATCCAGAAATGGTTGAAGGCTGGAGTGGTGGAAGAAGGGAAATGGTCGGAGACGAAGAGGGGTACTCCGCAGGGTTCGGTGATTTCGCCGTTGCTTGCCAACATCTTTCTGCATTACGTCTTCGATCTCTGGGTGGATGTCTGGCGCAAGAAGTGCGCACAGGGGGACGTGATCGTCGTCCGTTATGCCGACGATATCGTTCTCGGTTTTCAGCACCAGGCGGAAGCAGACCGTTTTCTGAAGGATTTTCGGGAGCGGCTGGGGAAGTTTGGACTGGAACTCCATCCCGAGAAAACGCGCCGGATTGAGTTCGGGCGGTTTGCCGAACAAAACCGGGAACGGAGAGGAGAGGGTAAGCCTGAGACGTTCGACTTTCTGGGCTTCACGTATATCAGCGGGAAGGACCGGAACGGGAGCTTTTCCGTAAAGCGTAGAACCATCGGGAAGCGGATGCGAGCGAAGTTGCTGGAAGTCAAAGGGCAACTTTGCGCCCGCATGCACGAGCCGGTGGCGCAAACGGGCAGGTGGCTCAGGTCGGTCGTGCAAGGCTACTTCAACTACCATGCGGTACCGGGAAACAGCGACACTTTGTGGACCTTTCGGGTCAGGTTGGCACGGCTGTGGCGGACGAGTTTGATCCGTCGCGGTCAGCGAAACCGCTACACCTGGGCCCGTGTGGATCGCCTGGTTACGCGCTGGTTTCCCACACCGCGCATTCTTCATCCATGGCCTGAGAAGCGTTTTGTCGCCAGTCATCCGAGATAGGAGCCGTATGCGCTAATGAGCGCTCGTACGGATCTGTGCGGGGGGTAGCAGGCAACTGGTATCCCTACCGCGACCCGCGATCAACCCTTGGAAAACAACGATTTCGGCCCGCCGGAAGTCACGTCGTTGGCGGAGATTGAAAGCATAATGTTGCCGAAAGGCCAAAACTGGATTCTGATGCTCGCGCTGTTCTTGGCTGTCTCGGCGTTTCGTTCCCCGAGCTCCGTGCCCCGAAATCAATCTCGCGATGATCACGAGACCCTGGGGCGTTTCCCGGTACGTATCAGAGTCCCAAAGGGATACCCATCCACC
>Ga0181529_10004706_pt1 | contig 14620 bp, 9 predicted proteins | sample PEATcosm2014_Bin_36_FD_119763 | JGI IMG/M metagenome (GOLD analysis project Ga0181529, IMG submission 119763) | Peatland microbial communities from MTU Mesocosm Facility, Houghton, MI, USA - PEATcosm2014_Bin10_30_metaG | ecosystem: Environmental > Terrestrial > Soil > Wetlands > Peat | place...
GAGAGCGCGTACGGCAAGCTCGACGACGTCCTCGACAGCGCGGTCCGCACCGTGATCGCCCAAAACTACCTCCGCGAGGCCGTGCGCGACTCGAACAAAATCCTCTCGAGCGACATAAAGGAGACTTTCCAGACGGGCGACACAGAGGGATCGACGGCCCTGCAAAGCCTCACCGAGAGCCAGATCACCTACGACAAGATCGACAGCGGCAGGAGCGTCCTATTCGCCGAGATGCTCACAGCGGTGAAGCCGATCGTGCCCCAATACGGGATCGATGTGATCGACATCATCCCCCGGCAGATCAAGTACTCCGACGAGCTCACCGAGAGCGTGTACAACCGCATGATCAAGGAACGCAACCAGATCGCCCAGGCCTTCAGGAGCTATGGCGAGGGGCAAAAGGCAGAAATCCTCGGCAAGCTGGAGAACGACAAGCGGAGCATCCTCTCTGAGGCGTACACAGTCTCGGAGACGACAAAAGGGAAGGCCGACGCAGAGGCAGCAAGGATCTACGCGCAGTCGTACGGCCGTGACCCCTCTTTCTTCGATTATTGGCGGGCTATAGAGTCCTACCGCCAGACCCTCCCCAATTTCTCCAAGACTCTGTCCACCGACATGGATTACTTCAAGTATCTTTACGGTACGCGGGGCAGGTGATACGCCTCCGAGCACGGGACGCGGCCTCGGCGCGAAGAGCCTCGCGGCCGCGTCCTTGATATTGCGTTAGGCCCTTGAGCGGGCTATAGTGCCTCAACATGAGCATCCGGCTCAAGATAATCCTCGTCGTCCTTCCGCTCATCATCGCGGCCGTGGTCCTGGCCGGGATGTCCAGCTATTTTTCGGCGGCTTCGGCAGTGACGAGGGTGACGACCCAGTTCCTGTCCTTCAAGGCCTCCGAGCTGCAAAAATACGCGGATGGGCAATGGAACCTTTTGGCGGCCAACGGCCTCACCGGCAGGGCGGACATAGAGGAGGCGGCCAGAGCGGCCGTCCAGTCCTTCGCGCTTTCCATCCTGCGCAGCGGAACCGAGACCATCGTAGCCCTGGACGAAAAAGGGGCAGTGGCGATGCGGGCCGGCCCGGCCGAGCCTTCCAAGGACGAGGCCCCGGCACTTTCCGCCCTCTCCGCTTCCGGCAAGCCGGGCTTCGCGACTGTCAGGATGGGCGGGGCTGCGAGAGTCGCCTCGTATTTCCGCTTCGAGCCCTTCGGCTGGCTGGTCCTTGTCACCGAGGACAGGGCGGTCTTCTACGGCGACGTGGAGGGGATATTCCGCTCGACCCTCCTGGTCCTGGGTTTCGCCTCGCTCGTCGCCGTCCTTCTGCTCCTCCTCACCGCGCGATACCTCACGCGGCCCCTCGAGGAAGTGTCGGCGACGATGCGGAGGATCATCGCGACGAGCGATTTCTCGGAGCGTGTGCCCGTGCAGTACAAAGACGAGATCGGGCAGGTCTCCCATAATTTCAACATGATGCTCTCCAAGCTGGGAGAGGCCTACGCCTCGATCAAGGATTTCGCGTTCAAGGCGGCCGTGGCCAAGAAGAAAGAGACGAAAATCCGCAACATCTTCCAGCTCTACGTCCCGAAGAACGTAATCGACGAGTATTTCCAGAACCCGGAAGCCATGCTCAAGGGCAACAACCGGGAGGTCGCGATTCTCTTCTCGGACATTAGGAGCTTCACGACAATATCCGAGAAGATGCCGCCGGACGACCTCGTCACGACGCTGAACCGCTATTTTTCGTTGATGGTAGACACGATCATGGACAGGGGCGGCCTGGTCGACAAGTACATCGGCGACGCTATCATGGCCACCTTCGGCATGACTGCGCCGGGCGCGGAGGATGCCCTTAGATCGGTGCAGGCCGGCCTCGAAATGGGAGCCTCGCTCGATACCTTCAACGCGGGCCAGAGGAAGCGCGGCGAGCAGGAGTTCAGGATAGGGATCGGTATCAACTACGGCGAGGTCACGGTGGGGAACATCGGAAGCGAGAAGAAGATGAACTACACCGTGATCGGCGACGGAGTCAACCTCGCCTCCAGGCTCGAGGGAGCCACCAAGCTCTACCTGCAGCCCATCCTCATCTCTCAGTCAGTCCGGGACCGCGTTCAGGATCGGATACCGTGCCGCCAGGTGGATTGCGTCGCCGTCAAGGGCAAGTCCGAGGGAGTGCGTATCTATACGGCCCGCGCCTCCCTGACTCCTTCCGAACAGAAAGCCTGGGCCGTCCATGCCGAAGCCGTGAGAGCCTATTATTCCCGCGACTTCAAGACTGCGGCTCAGGCCTTTCGCGAGGTGCTCAACCTCCTTCCCGGCGACCAGCCCGCGAGCCTCTACCTTGAGAGATCCATGGCCTTTTCGCGCTCGGCGCCTGGGCCCGAATGGGATGGGGTCGAGGTCCTCACGGAGAAATGAGGGCGCGAGCGCGGCGAAGCCTCCTTCGCCTGTCCTTGATCGCGATCCCGGTCCTCGCCTTGGCCCGTCCATCCCTGCTCCTCGGGGAGGGGGAGACCGCATCGACGCAAGATGGCCAGGCCTCGAGCTCGGAGCCTAAGGCCCCGGCCCTGCTCCTCCTCCAAGCCGATATAGCGAGCGATGATTCCATAACCAAGGCGGAGGCCTTAGCCTTCGGCGAAGCCCTCCGCGGGGATATGAGGAGGGCCCTCGCCGACGAGGGCTTCGCCATCGTCGACGAAAAAGAGGGAGCCCCTATTCAGCCGATGGTCCCGGTGGAGATCGGGCGCGCAGCCATGGAAGCGGGCGCCGCCTGGGCAGCCCTCCCCCGGCTTTCCATCGAAGCCTCCCGAATCTCGTACAGCGCAGAAGTCTACGAGGCAGGGGAAGACGCGTCCCTGGCAGCGGCCGCCTCCTTCTCAACGTATGCCGGAGTCAGAGCCCTGCCTCTGATGGAGGAGAGCGTGCGAGGCGCGGCCGCGAGGGCCGCCGCCTGTCGCGATGCCCTGCTCGCGTCTGCGGGAACCGCCTTGGGAAGGCCCATTCAGTATCGCATAACCTTAGTCTCGGGGGACGAGGGGGCGACTGCGAGCATCGACGACGGCGAAAAGGCGCGGAAACTTGGCACGATCGAAAACGGGCGGCTCGTCCTTCCCTATCTCGCCCTGCAGCCAGGAACGCGTATATGCATCCTCCTTTCGCAGACCGGCAAGAGGAGCGAGACCATAGCTGCTGTCCTCGGCGAGAAGGCCCAGACAATCGAGGCTCCTCCCCTGCAGAGAATGGTGGGGCAGGCCCTGTCCCTCGACACGGGGCCTGGCAGGCTTCTAGGCCTTGGGCTGGGCTATCGCATATTCATGCGGCCAGATTGGCTCTTCCTGTTCGCGGACGGGCGGGCATACGAGGGTAGCGATTTCGGAATCGGGTCCTTGCCCGTATTCCACGGCGAACTTTGGGAAGGCGCGGGAGCCTACCTCGTGCTACCGCCCGGCTCGCTCATCCGCGTGGGCATCTGCGCGGGGACTGGATTCATTATCAGCACTTTGACCGGCGGCACAAAAATTTGGTTCACTGACATGGCCCTGAGCCCCCTCGAACTCTTCGCCGAATGTCGCGTCACCGGCCCAATCTCGGCCCGGCTTTCGGTACGCTCGGCCTACTCCCTCGGCCTCGGCTCGGGGGCCATCGAACGGGGGTGGATGGGAGGCCTCGTGCCCCTCCTATTTTCCGCAGGATTGGCTTGGGGGTTTTAGCTTGAGGAAGGCAAAGGTCTTCGCCCTGGTTCCCTTGTTCGCCTCGCTCTGCCTCTCGGCTTGCTCGTATCTCCTCGACGACCCCTATGGCGGCTTCCTGCAAAAGGCGGCGGCTTACGCCGACCTGGGCTCGGCCCTCGGATCGAGCCAATTCCTCGACGGCATGATGTCTGCCGAAGCTCAGACGTCGACCTATCTTTTCGCGGAATTTGCCGATCCCTCGGGCGCGAGGATGGTAAAGGCCCTCGACCCGATGAGCCTCGAGCTCGCCGCCTTCTCGGGGCAGGGTTCTCCCCTGACCTTTTGCGCTGCTACGGCCGCGAACGCGGAATTCGTGGTCGCTTCCCACGCGTATGGGCCATCCACCCTAAACCTCGATACCGCATGCCCCGCCGGCCTGGGCTGGCTCGCCGCGGATTCGACCACTGGCAACAACTGCCTCTTCCCCTTCGTCGCGGCGAGCTCTCAGCGGCTGAGCTTCTATGTGTACGACTCGTCCTGGAAGAACCGAACTACAATTCAGAGGGTTTTCTCTTCCAGCACCGAGAATTGGCAGCTAGCCCGTGCCCTAATTCTGGTCGATGGAAGCTTCGCAGTCCTGGCCTTCGACGGCAGGGGTGGGACGGGCAGCCTGCGAGCAGCGCGCTATCCGAACCTCGCCGCCTTCCTTGCATCGACCGGCCCGATCCTCGACTCGGCCTCGTCGAGCGCAGTGGCGAGCGTCGACACACAGCAAGGAAGCATCGGCTCTGCCATGGGCGTCCCGGCCTGGCCAACCGTGGACGGGCTCATCGCCCTCGTCTCCGACGCGAACGGCGTATTCCGCCTTGCTCGATACGGCTACGACGGGCTTGGCGAGAAGGACGAGTACGTCCTCAGCTCGCGTCCGGACGCAGCGCTCTATTTCGAGAGCTCAGGTACCTATTGGTACCTCTATGAGCGCAGCGCCGGCAGGCTCTTTAGGTTGAGGACATGGTGGTAGTCATGAGCGCCCCGCGTCGGCTACTCGCCGCTGCCTTCGTCGCAGCGCTCCTGGGCTTCCCGCTCCACATTGGGCTCTGTGGCGCGCAAGGCTTCGCGCGGTTTACTGGCCCAACGCGGGTCCTCGTTCGTCTCGAGGCCGAGGGGCTGGCGAGCGTGGATGAATATCGTTCCTCGTTGGAGGACGAGCTCGCAGCGAGCCCCGTCCCCGTCGAAATCCTGAGGAGCGAGGCCGGCGAGGGCAAGCTCGCCGGCGAGGGCAAGCTCGCCGGCGAAGAAAGCATCGCTGATGAAGGGGCGAGGAGGGGCTGCCCCCTCGCCCTCTCGGTGAAGGTCGCGGCCGACACAGGCCGAGAAAGTGTGACCTGGCGCTACTTCTCAGTATTGGATGAGACTCTAGTCCTCGCAACGGGCTCCTTCGATATGCCTCCCCCAAAAGGCGAGGTCCTCGCTTCGGGCTTTTGGACCGAGATTAGGGAGTCCTTCCCCAGGGCCATATCCGCCTTGCCTATGGGGAAGGTGGCAGTGAAGGGGGCGCCTGGGACCAAGGTAGAGGGCCTGGGCGATGATCTCGTCATCCCGCCTGACGGCGAGGTTGAGCTGGTCCTTGACCTGCCGGCCTTGGTGACCTGGAGCTCGAACCGTAGCGGTTCCCTTCCCGGAGGAGGCTCTGCCCTACTGTCGAAACCAGGGGCGAATTTGCTTATCCCGGATCGACGCCTCCCCACGTGGTGCCTGGACATCGACGCAAAAGATTTTTCCCGCCTCGAGCTAAGATCAGCCCTTCTCTTCGCCCAGCGCTTCTTCGCCCGAGCGGAGTTGGCGGAATTCTACGGAGGCATCGCGTGGGCGAACTACGGCGGCGGGTATTCCGAGCCCGCCTTCTTCTCATCCGTCGCTGAGCTGGAGGCTGGGCTAGGCTTAGGATATTATTTCATGGGAGTCGCCAAGGATTTACGGGCCTACGCTTCCCTCGACGCCCTGCTGAGGCTCGATGCGCCTATCGGAGGGCCCGTGGCCTTGGACGCGACCGCGCCCTTCGGATTGAGCCCCTCCATCGGGGCCGAATGGGGCCCCACGTTCAGGAGCAAACTCTTCTGCGAGCTGTGCGCCGACCTATTCTTCGGCCAGCGATTCCAGTATCAAATCCCGGCCGCCCATTTCGGCTGGCGATTTTATTTATAATAGCGCCGTGCCGTATCAGAACATCGTCTTGGAAAGCGCGTCGATAAAATTGGTCATAAGAGTATCACCACCGGCGGAATAGGCCTCCCTGCGCGATGCGAGGTATGCCGATCTTGCGCCCTTGTCGGGATAAAGCGAGGCCTGCTGAGCGATCTCGGCCGCATCGCTCGGGAAGGCTTCGAGGGCCTCGGACATCGCTGCGGCTTGGAAGGAGCCAACGCGGTCCTTGAGTCCTGGAAAGGCCTGGGCTACGACCGGATCGCCGAGGAAGGAATAGAGATTGGAGCTCGAGGATATCTTCTCCGCTCCTCCCTGATCGGCGGAGATCGAACCTTGGCGCGAAAGGTACCGTGCGTAGCTATCGACGAGGGCCCGATAGCGGCCCGCGTCGTCCTTGTCGCCCTGGTCCAGGGCGGCGGCAGCGCTCGCCTGACCTTGGAGCTGGGCGACCTCGGCCTTCAGGTCCTCGATCTGCCCGTCCTTGGCTGCCTCGACCCCGCTTGCCAGGGCAGGCGAGGTCGAGGCGGCGGCCTGGCCCGTCGCGGAAGACTCGTCTTGGAGCTTTCTCTCTAGATCCGCGACGCGATCCTTCAGGTCGGACTCCCGCTGGCTCGAGGCGGAGAGCTGGGCCGAGAGATCGGCCTCGGCCTTTTTCGCGTTCGCAGAGGCCGTGGCAGCGGCTTCGTCGTTGGCCTTTTTCATGCCAGCTTGCGCAGCCTGGATGCCGGCGAGGGCCGTCGGGACCTCCTCGGCCCTGGGATAAGCGGCAATGAGGGATACGAAGTCGCCTATCGCATCCGTCCACCTCGCGTCCGCGATCTCCCGATTCGCCGCCGCGAGCAAGGGACTGGCCGCGGCGGTATCCGAGGCGCCGCGGGCCGCGTCGGCCTTTTGGGCCCCGAGCTCGGCTAGCCTGACGGCGAGGCCATCGCGCTCGGCAGTGGCGAGGGGGAGGTAGCCGAGGGCCTCGGCGTACCTGGCTGAGGCCGAGGCCAGGTCCTTGGCCCTGAACGCGCGGTCGGCGGCTGCCAGGGAATCGGCCAGGCGGGCATCCTTGGCTGCTTGCGCCTCGCCGGCTCTGCGAATGAAATATTGATAGGCGGCGAAGAGCTCCGGAACCTTCTCAAGGGCTTCCTCGTACTTGGCCGCAGCAAGGGCCGCATCTCCGGTCTTGAGAGCCTTTTGGGCGGCAGCGGCGGCATCCCTAGCCGCGGAGAGGAGCTCGGCCTGGCTGAGCAGCATGGTCGCGTCGGCGCTCGTCCTCTCCAGCTCCGAGCGGGCGTAGGCGCCAAGGGTCTGGGCGACGAAGGAGTCGGCGGCTCGCCTGGCCCGGGTCGCGGGGTCTGAGGATACGCTCGGGTCCTGGAGATAGGAGTCCAAGGCATCGGCTGCCGATGCCGCCTCCGCAAACCGGCCGTCGCGGAGGGCGGCTTGGATACTCCCGTAGAGGCCAAGTACCCTGTCCTCCACCGCCTGGGCCTTGGCTTTGCTGTCTGACAAGCTCGCCAGCTCCGCGGTAGCCTTGGCAAGATTGGCTTCCGCAGCCGCGCTGCGCGTCTCAAGCTCCCTGTTCTTGGCTTCCATCGTGCCGCGCAGCTCGTCCGATCGCTTCTGCGCTTCGGCCTCGATGCTCGCCCTCTCCCGGCCTAGGCTCGCCATATTTTTCTGGTATTCTTCCTTTAGCCTGGCGTAGTTCTGGTCAGCCTGTGCGAGGTCGGCCGCTGCCTTGGCCCTCTCGTCCTCGAGCTGTTTGGCCGATTCAGCGCTCCTGGCGGCCTCGAAGGCCTTCAGTCGGTCTTGGATGGCGGCCTCCGAGAGGCCTTGGCTCCCGAGACGCTTTTTCTCGGCATCGAGCTCGGCCTGCGCAGCGGCCTTGAGCTCGGCCTCCTTGGCCTTGACCCTCGCATCGATGCTCCCAGCCAGGTCGCTCCTCTCTTTATCGAGGGTGCTGAGCCTCGTGCGGATGTCGGCGATGTCCTTGTCCTTCGCTTGCAATTTGGAATCGGATTCTTGTTTCAGCTCCTGGAGGAGAAGGCCTTCGGCACTACCCACAGCCACTGCGGAGGAGGCCAGGGCAACGCTCCTCTGGCCGAAGAGCCTCGCCAGGGCGAGGACGGAGGAGGCAGTCAGCGCGATGGCGACGAGATTGACGACGAGGGGGAAAACATAGCCTTTGCGCCTCGGCTTGATGACGAAGGCCTCCGGCCCTGCGGCGATCCGACTCCGGCCAGCGACCTGTTCCAGCTCTTCCTCGATCTCGCGGCGGTCTTCTGCGTTGATGCCAAGCTCGGATTCGGACTGGGCATGTGGATCCGTCATCCTGTAGCGGGAGCGCAGCTCCGCTGCCTTTTGGAGGCCGGAGCCGCTTTTGGTCGACCGGGAACCTGAGGAGGAGCGGGACCGGGCGTGTGGGCCGAGCCTGGTCCGGATCGCTGAGGCTCTGAAATTCAATCCACTCTCGCGCATCGATCGATACTACTCCCCTCGACGCTATTATCGGAAGACTCGCAGTAAAAACATCAGACTGTATCTCGAAGAAATGCCCCTCCACCGCCGAATTGCGGACCGAGCGCGACTTTAGGATATGCAACTCGGCCTCGGGACGCCAAGTCCCAGCGAGTCCTCGGTCGGTGCCGGCGATCGCCTAGGCCCCGGTGTTGACCAGCCTGGGGTGGCCTCACTACGATGATGGCAGGAGGCGTCTTGCGCGAAATTCGCAATCCCTTCATCGGCAGGGAGGAATATTCCTGCTTCGGCTGCTCGCCATTCAACAACCAGGGTCTCAGGATGAAGTTCTCGGAAGACGGGGAAGAACTCACTTGCTCCTGGGAGCCCGAGGCCAAATTCGCCGGCTACGGAGGCATTCTCCATGGGGGAGTACAGGCTACCCTCCACGATGAGATCGCCTCCTGGGTCGTCTTCGTCAAGCTCTCCACGGCTGGTTTCACTCAAAGGCTCGAGATCGACTATCGAAACCCCGTCCGCGTGGACTCCCGCCCGCTCATCCTCAAATCCCGCGTGGAAAGCGTCGATGGAAACAAGGCCTACATCAAGACGAGGCTTTATGACGGGAGGGGCAAGCTCGGCTCCGAGTCCCTGGCAGTATACTTTACCCTCCCCCAGCATATCGCGCGCAAAAGGCTCGCCTTTCCAGAGGATCCGACCAGCTTTTTCGAGCCGGCCTAGGAACCTAGCCGCGCTACTTTCTTCGACGCGGGGTCGGCGAGGAAGCGGCTGCTTGGCCCCGAATATCCGCGGGCGGGACCGTAGCCTGCCTCCAACTCCTCAATGCCGAGCTTCTGGCTATCGCGAGATGGGAAAAGACTCAGGCCGAGGGCGTACTCGGGCCCGTGGGGCATGCCGTCCGAGCCGAAAATCAAGTCCTTCCCTGGCGCAAAACCCGCCTTGTCTATGAGCATCCTGAAGGGATCGTTCTCGTCCCGGTGCCGCGGGATGAGCCTGTCCGCGTAGTCAGTCGAGTCCGAGTTGAAGTTGGGCTGCATGGACAGGACGATGCCCAGCTCCTTGCATCGCTTGGCCTGCTCGAAGGAGATGAACTGCGCATGTTCGAGGCGTATGGAGGGGAAGCCGGGACCAGCCGAGCCGAGCTCGCCGAGGCAGCGGAGGGCCTGGGCGATAGCCCGATGTCCGATGGCGTGGGCCGAGAGTGGCTTCCGATAACTGGAAAGCTCCGCGAGTAGCTCTGTCAGGGCTCTGTCGCTATAAAGGAGACTCCCTTCCTCGCCGCCCAGAAAAGGCGCGTCGAGGGCGGCGCTCCTCGCGCCCAGAGAGCCATCGAGGAATATTTTTATGCCCGCGCATCCCTCCCGAGCGCCCGGCGATAGCCCGCTGTAGACCTCAGGCGTTGCCCATGCCGATATCCGAAGCGCAAAGGGCGGCGAGGACATGAGCGCGAGTTCCGACTCGCCGGCGAGGGTCATGTCTTCGAGGGAACCGATGCCGAGGCCCGCCATCCTGTCCATGAAGGACGTGAGCTTGGCCTTGTCAAGGCCTGCCAGTCGGCCATAGAAGACGAAGAGCCGCGGGAGGTTCCGCTCGCCCCATAGCGGTTCGGTCGCCTTTTCGGCGAATTCTGGCCAGAGCTCGGCGATGCGGGGAATGGCGGATGGGGAGAAGGCGTAGCCGTGGAGGCTCGCATTGACGAGCACGAGGGGAGGCATCCTTTCGAGTGCCGCCCAAGACCCGTCCTGCCCCAGGGACAGTCTATCGGTCCTCCAGCCTCTTACGATGCTGAGCCTTTCGCCGGGAAGACTCCGAAGGAGGCTCAGAGCTGCATTGGCATCCAAGCCGCCGATATCGGGCAGGCCCTCGAACGAGGCGTAGAGGCTCACATGTGAGTGGTGGTCATGGAGGCAGGGGAGACTGAGGCGGTAGCCGCTCATGCCCTATTCTAGCGCTCCATGGCGGGCGCCCTGAAGAGGGTCGTGACGCAGTCCTCGACGAGGACGCGATATTTCCTGGCGCGATCGGCGAGCATGCCCTCCCAGCGCCGGGAGCAAGACTCGGGACAGGCCCCGCCCGCGACATGGTGCTTGAGAAAGCAACCGAGACTCTGAAAGAGAGGAGGCTCGAATCCCGGCCCGACCTGGGCAAGAGCCGCATGGGCCTGTCCTTCGATCTCGAGATAGCCATAGGCGAATTCGACGCCTGGCGCCAAGGATGCCAGACTCGCGTAGGAGAGCTCGTTGGCTATATAGAGATGCACGTCGATGAAGAAGGCGAGGGCCTCGCCGGCCTCGGGGAACAGCCTGCGCAGCCTTCTGGCCAGCTCGACGTGGTGCAGGGCGCCGAGGCCGAGGACGATCCGGCCTCCATCGGTCAGGATGGCGGAGACTCGCTCGACGACGAGGTTTTCGTAGGCGCCTCGATCGGCGACGAGGGGAGCGAGGGGAAGCCAGGCGCGGCCTCCCCATTCGGGCAGGTCGGTTCCTCGCGAGAGATCCCGAGGAGCGGCGAAGGGCATGCCCGTCGGCAGGCCCTCGCGGGGGAAGACCAGGGCGGCGCGGGGTGGCCGCATGGGCATGTTGAAACCGGCCGGCATGGCTTCACGGGCGGCCTCAAGGCAAAGACGAGCCGATTCGCGGGCATAGGTCAGCTCCGCCTCGGCCACCAGGGCGGCGGCGCGGGCGTAGATGCGGTTTTTCTCCCGCTTGAGGACCGAAGGCGGGATGAAGAGCTCGGCGCCCGGGCAGGGGTCGGAAAGCGAGTCCGGGCCGCTTCCCAGCTCGACAGAGGCGATCTCGTCGAGAATGGGCAGGAGTCGGAAATCGGCCTCGCCCGATTCGTCGAATATGCTGAGCGCGCGCCTGAGCCCGTCCCTGCTCCTCGACCTATCCAGGGGGAGAGGGGCATCCCCTTCGATCTCGAGCTCGCGGCCTTCGGTCCCGGGATTTTCGCGCGAGCCCAGGAAGCTCGGAAGACGGAGCCTGGACCGAAGGCCGCCGAGACTGAAAAACAACTTGAGCGGGAGCACCTCCCTCGCGGGCTCGTATTCCTCGGGGGAGGACGCCCTGCGATCGAGCTCACGCGAGGAGATCCGGAACAGCTTGTCGCCCTTGCGCAGGGCCGCGCAAGGGCGGCCCTCGGAGATGGCCAGGAGCTCGACCTTGGCGCCCGTCCGAGCGCGCGCGATATCTCGGCCCGAGAGTTGATCGCGCAAATCGAGTACCGGGAACCGGACCGGGCGCGAGAGATCGCCGCCCTCGAATCCGAGGAGACCGTCCCGGAGTCCGAGAGGGCCCTCGAGATCGAGTACGACGCGTCCTCCGGCATTGGCGAGGATGCGTCCGGCCGGGACGCCGCGATGCCCTGGATACCCGGCATCGATCAGGGAGGCCCCTCCCCTCTCGGCTATCCAGCCCTCGGTCGGCGAGCGCGCGAAAGCCAGCTTCGCCGCCATGCGCCTCGCCTCGATCTCCTCGTCGCTCGGACCGGCTCCGGGATGGCTGAGACGATCCAGGAGGCCTCTGTAGAGCGAGGCGACGGCGAAGCAATACTCGGGGGACTTCATGCGGCCCTCGACCTTGAGGCTCGAGATCCCGGCGGAGACGAGTTCGCCCAACTTCTCGCCGAGCTCCAGGTCGCGGCAGGAAAACCAATAGCCCTCGCGTTTCCCGTCGAGGGAATAGCGCGAGCGGCAGAGCTGGGCGCACTCCCCTCGATTGCCGGAGCGCCCGAGCACCAGGCCCGAGGCGAGACAGAGCCCCGAGAACGAAAAGCAGAGCGCCCCGTGGACGAAGGCCTCGAGCTCGAGATCGGGGAGCTCCCGGTGGAGCCGAGCCATCTCGTCGAGGCTGGTCTCGCGGGGCAGGACGATGCGCGAGGCTCCCAGCTCCCGAGCTACGCGGGCCCCCTCCGCACCCTGTACGGCCGCTTGGGTAGACGCGTGGACCGCCATGCCCGGGTGCCTCTCGCGGATCAGGCTGGCGAGGCCCCAGTCCTGCACGATGACGGCGTCGGGAGGGAATCGGCCGAGGAAGGAGAGGAGCCGAGCCGCCGCCTCGAGCTCATCTTGCAGGATGACGGTGTTAAGGGCGATGTAGAGCCTGATCCCCCGGTCGCGGGCGAATTTGTAGAGCCTCCTATACTCGAGACTGTCGAAATTCCTCGCTTGCTTTCGCGCGGAAAAATCGCCGAAGCCGAGATAGAGGGCGTCGGCCCCGCCCTCTATGGCGGCCAGGCCCGAGTCGAAGCCCCCGGCCGGGAGGAGGAGCTCTGGCATGATGGGGGAATCGCTCACGTGTCCTCGATACCACTTCCGGGAAGCCTCGTCTAGCGGGGGCCGGGCCTCGGCGAAACGGGGCCCTTGAATAACTCGCCGCTTACATGCGAAAAAGGCCGTACCGTGATCAGCGTGACCGAACTCGCACTCGCATTCGGCGATCGTGTCCTCTTTAAGGACGTCAACCTCAAGTTCACCCCGGGCAATTGCTACGGCATCATCGGCGCCAATGGGGCGGGCAAGTCCACCTTTCTCAAGCTCCTATCCGGCGAGCTCAAGCCGGACAGGGGCGAGATCTCGGTCGGCGCGGGGAAGCGCATGGCTGTCCTAGCCCAGGACCACTTCGCCTTCGAGGACGGCGGCCTCGTCGACACGGTGATCATGGGTTGGCCCAAGCTCCACGAGCTGAGGGCCGAGAGGTCGGCCCTCTACGAGAAGGCCGACTTCAGCGAGGCCGACGGCCTGCGGGCCAGCGAACTCGAGGCCGAATTCGCCGAGCTGGGCGGTTGGGAGGCCGAGGCCCAGGCGGCCGTCCTCCTCTCCGGGCTGGGCGTGCCCGAATCCTCGCACGAAAAGCTCATGCGGGAGGTCGACGAGGGGATCAAGGTGAGGGTCCTCCTCGCCCAGGCCATCTTCGGCACGCCTGATATGCTCCTCCTCGACGAGCCGACCAACGGCCTCGACCTCGACTCGATCTCCTGGCTCGAGGATTACCTCATCGAATTCCCGAACATCGTCATCGTCGTGTCCCACGACCGCCACTTCCTCAACGCGGTCTGCACCCATACCGTGGACATCGACTACGGCAAGATGCGAATGTACTCGGGCAATTACGACTTCTGGTACAAAATGAACCGCATCCTCGTCCAGCAGCAGAAGGACCTCAAGAAGCGCAACGAGGAGAAGGCCAGGGACCTGCGCGAGTTCATCCAGCGCTTCTCGGCCAACGCCTCGAAGAGCCGCCAAGCGACCTCCCGCAAGAAGATACTCGAGAAGCTCGAGCTTGACGGCATCGCTCCATCCTCGAGGCGCTTCCCCTTCGTCGGATTCAAGCCTGAGAGGGAAGTCGGGAACAACGTGGTTCGGGTCGAGGGGCTGCGAAAATCCATAGAGGGCAGGAGCGTGCTCGCCGATTACGCGCTGACCGTCAACCGTGGGGATAAGGTCGCCTTCGTCGGCAAGGAGCACCTCGCCAAGACGGCCCTCTTCCAGCTCCTGGCCGGCGAGGACGAGCCCGAGGCCGGCACGATCACCTGGGGCCAAACCATCTCCCGATCGTACTTCCCCAAGGACAACACCGCGATCTTCGATTCCGATCTATCCATCGCCGAATGGCTCGCGCAATATTCCGACTCCGACGACGAGACCTATGTCCGTTCCTTCCTCGGGCGCATGCTCTTCTCGGGAGACGAGGCCCTGAAGCCCCTGCGAGTACTCTCGGGCGGCGAGAAGGTGCGTTGCCTCCTCGCCAAACTCATGCTCTCGGGAGCGAACTGCCTCGTCCTCGACGAGCCCACGAACCACTTGGACTTGGAGGCCATCACCGCGCTCAACGACGGCCTCATCGAGTTCTCCGGCGTCCTCCTCTTCGCGAGCCATGACCACGAATTCGTGACCTCTATCGCCAACAGGATCGTAGAAATCTGCCCCCGCGGCGTGATCGACCGCTATGCGCTCTTCGACGACTACCTGAGGGATAAGCAGGTAGCGGCGCTCCGCGACCAATACTACCAGGGCCACGTCATAGCCGAGATCTAGCGGCCCTTGACGGTCACCTTCTCCGAATTTACCATATTGAGGTCCGAGGGAGAGGAAACGCGATTCCGATTCGGAGGCTTCAGCATGAGGAAAGCGGTTCTCGGCGCTCTCGCGCTCTCGCTGCTCGAGGTGGCATGGGCCTACGGCGCGGACCCCAGGGTCCGCCTCTTGACGGATTCGTCCGGCACCGACGACAGATCCCACAACGCTGCAGCCTGGCGGGGGATTCTGCAATTCTATGGAGACAC
>Ga0181529_10004707_pt1 | contig 14618 bp, 15 predicted proteins | sample PEATcosm2014_Bin_36_FD_119763 | JGI IMG/M metagenome (GOLD analysis project Ga0181529, IMG submission 119763) | Peatland microbial communities from MTU Mesocosm Facility, Houghton, MI, USA - PEATcosm2014_Bin10_30_metaG | ecosystem: Environmental > Terrestrial > Soil > Wetlands > Peat | place...
AACCGTCCTCGGCGTCGACCAGCCAATAGCCGCGCAGCTTCGGCCGATCGATCGAGCCGGTCGTCTCGTTGGAGACGGCGGCGGCGGTCGGCGCGGGCTTGACCGGCGGCGCTGGGACGGCGGGGGCGGCGGCGAGCGGCCGTTTCTCGACCTTGTCGAGACGTCCCGAGAGATCGGCGAGCTTGCCCGACAGGTCGGCGAGTTTGCCGGCGGTCTCATGGTCGAAACGGTCGGTGAGCTTGTCGAAGCGGGCGCCGCTGTCGCGATCGAGCTTGTCGATTCGCGCGTTGGTCTGGCCGAGACTGGCGGAGAGGTCGCGCACGCCGACGCTTGCGTTCTTCAGTTCCGTCGCGATTTTGCGTGTGTCGGCGCTTTCGTCGCGGCTACGCGCCGCTTCGATCGCGTCGATGCGATCCTTCAGGGTCTTCACCGTCTGAGCGAGGCTGCGCGTCTCTTCGCTCTTGGCGGCGAACAGGTTCGCTTCGCGCGCGTGGTCGTACAGCGTCGCCGCCGCGACGCCGGCGATCAGCGCCAGGCCGGCGGCGAGCGAAGAGGCCCAGACGATCGCTTTGGAGAGGCCGGCGCGCGGCGGCGCGTGGTCGGCGACCGCATAGGGCAGAAGCTCGAGGCGCGGCGGATCGACGCGCGGCGACGGATCGCCCTCGAACGAGGGCTCTACGCGCGGCGAATCGCCGGAGTTCGGTTGGCTGTCGCTCATCAAGGCGTTCCTGTGCGGACGCGGATCTTGAGCGGAGTTTCGACCGATCGGATTAACGGATCGTTGACCGATTGCGACCGTGGCGGGCAAAGATCGTGGCGGGAATGAAGCGGCCGCCTCAGGCTGGCGCGTAGGCGTCGGCGCGGATGCGCTCGACCATCGACCGGACGCCGTTCGACCGCTGCGGCGTCAGATGCTGCTCGAGGCCAAGCTCGCGGAACGCCGCCAGCGCGTCGATGGCGAGGATCTCCTCCGGCGTATGGTCGGAATAGAGCGCGATGGCGATCGCCACCAGTCCGCGCACCAGGTGCGAATCGCTGTCGCCGCGGAAGTGCAGGATCGCGCGGCCGCTCGCGTCGTGGCGCGCCTCGCGCTCGAGCCACACCTGGCTGACGCAGCCGCGCACCCGCGTCGTCTCATTGTGAGACTCGGGGGGAAGCGGTTCGAGCGTATGGCCGAGCTCGATCACATAGCGATAGCGGTCCTCCCAATCGTCGAGGAAGGCGAAATCGGCGCGAATGGTCTCGATCGAAGCCAGCGGATCGCTCTCGGCTTGAGGGGGGCGATCGCCATTATAACCGCGCAGCGCCGCCCAGGGCCACCCTCATCGCCGGAACGCCGGGCGCGGCTTCGCGCCGCGGCGCCGCGGTCGTGGGTGAAGGGACGCGCTTAGAGAGAAGAACGGAGCTGCGGACCGCGCCACGGCGGCAGCCGGTCTGGGGCCGACAGCGTGTCGAGAGAGGCGCGTTGCGGCTTGGCGGCGGCCGGCGCGTCGAGATCGAGCGCGCCGCGCAACGCACCGCGCGCCAATGCGCCGACCGCGCCGTCGCCGTTCGCCGTCGCGACGGCGAGGCTGACGACCGCCGGGGTTGCGTAAGGCAACGCGTCGCTCAGTTTTGCGTCGCCCCACGGCATCGCGTGGAACGTCAAGCCGAGCCAGAAGGCCGATCGTAGAAGGAACCGCATGGACCCGTCACGCCGTTTCGCCGTCGACTCCTGCGACGTCGAAACCGACCCTAACGTGTCCGCATTTCGGTCCGGCGCCGGAATTCCGAAAAATTCGAACGATCGCGGCAACCGGATGGTAGGCGAGGCGCCCTTAACTGCGCGTCAACCATGTCGGGAGGCAAAGCGCTCGCCTCCCGTCGCGCAGCTCGTTCCGCGCGCGATGCGTTAGTTCCCCTTAGCGTTGATTTAAGCGGCGACTGAGATCGTTTGTCCGGGGCAGACTCTGCCCCATAGGTCCGCGGAGGCGGGATTGGAGTTTTCGTTCGCCAGAGCGCGTCGACGCTTCGCGGCTCTCGTCCGTCTGGACGTTCGGGTCAGCGCCGCTGATCGCGCTCGCCACGAGCTGTTCGTCTTCGCTCGGCTGGCGACGATCGTCCTCGTCGCCGCGCTCGTGCCGCGCTATCTCGCCGCCGTCGGCGCGGACCCGCTGTGGCGAATCAGCGTTTTCGCTTGGCTGCTGCTGCCGCTGGCGGCGATCGTCCATCTCGCCCGCACCGGCGATATGGTCGAGGCGCAGCTCATCTCGCTGTTCTCGCTGGCCCTGCTCACCTGCGTCGTCGTCGTCGGGGCGCGGCTGTCGCCGGAAATGAGCCTTGGCTGGCTGATGCTGCTGCCGCTCGAAGCCGCGATCGCCGATTCGCCCTCGATGCTGCGCTTCGCCAGCTTGCTGGCGATCGCCATGTTGCTGCTGATCGCGCTGCTGCGCGGCTGGGGGTTCGCCGCCGACGCGCCGCCGCTCGGCGGCCTGGGGCTCGCCGCCGTCGCCGCGCCAGCCGCCGCTTATGCCGCGCTGCATCTGATCGCCGCCGCGCGCGCCCGTCGCGCCCGCCGGCGTGAGGCCGTCGGCGGCGCCGAGCGCTACGCCGCGCTCGCCGGCGCGGTCGGCGATCTCGTCCTGCGCCACGACCGCAGCGGCGGCGTGCTCGCCGCCAACGGCGAAAAGACGGCGCTGTTCGGCCACGACGCCGCGAGCTTTATCGGCCGCGGCTTCTTCAATCTCGTCCATGTCGGGGATCGGCCAGCCTATCTCGACGCGCTCGACCAAGCGGCGCGCGGCGACGGCGCGGCTGCCGCCACCGTGCGCCTGCGCGCAGGCCCAAACGAGCGCGAGCCGCAATTCCGCTGGGCGGAACTGCGCGCGCGCCGTCTTGACGCCGACGTCGACGGCGCCGCGACGATGTCGGTCGTGCGCGACGTCAACGGCGCCAAGACCGCCGAGGAGCGGCTGCAGGCGGCGCGCGCCGAAGCCGAAGTCGCCAACGCGTGGAAGGATCGCCTGCTCGCCAACGTCAGCCACGAGCTGCGCACGCCGCTCAATGCGATCCTCGGCTTCGCGGAGATCCTCGGCGAGCCCGAGCTCGCGCCGAGCGATCCGGCCAAACAGCGCGAATACGCCAAGATTATCCACGCCTCGGCCGACCATCTCTTGTCGATGGTGAATCTGATCCTCGACACGTCGAAGATCGCCGCCGGCACGTTCCGCATCCTGCCCGAGCCGTTCGCGCTCGAACCGCTGATCGCCGATTGCTGCGACATGGTCCGCCTCAAAGCGGAGGCGGGCGGCGTCACGCTCAAGCAGGCGGCGATGAAGGATGTCGGCGAACTCGTCGCCGATAAACGCGCCTGCCGTCAGATCCTGCTCAATCTGCTCGCCAACGCGGTTAAGTTCACTAATCGCGGCGGACGCGTCGTCGTCGGCGCGGCGGCGCACGGCGACATGACGCATATTTTTGTCGCCGACACCGGTCTCGGCATTCCGGCCGACAGCCTTTCGCGGCTCGGCGACCCGTTCTTTCAGGTGCGCAACGACTACGGCCGCAGTTTCGAAGGCGCGGGCCTCGGTCTGTCACTGGTGCGCGGCTTGGTCGGGCTGCACGGCGGCGCTCTCAAGGTCGAAAGCCTCGTCGGCGTCGGAACGCGGGTCACAGTTCGGCTCCCGCGCGTCTATCAGCCGGACGCGATGACGGGCGCGCCGGCCCCGCTGGAGACCGAAGCGCGCCTGAACGCCGGCGTCGACGACGTCGACCCGCTTGCGGCCAAGGAGAAGAGAATTGCCTGAAGCGTCAGCGCGTCTACGCCACGATCCGACGCTCGCTGGCCGGCCTCGGCCGGCGGCCGGGCGGAAATCCGCCGCTGTCGTCGCCTCAGCATTGCGACGTCTCGGCGCGACCCCGGCGCGCGGTTACGCCGCCGCGGCGCTGACCGCGGCGCTGGTCGGCATCGTCGTCAACGCGCTCGCGCTCCAGCACGCGCGTCATCCCGCGCCCTTCTTCGCCCATACGCCGACCGTCGCAGCCGCCCCCGCCCCCGCGTCGACCCCGCCGCCGCCTGCCCAAGCCGCCGCCGAAACGACGGGCGCGCCGGCGACGCCCACCCCGCCGGCGCGACCGGTCCAATTCAGCGTCGCCGCGGCGAGCGGCGACGACGCGATCGGCGACATGCTGCGCGCCGACCAGGAGCAGGAAGCGCAGAAGCGCCTCGTGGCGGCGCAGGCGGCGCTGGTCAGACTCGGCTACGTGGTGAAGGCGGACGGCGAGCCGAGCGCGGCGACGAGCACGGCGCTGCGCGATTTCGAGCGCGCGCACGGCCTGCCGCCGTCGAACGACGTCACGCCGCGCCTGCTCAAAGCGTTGTCCGCCGCCGTGAACGTCGCCGGACGCTGAGGCGGTGCGACTGCGCTCGGACATATGGGTCGCCGCCTATCTGCGCCGCGTCGCGGTCGAAGGGGCGGCGGCAGTGTTGCGCCGTCGCGGCGCGGCGGAAGCGGGCGCGATCTGGATCAAGGTCGATCGTCTCGACGGTCGCGCCGCGCTCTACGGGCCGGCGCCGCAATCTGAATCCGGCGAACGCGGAATCGAGCGGCTGTGGCTGCGCGCCCACTCCGACGCGTGGGTCGCGCCCGAGGAGACGGAGCGGCGCGTCGCGCGCGAGATCGCTTTCGACTCTGATCTGTGGCTGGTCGAGGTCGAGGACCGCGACGGCCGCAATTGGCTCGATCTCGCCGAACCTCTCGCGCCGTCGCCGCGCCGCCTATGACGGCGCGTTAACCTCAGCCGCTGAATTGGCGTCACGACCTCGTGAATGGCGGCCCGACGCGGAAATTGCCTCGATGGTCTTTACCGGCGGGAAATCTCTTCCAGCGACGGTCCGCAGAGGCCGGGTCAGCGCGTCGCGCGGGTCCGCGCCCTTACGGAAGGGGTTCGGAATGATCGGGCAGCTTAAATCTTTCCTCTCTAACCAGGACGGCGCCACGGCGATCGAGTACGCGCTGATTGCCTCGTTGATCGCCGTCTTCATTATCGGCGCCCTGTCGGCGCTCGGCACCAACATCAGCAGCGAATTCGCCGAAGTCGGCGCAGCGTTCAAATAGCCTCGGCTCGCCGCCAAGTTCCGCAATCCCGTTAACTCTGCGCCAACCGCATCCGCGCCGGAGTCTACGACTGCTAGAATTGTCGGCGCGGACTTAACAAGGGCGTAGCGCATCGCCACAGAGATTGACGGTCGCGCTCGGCGGAACGCCAGGGACGCTCGGCGCTGGTTCTCGGCCACCCCTGCCAGAGTATGGCCATGAGCGTTCTTCTCAAGTCATTCGCCGGCGACGAACGCGGCGCGACCGCAATCGAATACGGGCTGATCGCCGCGCTGATCGCTGTCTTCCTCATCGGCGCCTTATCGGCGCTCGGCACCAATATGAGCAGTGAGTTCGCTCAGATCGGCGTCGCCATCCAGTAACCGGCGGGCAAGCTTTGGCGGCTAGCTTCGGCCGCTGCGAAGCCCTCGATTGTGGCGGATGAACGATGACGGCGACAATCCTGATTGCAGCGGCGGTGTTCTTCTTTCCCGCCGCGATGGCCCTGGCGGCTTCGATGGACGTGGTGACGATGACGATCCCAAACCGTGTCTGCGCGGCGTTGGCGATCGGCTATTTCGTCCTCGCCGTCGCCGTCGGCCTTCCGGCGCAAACGATCCTTGTCAACCTGTCCTGTGGCGCCGCGGTGCTGGCGGTGATGTTCGCCATGTTTGCGCTGGGGTGGATCGGCGGCGGCGACGCCAAGTTGGCGGCGGCGATCGCGCTGTGGCTCGGCTGGGGCGCGCTGCTCGACTACAGCCTTTCGGCCGCGATCTACGGGGGCGCGCTGACGGTCGTCATCCTCCTCGGTCGCCGACAGGTTCTGCCGCTGTGGTTGTCGCGCCATGCATGGATCGCCCGTCTGCACGATTCGAAGACCGGCGTCCCTTATGGCGTGGCGCTCGCGGCGGCGGGGATGATGTTCTACCCGCACACCGAAATCTGGCGCGCCGCGGCCGGCATGTAGCATTGGATTGCAGTCTTCAGAATTCGCTAACCAATTGGATACGCCTGATTAACCGTAATTTGACGATTGGCGGGCCATATTGCCCTCGCGTAGCGGCTGAGGCGCGGAAGGGCCTGATTTCATGAACAAAGTGCAAATCGCCGTGCTCGGCGCGACGGTGGTCGCACTCGGCGGCGCTTATGTTCTTTTCAACAGCGCGCCCGCGCCCGCCCCGCAGCACGTCGTTGAGGCGCCCAAGCTTGCAACCGACGAGGTCCTCGTCGCCGCCCAGGACATTCCGATGGGCACGGCGATCAGCGACGCCTCCGTGTCGTGGCAGGTGTGGCCCAAAGCGGCGATCTCCGAACTCATGATCGTCAAGTCCTCCGGCCCCAACGCGATGGACGATGTCAAAGGCTCGCTCACCCGCGACGCCTTCATCCGCGGCGAACCAATGCGGCGCGACAAATTGGTCAAGGCCGGCGCCGGCGGCTTCATGTCGGCGATCCTGCCCTCGGGTCTGCGCGCGGTCGCAATCAAAGTCGACAACGCCGGCGACGACTACGCCGGCGGGTTCATCCTGCCCAACGACCGTGTCGACGTGATCAAGATCTTCCGCGACGACGAGGCGACCAAGGCGCGCGGCTCCGAGGTGCTCGGCGCCCAGACCATTCTCGCCAACGTCAAGGTGCTGGCGATCGGTCAGAACGTCCAGGAGGAGAATGGCAAGAAGGTCGTCGTCGGCGGCAACGCGACGCTGGAGCTCGATCCGCAGCAGGCCGAGCAGGTGATTCTCGCCGAGCGAGCCGGCAACGCCAATCTGCATCTCGTCTTGCGCAGTCTCGTCGACAGCGCCGGTCCAGCCCAGACGGTCGGCGACAACCAGGACGCCAGCGGATCAGGACTGACGATCGTGCGGTTCGGCGCGCCGCAGTCGGCGGCGCAGTGACGAAGAGGCGGCGATGGCCTTCGACATGACGGGGACACGACGAATGGATACCTACGGCTTCGCGCGTTTGATCGCGCCGTCGGTCGCCCTCGCGGCCGTGCTCGCCGCCATGACGCCGCAGGTCGTTCTGGCCGGCGACGGCGCCGCGCCCAATTCCTATGTCGTTGCGGCGGGCGAAACCAGGAAGTCGCTGCAGCTCGGCGTCGGCCGTTCGGTCATCGTCGACTTGCCGCAGGACGCCACCGAAATCTTCGTCGGCGACCCGAAGGTCGCCAACGCCGTGGTTCGTTCGGCGCGGCGCCTCTACGTCGCCGCTATCGCCAACGGTCAGACGACGATCTTCGCCCTCGCCGCCGACGGCAGCAAGATCGCGGCGATCGACGTTACGGTCGGCCGCGACATCGGCGAGCTTCAGCAGCTGCTCAACGCCGCGTTGCCGGGCAACGAAATCACCGTCAAGACGGTCGCCGACTCGATCATCCTGATGGGCTCCGTCGCATCGGCCGGCGACGCGCAGAAGGCGCTCGATATCGCCAGCGGTTTCGTCGGCACCTCGGTGCTGGGCGGCGCGCCGAACGCTTCGCAGGCGGCTCCCGCCGCCGGCGGCGCGTCGATGCAGGTCAGCGTCGCGCCGTCGGGCACCCCGCTGACCGGTAAAGTGATCAATTCGCTCACCATCCGCGGCCTCGACCAAGTCAGCCTGCGGGTGACGATCAGCGAAATCCGCCGCGACATCGTCAAGCAGCTTGGCGTCAACATGGCCGGGTCCAACAAATCCGGCTCGAGTTTCTCGGTCGACAACACGTTCTCGGTCAACGCCGCGCCTGCGACCGAAGCGACGCTCGGCTGGATGATGGGCGGGATGAACCTGTCGGCGACGTTGCAGGCGTTCGAGCGTCAAGGCGTCGCGCGCACCCTTGCCGAGCCGACGGTGACCGCAGTCTCCGGCGAATCGGCGAAGTTCCTCGCCGGCGGCACGATTCCGATCCTCAACGGCGAAACTTGCAGCACCTCTAACATCTGCACGGCGTCGATCGTCCAGCAGCCCTATGGCGTGAGCCTGAATTTCACCCCGGTGGTCCTGTCTCCGTCGCGAATCCAGTTGCGGATTGCGACCGAAGTCACCGACGTCGACACGTCGCACACGTTCGCCGTGGCCGGCACTTCCGGCGTGCCCGGTTTCCGCACCCGCAAGAACGAGACCACGGTCGAACTGCCGTCGGGCGGGTCGATCGCGTCGGCCGGGCTCATTTCGACCGAGACGCAGCAGGCGATCGCCGGCGTTCCCGGTCTGATGAACGTGCCGATCCTTGGCAGCCTCTTCCGCTCGCGCGACTACCAGCGCCAGGAGACCGAACTCCTGGTCATCGTCACGCCCTATATCGTTCATGCGATCGACCCAAGCCAGGTGGCGCGGCCCGATCAGAATTTCCAGGACGCGAGCGACCCCCAGGCTTGGCTGCTCGGCCGCGTCAACCGCATCTATTCAACCTCCGGCGCCCTGCAACCCATGCCCGGCTATTCCGGCCGGGTGGGTTTCATCACTGACTGAGGCGGACACGAAGCCCATGCCGTTCATCGCCAAGGAAAGCCTCCCGATGTCGTCGCTGCTTCCTCGTCGCTCCCCCGTGCGCCCGCTCAGTTGCGCGGCGCTCCTCCTCGCGGCGACGACTTCGCTCGCCGGCTGCGGCGTCAATTACGCCTCCAATGATTCGGTTCCGCCAGGCGACTACCATGCGCGTTATCCGATCGTCGTTGCGGAGGCGCCGACCACCCTCGACGTCTATCCGACCGGCGGCGTGATCGATCGGCAATCGGTCGACAATATCCGCGCCTTCGCTGAACGCTATCGCGAGTTCGGCGACGGGCGGATCACCATTCTCGCTCCGGCTGGCGAGCGGGGTCGCGACGCGCTGGCGATCGACCAGATCCGCCGGGCGCTGGCTGGTGCCGGTCTGCGTGGCTACGTCTCGGTCGGCTCGTACCCGGAAGTCGCAGCGAACCGCGCTTCGCCAGTCCGGCTGGTGTTCCAAGGTCTGAAGGCGACAGTGCAACGACAGTGCGGCGCATGGCCGTCCGACCTCGCCTCGGGAAGTTCGGTCGAAGGTTGGAAGAACGACTCCTATCCCAATTTCGGCTGCGCCACCCAATCGACGTTCGCCGCCCAAGTCGCTGATCCGCGCGATCTGGCGGAGAGCCGCGCCAGCGGCCCCGGCGACGTCAGCATGCGGCTCAGGGCGATTGGCGATGTCCGCGAAGGCAAGGATCCCGGAACCGACTGGGTGATCAAGAATACGCCAATCGGCCAGGTCGGCGGGGGAGGTTGATCATGCGCGCACAGGCAGTCGAGTCCGTCGAGCCTTCGCCGCGTCCGGGCGCCATCCCGCAAATCGATCCCGTGCCGCGCGTGTCGATCCAGGCGTTCTGCGAGACGCCGGAAACGGCGGCGATCGTTCAAACGGCGATCGCCGACCGTCGCATGGCCAAAACCCACGTCAAGCAGAACATGGGCGGCGCCTCAGCGGCGGTCGAAGCCTATCGCAGCGCGCCGACGCCGAATGTCATCGTGCTCGAGGCGACCGCCAACCGCGACATTCTGATCGACCAACTCGAGGAATTGTCGAACTTCTGCGACGCGGGCACCAAGGTCATCGTGCTCGGTCGGGTCAACGACATCATTCTCTACCGGAATCTGATGGCGCGCGGCGTCAGCGAATATCTCGTCTCGCCGTTCACCGCGGTCGAATTCGTCCAAGCTGTCTCCAACCTGTTCCGCGCTCCCGGAGCGAAGCCGCTCGGGCGCGTTGTCGCCGTGATCGGCGCCAAGGGCGGCGTCGGCGCCTCGACCGTCGCCCATAATCTGTCGTGGGCGCTGGCCGGCGACCTGGAGTCGCCGACGATTATCGCCGACTTCGACCTCGGATTCGGCACGGCCGGGCTCGACTACAACCAGGATCCGCCGCAGGGCGTCGCTGAAGCGGTGTTCGCTCCCGAGCGCGTCGACTCCAACTTGATCGACCGCCTGCTGTCCAAATGTGGCGATCGCCTGCATTTGCTCGCCGCGCCGGCGACGCTCGATCGGGTCTACGACTTTACCGAAACCTCATTCGATTCGGTGGTCGACACCATGCGCGCCGCCGCGCCGTGGATCGTGCTCGACCTGCCGCACGCCTGGACCGCCTGGACGCGACGGATGCTGATCGCCGCCGACGAAGTGATCGTCGTCGCCGCTCCCGATCTCGCCAACTTGCGCAACGCCAAGAACATCATCGACACGATTCGTGGCGCGCGGCCCAACGACTATCCGCCGCGCCTGGTCCTCAACGGCGTCGGCATGCCGAAGCGGCCGGAAATCGCGCTCGCCGACTTCGCCAAGACCATCGAGGCGGCGCCGCTCGCCGCCATCCCGCACGAACCCAAGCTGTTCGGCGCCGCCGCCAACAACGGCCAGATGATCGCCGAAATCGACCCGAAGGGAAAAGTCACGGAGATGTTCGGCGACCTCGCCGCCAAGCTCGCCGGCCGCGCCGAGGCGCGCGGCGCCAAGCGCGGCATGTTCGATCCGTTCCTCGCCAAGCTGATGGGCAAGAAAGGTTGACCGCCGCCGGTCGTCGCGCCAGCCGGCGCGGACGCTGACGCAGGGAAAGAAAGATGTTCGGCAAGCGCTCCAATCCCGGCCTGAGCCCGGCGACGCCCATTCCGGTCGCGCCGCAGCCGGCGCGCGTCGAGGCGACCTCGCCCGCTCCCGTCGCGGCAGAAACCGGTCCCCGCGGCGCGCAGGATCGTCGCTCCGACGGCTATTTCCAAACCAAATCGATGATTTTCGGCGCGCTGATCGAGGCGATCGACCTTGCGGCGTTGGCCAAGCTCGACCCCGATAGCGCGCGCGAAGAAATCCGCGACATCGTCCATGAAATCGTCGCGATCAAGAACCTCGTTCTGTCGATCTCGGAGCAGGAGGACCTGCTCGACGACATCTGCAACGACGTGCTCGGCTACGGCCCGCTCGAGCCGTTGCTGGCGCGCGACGACATCGCCGACATCATGGTCAACGGCCCCGGCCGGACGTTCATCGAAGTCGGCGGCAAGATCCAGTTGACCAACGTCCGGTTTCGCGACGCCGCTCAGCTCATGAACATCTGCCAGCGCATCGTCAGCCAGGTCGGCCGCCGCGTCGACGAGGCGTCGCCAATCTGCGACGCGCGCCTGCTCGACGGCTCTCGCGTCAACGTCATCGCCCCGCCGCTGGCGATCGACGGCGCAGCGCTGACGATCCGCAAATTCAAGAAGGACAAGCTGACCCTCGACCAGCTCGTCCGGTACGCTTCGATTTCGCCAGCCGGCGCGGAGATTCTCAAGATCATCGGCCGCGTTCGTTGCAACGTCATCATCTCCGGCGGCACCGGCTCCGGCAAGACGACGTTGCTCAACTGTCTCACCAATTACATCGAGCCCGACGAGCGCGTCATCACCTGCGAAGACGCAGCCGAACTGCAGTTGCAGCAACCGCACGTGGTGCGGCTGGAGACACGGCCGCCCAACCTCGAAGGGGTTGGTCAGGTGACGATGCGCGATCTGGTGAAGAACTGTCTGCGTATGCGCCCCGAACGCATCATCGTCGGCGAAGTGCGCGGACCGGAAGCGTTCGACTTGCTGCAGGCGATGAACACCGGCCATGACGGCTCGATGGGCACGCTGCACGCCAACTCGCCGCGTGAGGCGCTGAGCCGCATCGAATCGATGATCACCATGGGCGGCTACGCCCTGCCCTCGCGCACCATCCGCGAGATGGTCGTCTCTTCGGTCGACGTCATCATCCAAGCGGCGCGACTGCGGGACGGTTCGCGCCGCATCACCCACATCACCGAAGTGATGGGGATGGAAGGCGACGTCATCATCACCCAGGACCTGTTCGTCTACGACATTCTCGGCGAAGACGCGCAGGGCAAGCTGCTTGGCCGGCACCGCTCCACCGGCGTCGGCCGACCGCGTTTCTGGGATCGCGCGCGATACTTCGGCGAAGAGCAGCGGCTGGCGGCTGCGCTCGACGAGTCGGAGATCCGCGTGGAGCCGTAGCGTTCGAGGCGAGGGTGGAGCAATGATCAACCACACGATTCTTGCGGCGGGCTTGGCGATCTTCGCCCTCGGCGGGGTGGCGTTCGTCTTCGCCGGCGGCAATTCGCGCGCCGACACGCGGCGCGCCTCGGTGCAGAAAGCGGACGAGAAAGCCGCCGCCGCTGTCGCGGATCGCGCCGCCAGCAAGAAGAAGATCTCCGACAGCCTCAAGGACCTCGAGAGTAAGTCGAAACGCAAAGGCCCCGACCTCGCCACCCGCATCGCGCAGGCCGGCCTGCCGATCGACAAGCGGCAGTTCCTGATGATCTCCGCGGGGGTCGCCGTCGCGTTCACGCTGCTCGTCTTCATCAAGTCCGGGAGCCTGCCGCTTGCCGGGCTGGTCGGCCTGATGTCCGCGCTCGGGCTGCCCAACTTCGTGCTGTCGCGGTTGCGCATGCGGCGCATCAATAAATTCGTCGATATCTTCCCCAACGCGCTCGACATCATCGTGCGCGGCGTCAGGGCCGGTCTGCCGCTCGGCGACACACTGAGGATCATCGCCAACGAATCGCCGGAGCCGGTGCGCTCCGAATTCCGCAAAGTGGTCGAATCGCAGACGCTCGGCCTGCCGCTTCCCGAAGCGGTGGAGAAACTCGCCGAGCGCGTGCCGGTTAGCGAGACCAACTTCTTCTCGATCGTCATCGGCATCCAGGCGAAGTCGGGCGGCAACCTGTCCGAGGCGATCGGCAACTTGTCGCGCACGCTGCGCGAGCGCAAGAAGATGAAGGGCAAGATCAAGGCGATGGCGATGGAGGCGAAGGCCTCCGCGGCGATCATCGGCGCCGTGCCGTTCGTCGTCACCTTTCTGCTTTATCTCTCGTCGCCGAAATACATCAGTCTCTTGTGGATGACTCAACACGGTCGCATCGTCGCTGCGATCGCCTGCTTCTGGATGAGCATCGGCGTGGTGATGATGCGCAAGATGATCAGCTTCGACTTCTAGGCGGAGACAGACGATGCTCGATCTCGTCCTCAACAGGCTCGGCGACGCGCACTTCATGGCGTTCCTGCTCGCCGCGCTCGGCTGTGCGGCGACGGCGCTGACCGTCGTCGTGCCGATGCTGCAAACCGACAATCTGGCGCGCCGCATTCGCGCCGTCTCCGACGAGCGCGAGCGCATCCGCCAGCGCGAGCGCGAACGCCTCACGGCCAAGGACAATCGGACCCAGTTGCGGTCGCGTCCGAGCTCGATGCTCAAACGGCTAGTCGACACGCTCAACTTGACGAGCTGGCTGAGCACCGAGACGGCCAAGGAGACGCTGGCCAAAGCCGGTTTTCGGGGCGCCGGGGCTGAATACGCCTTCGTCGCCGGCCGACTCATCGCGCCGATCGGCTTCGCGATCCTCGCAGCGGTTTACATCTTCGTCATCGCCAATTGGCAGCAGCCGCTGGCGATCAAGCTCGGCGGCGTGATGGCGGCGGTCTACCTCGGCATCAAGGCGCCGGAGATCTATCTGCGCAACGCCACCACGAAGCGCCAGAAGTCAATCGAACGCGCCTATCCAAATGCGCTCGACCTGATGCTGATCTGCGCCGAATCGGGCATGTCGATCGAGCACGCGGTGCGCAAGGTGTCGAGCGAGATTGGCGTCGAAAGCGTCGAGATGGCGGAGGAGCTGACCCTGCTCGCGGCTGAAATGTCGTATCTCCAGGATCGACGCACCGCGTTCGAAAATCTCAACGCCCGCACCGGTCTCGAATCGATCCGTTCGCTGACCACCGTGCTGATCCAGTCCGAACGCTACGGCACGCCGCTCGGCGCCGCGCTGCGGGTGCTCGGCCAGGAGAGTCGCGACCAGCGCATGAACGCGGCGGAGAAGAAGGCCGCGGCGCTGCCGCCGACCCTGACCGTGCCGATGATTCTGTTCTTCCTGCCCGGCCTGTTCGCCGCGATTCTCACGCCGGCGGCGATTCAGATCAACAACTGGAATTGACCCGAAGAGCAGCGGGGAAAACCGAGTCCCGGCGCGGGGCGCGGCGATTATCGTTGCGCGGCGCGGTCTGGCGAAGCATGATTCGCCATGGTCCGCGATTCCTCTCCCGTTCCGGTCTGGCCCGAGCCGGTCCCGCCCGAGGCGGAGCTGCGGCTGTCGGCGCGCGCGTCCGCGCATCTTAGCCCCCGCTATCTCGCCGGCCTCAATCCAGAGCAGCGGCGCGCAGTCGAGGCGTTGGATGGGCCGGTGCTGGTGCTGGCGGGCGCCGGCGTCGGCAAGACGCGGGTGCTGACGACCCGCATCGCCCACCTCATCGCCTCGGGGCGCGCGCGACCGCACGAGATCCTCGCCGTCACGTTCACCAACAAGGCGGCGCGCGAAATGCGCGAACGCGTCGGCCTGTTGACCGGCGTCGCCGACGGCATGCCGTGGCTCGGCACCTTCCACTCGGTCGGCGCGAAAGTGCTGCGCCGCCACGCCGAGCTTGTCGGCCTGAAGCCGAACTTCACCATCCTCGACACCGACGATCAGTTGCGCCTGCTCAAGCAGGTGCTGCAGGCCGAAAACGTCGACGACAAACGCTGGCCGGCGCGCGCCCT
>Ga0181529_10004708_pt1 | contig 14614 bp, 11 predicted proteins | sample PEATcosm2014_Bin_36_FD_119763 | JGI IMG/M metagenome (GOLD analysis project Ga0181529, IMG submission 119763) | Peatland microbial communities from MTU Mesocosm Facility, Houghton, MI, USA - PEATcosm2014_Bin10_30_metaG | ecosystem: Environmental > Terrestrial > Soil > Wetlands > Peat | place...
ACCTGCTGCGCGGCATCCTGCGCGCCATCCACGGCGTCATCGGCAGCTGGGGCTGGTCGATCATCATCCTCACCATCATCGTGCGGCTCATCCTCATGCCGCTCACCTTCAAGCAGTACCGCTCGGCGCAGTCCATGACCAAGCTGCAGCCCAAGATCAAAGAGCTGCAGCGCAAGTACAAAAACGACAAGCGCAAGCTCCAGGAAGAGACCATGAAGCTCTACCAGGAGTACCGCGTCAACCCGTTTGCGTCGTGCCTGCCGCTCCTGCTGCAGATGCCGATCTTCATCAGCCTGTACTACGCCATCAGGTTCACCCCCGAGATCCGCACCTCGAGCTTCTGGATCATCCCGTCGCTGGGCCTGCGCTACCTGCCGCTGTTCGCGCTCTACATCATCTCGCAGCTCGTCTCGACCGAGCTCATGATGCAGCCCGAGACCGAGAAGCAACAGAAGTGGCTCATGCGCGGCATGCCGGTCATCTTCATCTTCATCCTCTGGAAGTTCCCCTCGGGCCTCATGCTCTACTGGGTGACCACCAACCTGTGGACGATCATGCAGCAGGTCATCATCCGCCGGACCGCTCCCAAGCACGCGCCCGAGCCGCTCGGCCCCAAGCCGCCGGGCCGCTTCATGCGCGCGCTCTCGCAGGCACAGGCAAGGTCCGCTGACGTGGCGCAGGGCAAGACCGAAGGTGCCGTCTCGCGCGGCACGAGCGACGGGGCCAAGCGCGCCCCAGCCAAGGGTTCCGCCGGCCGACAGGGCGCCGGCAAGAGTGGCGCCGGCAAGAGTGGCACCGGCAAGAGTGGCACCGCCAAGAGCTCGGCCGCAAGGCAGGGCACCGCCAAGAGCGGCGGCGAACGTCCGGCGCAAAAGCGACCGGGTCAGCCGCGGCCGGCGGGCAAAGGCGGGGCGCAGCCGGGCGGCAAGCGTCCCCCTCGACCGAGTGGAGCGAGCGATGGACCAAAGCGTAAGCCCACCTCCTGACGAGCAGGCCGACGACACCGATTTCGCCACGGTAGCCAGCGCGCCCACCGTCGAGGCGGCCAAGAAGAAGGCGCTCGAGCAACTGCGCAAGGTCGTGCCCTACGTCCGCGAAGAAGACATCGAGTTCATGGTCGTCGACGAAGGCGGCCAGGGTGGATTCTTGGGCATGGGCAAGTCGCAGCCGCGGGTCGAAGCCCGCGTGCTGCCCGGCACTTCGGCGGCCGTCGGCGACGTGGTCGACGCCGACGACGCCCTCGAAAAGCTCGACGCCTTCATCACCCGCGTCACCACCGGGATGGGCCTCGACGTCGACGTCGAAGTCTCGCAGTCCGGCGAGGCCGTCGTGGCCGACATCGCCGGCGACGACCTGGGGCTGCTGATCGGCCGTCACGGCCAGACCCTCGACGCCCTGCAGTACCTGGCCGCGATCGTCGTCAACGGGCACTCGCACGCCCGGCGCCAGGTCATCGTCGACGCCGAGGGCTATCGCAACCGGCGCGAGGTCTCCCTCAGGTCGGTCGCCGAGCACGCCGCGCAGAAGGTCGAGCGCACGCACAGCGAGCTCGTGCTCAAGCCCATGACCGCCGCCGAGCGCAAGATCGTGCACCTGCACCTCAAAGACCACGCCCAGGTCGAGACCCGCTCCGAAGGCGACGAGCCGCAGCGCTCGGTGATCGTCTCTCCGCGCAAGCGCGCGTAGCGCCCGGTCAAGCCCGGCGGCGCTGCCGCCGATAGAGGTAAGTACCATTCAAGTCGAAGAGGCATCGGATCGCGACGCGCTGCTCCTGCCGTGCGCGGCCCGAGAGGGGAGTGCTCATGCGGAAAGCCCTCGTCATCACGCTCGGCGCCGCGCTGATCGCGCTGGCGTCGGTGGCGGCCGCCTGCGGCGCGTCGAGCCCGAGCGCGTCGTCGTCGACAGCGCCCCCGGCCACGGCGGGCGGCATGACCGCCGCCCAGATCCTGACGCGCTCCCAGCACGCCATGAGCAAGGTCGGCAGCGCGCGCTTCGCCGCCGAGGTCACCTTCAAGGTGGGGGCGATCGGCTCGAGTGGGCCGGCGGCGCTCCTGGGTCAAACGGCCATCGACCTGCGCGTCCTGGGTCAGGTCGGCGGTAGCAAGAAAACGAGCGCGGCCAACGTCTCCCTCATGTTGCAGGTCGCAGGTCAGCAGTCGCGCTACGCCGTCAAAGAGTCCGACAAGCACGTGTGGGTGCGCTACCAGGGCAAGTGGTATGTCGCGCCGGCCTCAAAGACCTCAAAGACCAGTGCCGTCGGCTCGTCGAAGAGCTCGGGCTCGGCCAAAGCCGGCCTTGGCATCGGGCCGGTAAGCCGGGCCGCGTCGAGCACGGTCGCAAACGAGAAGCTGAACGGCGTCGCGGTGTACCACGTCACGACCACCGCCGACACGGCGAAGGTCATGAGCGCTCTCATCAAGGCGCTCAACGCTCCCGGCCTTGCCAAGTCGGTCGGCAGCGGCGCTGCTGTCCTCGACCAGCTCAAGAGCCTCGAGAAGGCGCTGGCCTCGGCTTCGGTGCAGTACTGGGTCGACGCCTCCACATTTCTCGTGCGCAAGGGCACGGTCGATGCCAGGCTCAAGTTCGGCGGCGCCACGGCCGCGTCGGGCGTGAGTGGCCTGTCGGTCAACGTGAACTACGTTCTCAGCCACTTCGGCGAGCCGGTCCAGGTGACCCCGCCAAAGCACGCGCTGCCGCTCACGTCGCTCACCCACAGCCTCTCGCCGCTGGCGGACGGGATCGGCGTCTGACCCCCAAGTCCCGACGCCTTCAGGGCGGCAGAGAGACCCAGCACACAAGAGAAGCGGCGGGCGGCCCGAGGGGCCACCCGCCGCTTTTTTCAGTCGGGCGAGAAGAACGCCGCGCGACCGCAGGCCGGTCACGCGGTCTGGCGTCGAGCGCCGCCTTAGCGGCCCCAGTCGAAGTCGGGCGCGCGCTTTGACTTCCAGTCGGCCGGTACGTTCTCGTCGTCGGTGCGCTGGCCCATCATCGACTTCGAGATGATGACGCCGCTCGTGACGCCGGTCGGCTTGGGGTCGGAGGTGTCTTTGGGCGTGGGCGCCTTGATCTGGCTGGGCGCGAGCTGGACCGTGCCGTCGGTGCGCGAGCTGGCGTTGGGACGCAGGTCGACGCGCTCCTCGTAGCCGCGGTCGGCCAGCGTGATGCGGCCGGCGTCGACGAGCTCGACGCGGAACTGATACCAGCCCATCGTCCACATGAAGGTGATGAGCAGGCTGTCCTCTCTCTCGCAGCCCACGTGCACCTGGGGGATGCCCAGGTTCTCGTTGGTCTCGACCACGCGCTTGGGCACGGCGCTCACGTTGAGCAGGTCGACGCCGCGCTGCAGGATGGTGAGCGGCACGAAGTCTTCGGCCTCGGGCTCGGGTTCGAAGCCCGCCACCGTGGGTGCGGCTGCGCGATCGTCGACCGGCGCCGCGCGCTGATCGTCGAACGGCGGGGCGCCGCCGGGCGCGAACACGCCGCGTGGATCGTCGTCGAAGGGCGCTCGCGCGGTGGGCAGCGCCGCGGTGTCGGCGCCGACTTCGCCAGGCGCGCCAGGCGCGCCGGCGTCGGCCTGGTCTCGCGCCGCGTCGCGCAGGGCCTGGCCCAGCCGCGGATCGGTGTGTTCGAGGCGGCGGGTCGCCGCCGCGGCAGGTGCTACGGCGACCGGAGACGCCGCCTCGCCGCTCTCGGCGGTCGGCGGCTCGACGGCGTCGATGGCATCGACCGCCTTGAGGTCGGCGGCCGAGTACTCGGCCGTCTCGCCACCGATGTCGTCGCGGGCGACGGGCGCCGCAGGCGACTCGGTCGCGACGGACACAAGCGGCACCACGGGGGCGACGCTGCCGCGCGACTCGGCGAGCTGCGCGGCGAGCTCCTGGTTTTCGGCCTCGGCGCGCGCCAGCAGGCTTTCGAGGCGGGCGATCTCTGTGTCTTTGTCTTTGAGCGCGCGCCAGAAGGCGTCGCTGTCGGCGCGCGCCGGCTTGACGCGCGCGGTGGTGACGGTGGCGATGTCGCCGACCGGCTCGGCGGTCGCCGCCGAAAAGTCGCCGGAGCGGGCGCACAGCGCGCAGATGAAGCGCTCGGTCCCGTCGTTGTCGACCACGCGCTGCGTCCATTCACCGGCCAGCAGTGTGCGTCCGCAGGTGCTGCAGACGGTGTCGTCGCGATCGTCCTTCGTGCGTCCGAAAAGGCGTCCTAGCATGGTCCGCTCCACGGTTTTTGGGGGCTGTAGTCAGGGTGGGGCAAGTGGCCCACAAGACCATTCATGGTACCAGACTTCGCAAGCCCCCGGTCGCCGCGGCGTGCTCACCGCGGCGTGCTCACCGCGGCGTGGTTGGCGGTTCCTGCCCCATCCCGCTCTGCAGCTCGTCGATCAGCCGGCGCGCTTCGTCGTAACGGGCCGCCGGCACCATGATGCCGTAGCCGCCCATCTGGGGCATGCCGGGAAACGCACTGGATCGTCCGCCGACGATCTCGGCCGTGACGCCGCCCGATTCGAGCAGCTCCCTGAGGCTCGTCGCGGTCGTGAGATCGAGCTCTTCGGCCACCATCCTGGTCTCCACGGTCAGGCCTCCTTTGCACGCAGCGCGTGCAGGGTGTCCAAGTTGGCACGGTCGGGCCCCAGGCCGTCGTAGCCGGGAACCTCGAGTATGCCGGGAATGTCGTCGAAGGCGGGGTGATTGACGAGCAGCGCCATGGCGTCGCGCCCGATCTCGCCCTCGCCGATGTTCTCGTGGCGGTCGCGATTCGAGCCCAGGGCCGTCTTCGAGTCGTTCAGGTGCACCATGACGAGGCGCTCCAGGCCGACGGTTTGGGCAAACGAGGCGATCATGGCTTCGAGACCTTCGGCCGTGCGCAGCTCGTGGCCCGAGGCCAGCAGGTGGGCGGTGTCGAGGCACACGCCCAGGCGCTCGTCACCGCCGGTCGCTGCGATCATGGCGGCAAGCTCGGCGAAGGTCACGCCCATAGTGCCGCCCGCACCGGCCGTGTTTTCGAGCAGCAGGCGGACTTTGGAGTCGCCGACCTGCTCGAGGGCGCGCCGCAGGGCCTCGCGCACGCGGTCGAGGCCGGCCGCGAAGCCCGCTCCCTGGTGCGAGCCGACGTGCGTGACGATCGCTTCGACGCCGAGCTGTTCGGCGGCCGCGACCGCCCCGACAAGGGCGATCACCGACTTCTCGTAGAACTCCTCGTTCACCGTGGCGAGGTTGATCAGGTAGATGGTGTGGATGACCGCGAAGCGCAGCGTCGAGGCGGCGCGCGCCTCGCGAAACCGCGCCGCATCGTCAGCTTTGTACATCTGCGGCTTCCAGGTGCGCGGGCTGCCCGCGAAGAACTGGATCGCCTGCACGTCGAGCGCCTCGCCGCGCTCGATCGCCGTCCAGACTCCGCCGCTCGCCTTCACGTGCGCTCCGAAGTACATGCGCGCCTCCGGCCCTCTCGTCGTTCCGTGTCGCCGGCGCTCTAGCCGGCCGGGCAACGTCTCGCCGACTCTACCGGCCGCCTTGGGCGCGAGACAAGCGCCAGAGACACTCCTCGCGTCGCCGTCTCGTTACGAGCTGGGCACCAGCGCCGCGAAGCGCGGGTCGTCGCGGATGGGCGCCAGGTCTGAGTCGAGGTGCGCGTCGGTGGCCAACGACGGCCGCTCGATGACCGCCGCGCTCAGGTGCTGCAGCGCGGCGTCGGTCTCGCCGAGCTGGGCTTCGGCGCAGGCCAGGTTGTAGAAGATGGTGCTGCGGTCGTCGTAACGCTCGAGGGCGTCGGTGAGCAGCTCCTTGGCCTGCCGATAGCGGCCGTCGTCGAAGAGCTGGAGCACGTCTAAGTTGGTCTCCCAGGCGCGCGGCCGGAACGCCTCGCCGGGCTTGCCGCCCACGGAAAGGATGATGGTGTCGGGCTCGCGGGCTTCGGCGCCGCGGGTGGCGTTGGGGTCGCGTACGAAGATGATCGTGCCGGCGGGGGCGTCGATCTGCTCGTTGTCCACGGTGAAGGTGGCGCGCCCGGCGGTGACCAGGTAGAGCTCCTCGTGGCGCGACGAGCGCTCGTCGTGCTCGAGGATGATCGGTTCGTGGGCCTCGTGCGCGGTCCAGGCGTTGATGCCGAATGCCCGCACGCCGAGGCTGCGGCGAATGGGCGACCAGCCGCTGGGGCCCTCGAGATCGGCCAGTCGCGCCGCCTCATATGGCTTCTCGGTCACGGCTGCCTCCCCGGTCGTCATGGGTCCGACCAGCCGATGCTACCAGTCTGCGCGAGCGGTGGGGCGTGTTTTTGGCGGGGCAGGAGGTAAGACGGAAGAAGCGCGCCCTTTGGCGACGAGGCACGCGTCGGAAGAATCGCGAGCCGACCGATTCAGGGAGTGAACAGGAAGCCCTTTTCCTCTATGAGGCGGACGCACGATGCGACAACGTCGGCGTCGAACGTGACCCTTGCGTGTTCGCGCACCTCGGCCAGCGCGACGTCCATGCCGAGCGCTGCGCGGTAGGGTCGGTGCGAGGACATCGCCTCGACGACGTCGGCCACTGCGAGGATACGGGCCTCGGCCAGTATCTCCTCGCCCTTCAGCCCCCGCGGGTAGCCGGATCCGTCGAGCCGCTCGTGGTGCTCCAGGACCATCTCGGCAACGGGGCGCCCGAAGTCGACTTCCGCGAGAATGTCGAATCCGGTCGTAGGGTGCGCCTGGATGAGGGCGAACTCCATCTCGTTGAGATGCCCCGGCTTGGAGAGGATCTCGGCGGGCACGGCGATCTTGCCGACGTCGTGGATCGTGCCCGCGAGGCGCAGGGCGTCGAGCTCGTCGCCCGCCATGCCCATCTCCGCGCCGATCGCCGCGGCGAGCTCGGCCACGCGGCGCTCGTGTCCGGCCGTATAGGGGTCACGCGATTCGACCATGTGGCTCATGGCCAGCACGGCGCCCTCCACGGTGCGGCGCAGCTGTTCCGCCTGGCGGCGGGCCGCGTCCTCGGCCTGCTTGCGTTCCGTGATGTCGCGACTGACGCCCAAGACTCCGATGAGGTGGCCGTCGGTGGCGCGCACCGGCATCTTGACGGTCTCCAGCACTTCTCTGTGGCCGTCTCCTGCGAAGACGACCTGCTCTTCGTTTGCCGTCGGACCACCAGCCACCATCGCGGCTTGGTCGTGTCTCCGGAACGAGTCCGCCAAGTCCGCGTCTATGAAGTCATAGTCGGTCTTGCCGACGATGTCCTTCTCGGCGGCGCCAAAGAAGCTCTCAAAGCGCCGATTGCAGGACAGGTAGGCCCCCTCGGGATCCTTCAGCCATATCAGATCCGGGAGCGTGTCGATCAACGTGCGCAACTGCGCCGAGCTCTGGCCTAGCGCCTCCTCCGTCAGCGTGCGCTCGGCGTCGGCGGCCATGGCGTCGAGCGCAAATGAGATGTCCAGTCCGATCTCCTCGAGCAGGCTCAACTCCGCAGTCGCCTCAAACAAGGCGGCTTCCCCGGAAAGGAGGACGAGGACGCCGGTCGTCTTGCCCTTCAGCCGGAACGGGACGGCTGCCGAAGAGCGGAGGCCCCGATCGCGCATTCGCCCCCGGGCGGCGGGCATCTGCTCGTCGCCCGGGGTATCTTTGAGGACTACGACCTGACCGGTGCGGATCGCAGCGCCCGCCGGTCCATCCTTGAAGATCCCTCGGTGGAGATTCATTACCCCGAACGGCCAGTCGGTCAGGTCAAACCCGTGCGCGGCCGCGGGCCGGACGTCCCCGGATGCCTCATCCAGAAGGCCGACCCAGGCAAGCGCGAACTCGCCAAACTCTACGGCGACATCGCACACGGACCGGTAGAGCTCGGTCGGCTCCTTGATGCGCACGATCGCCTGGTTGATCTGGCTCAGCGTGGCATACAAGCGAGTGACCTGCGCGAGTTCGTCCTGCATGCGGACGCGCTCGCTGATGTCCCGCGTGATCGAGAGGATGTACTGCTCTCCCTCGATGTCGATGGTCCGGGCCGACATCAGGCCTATGCCCAGGCTGCCGTCTTTGGCCCGGAAGTGCATCGCCATGTTGCGCACGATCCCGTCGGCCTGCAGGCCCGCGACGAGCAGGTCGCGCTCCGCCTGGTCCACCCAGATCGCGATGTCGGCCGAGGTCTTGCCCGCGACATCGTCCTGCGTGAACCCCGTGGTCTCGGTGAAACCGTCACTGATGTCGAGATAGAAACCGTCGGAGAGTCGGTTGAGGTTGACGGAGTCGGGAGACGTGTGAAACGCCATCGAGAACTTCGCCTCGGAGAGCTGGAGAGCGCTCAGGACGCGCTTCTGCTCAGTGATGTCTCTGCCGACCACCACCGACCCGACGATCTCGCCCTCCGCATCGCGAATGGGCCCGAAATTGTAGCTGCCGATCCAGGTCTCGCCCGTGTCCTTGAGTCGCAGGGTGTACTCCGCGTTTATGGCCGTCTCACCGCGCAGCGCTCTGGGGACCGCCCACTGATCCAGCGACGCCAGCGAGCCGTCGGCCAGAAACACGTCCAGGAATTCCGGGTACTCGGCAAGCGTCTTGGCGCACTCCGCTTTGCTTGCAAAGCGGTGGAAGGTCGCGAACGCTTCGTTGAACTCGATGAACCGCCCATCGACGTCGGAGATGAAGACGGCGTCGGTCATGCTGGCGAGGGCCGCCTCGAGGGTCGCCTTGCTGGCGCGAAGGGCCTCTTCGGCCTCTTTGCGTGCGGTCACGTCGCGCGCGATACCGAACAGGCCCAGAAACTCGCCGTCGTCGTTGTACATGGGGCCTTTGGTGCTCAGGAAGGTCGAGCGCTTGCCCGCCGCGTCGGTCACCGTCTCTTCATAGGTCGCGGGCGCCTTCGACTCCATTATTTCGCGGTCGGCGGCCATGACGACCGCCGCCTCTTCGGCCGAAAAGAGGAACCGGTCGTCTTTGCCCAGCGCATCGGCGGCGCGCTTGCCGGTGATTCGCTCGGCGGCCGCATTGAACAGCAGGTAGCGCCCCTCGCGGTCCTTCACGTAGACGGCATCGCTCGTGCCCTCGACGAGCGTTTCGAGCAGGGCGCGTGTCCCTTTGAGTGCGTCATTGGCCGCCGTGCGCTCGGAGATGTCGCGCACGGTCGCGTGGTAGTAGGAGCCGCCTTCGGTCTCGACGACACGGATGCTCGTCTCGACAGGGAACGTGGAGCCGTCGCTGCGTTTGTGGTTGCTCTCGAAGATCGCGTTCCTGCGCCGGCGGACGCTCGCTTCGCGATCCTCGAGCGCCACGGGATCGTCGGCTGCGCGCAGGTCGTCGAGGGTCAGCGTAAGAAGGCCGTCGCGGTCGTAACCGTAGGCCTCAGGGGCGCGCTCGTTGCAGTCGAGGATGCGAAACTGGTCGTCGAAGAGCAGGATGATGTCGTTTGAGTAGAGTGAGAGCAGCTCGCGGTACTCCGCGCTGAGGGGCGCAGGCTGCCCGCCGGGCGCCCCTGCTGCTGCCGACGAGTCGGGCTCAGCCGGATGGTGCTGCCTCACGTTCTCCGCCGCCACGCTGCACCTCGCTTCGTCGGCGAACAGCCGCCTCTTCCGGGCAGTTTACACCTGGTCGCCGTTCCGCGGCGTTAGTCTCAGCGGAGAGGGCGTGTCCTGGCCGCTCAGGGGGTGACGTCGCACCAGCGCCACTCGTGATCGACCACGTGCGCCTGCCCGCCGGTGAGCTGGGCGACGAGCTGGTCGAGCCCGGCCCGCTGGCTCGTGGTGACGTCGAGCACCAGCGTGGCGAGCGCCTCGTATACCACGTCGGCGACCAGCACGCCGTGGGCGCGCAGCTCGTTCTCGAGGCGGCCGGCGTCGCCGTGCGCCATGGCCACGCTGACGCGCTGCACGTGGCGGCGTTCGCTCACGCCGGCCGCCTCGACCGCCTCGCGCAGCGCCTCGCTGTAGGCGCGGATGAGGCCGCCGGCGCCCAGTAGCGTGCCGCCGAACCAGCGCGTCACCACGGCGACCACGTCGGACAGACCGCGGCCGCGCAAGCAGTCGAGCATGGGCGCGCCGGCCGTGCCCGAGGGCTCGCCGTCGTCGCTTGCGCGCTGGATCTCGCTCCCCGGTCCCAAGATGTAGGCCGAACAGTGGTGGCGCGCGTCCCAGTGGCGCTTGCGGGCGGCCTCGACGACGGCGAGGGCCGCCGCTTCGTCGGCGGCGCGCTCGAGGCGCGCCAGAAAGCGGGAGCGCTTGACCTCGATCTGCGCCTCGGCGGTGGTGGCGATGGTCAGATACGAGTCGCTCATCGGTCTCATGCTACCATCGGGCCCTGAGGCGGCCCGGCGCCGCCCGGGCAGCCACGACGTGGCAGGCGACATCGCATCGGTCCCGCCGACGACCGAGGGCGTCGGTCAAGGTCGTGAGATGATGAGACGGCTCGCGGATGGCGGGCACCCGCGAAGTGCGGCGACCGAAGGGTGGCAGGTCACATGACGGAACAGCTCGTCGACGTCAACGGCTATCGCGAACAGCTCGTACAGCGCTGCGAATCGCTTTCGGCGTGGCGCGCCAGAGAGGCCGCGGCGCACCCCGACGACGAGCGCGATGCCCTGTCGGCCAGGGCGCTGCGAACGACGGCCGCCGAACTCCTGGCGCTCGCCGACGACGACCCCACGTTGTACGGCCTGGCGAGTGTCTGCCAGGTGCACAACGACGCGGAGCGGTCCTACTACGTCGACGAGGAGGACCGCATCGTCGGTCGCCACGGGTTCGGCCCCGAGGCCACGCAGAGCACCGCCGACCTGCTGGCGGCCCTGACCGAAGCGGCCCACGAGGCCGCGCGCAGGTCCGGGTAGGCGCCGCGGTCGCGGCGCCTACGCGCGCAGGGCCGGCTGCGATGTTCGCGGCCGGCCCTGCGCGGAGTGTGCGTTGGCGATCGGCCGGCGAGGCGCCGGCTGCGACCGCTACTTGCCCTGGTTGACCAGCGCCGAGGTCACCGCGAGCGAGCTTTCACCGTACTTGTTGAGGATCTGCGCGTAGGTGCCGTCGGTGATGAGCGCCTGCAGCGCCTTCTGCACCGCGTCGCGGAGCTGCGTGTCGGTCTTGGGCACGCCGACGCCGATGATGCCGTTCGAGAAGGTGGTGGCGATCGTCGGGTCTTGCAGCAGCACGAAGGTATTGCCGTTGTTGAAGGTCTTCACCGTGTAGGCGGCGACCGACTGGTCGTCCATCTGGGCCTGCGCCTTGCCGCTGGTCACGGCCAGCAGCGCGTCGCTGTCTTGCGGGAACTGCAGGATGGTGAGCTTGGGCTTGCCGGCCGCGGCGAAGCTCTTGGCGAGCTTCTGCAGCTCGCCGACCTGCGCGGTGCCGCTCTGCAGGGCGACGGTCTTGCCGGCCAGGTCCTGGATCGACGTGATGTGGTCGGGGTTGCCCTTGGGCAGCAGGATGCCGTAGCTGTCGGTGGCGTAGTCGACGAAGTCGAGCTGCTTCTGGCGCGTGGCGTCGTCGAACATCGAGGCCATCACCATGTCTTCTTTGCCGGCCAGCAGCGCCGGGATGATGCTGTCGAACACGGTCTGGTCGAAGCTCGCCTTGACGCCGAGCTTGGCGGCGATCGCCTGCGAGAGGTCGTAGTCGATGCCGGTGGCCTGCTTGCTGCCGACCGCGGTGTACATCTCCCAGGGCGGGTAGGGGATGTTGGTGGCCACGCGGATGGTGCCTGCCGACTTGATGGCCGCAGGCAGCATGGCGTGCAGCGTGGCGTCGGCGGTGACGCCGCTGGTGGCGCTCGCGCTCGGGCTGGCGCTCGCGCTCGACGAGCTCGACGGCGAGCTCGACCCGCAGGCGGCCAGCACGGCCAGCACGGCCAGCAGTACCGCCGCCAGAACCGCGGCTTTCGCAACCCTCATACTTCCCCCTTGTGTAGTGATGACGAGACAGGCGTCAGCGCCGCCGTGACTTGCGTCAAGAAGTCGCAGACCTGTTCAGTATCCTCCATGCTCCAGATTCGAGCCAGAACCTCGTGCGCCGCGGCCTCGGAGAGTTGGCCCGCGGTGAGCCAGACGAACTTGGCGCTCATCTCGTCGACCGTCCACGCCGGCTCGGGGTACAGCACGTTCTCGACGACCCCGCTCGACACCGTGCGACCGTCGCGCAGCCTGAGCGTGACCACGGCCGCGTCTTTGCCGCGCGGATCGTTGGCTTCGGAGAGGTAGTAGAGACGGGTCAGCTCGTCGGAGACGCGCACCTCGACGCGTTCGCACAGGGCGCGCACCTTGGCGCTCGACAGGCGCGGCTCGAGGACCTGCCGGGGCCCGACCTCGCCGTCGACCAGAAAGACGGCGAGCGGCCAGGCCATGTTGAACTGCGCCTGTTCGGTCGAGGTTGGCAGGCGAGTGCCCAGGCGCACCGCGTCGGGGTAGGTCTCGACCAGGATGTGCTCGACCGACGCCGGGCCGATGCCCTCACGGGCGATGAGCGCCTCGAGGGCCAGCAAGGCCGGGTGGGTCCAGGCGCACGAGCAGAAGCGCTTCCAGGTGATGCCGGCCGGCAGCAGGTACGACTCGCCCAGGTCGGCGACGAAGTCGTGGATGGCGTCGAGCTCGAGACTCGAGACGACGCCCGTGAAGCCGCGGGCCGCGAGGTCGGCGGCCATGAGGCCGGTGAGCGCCCCCATGCCGACGCCGTGCTTGACCATGGCGGGCGCGTCCACGTCGCGCATGATCGGCAGGTCGGGGGAGTGATACTCGGCGATGCCCAGGGCGTTGCTCGTCTGGGCGGCGGAGAGGCCGGCCACGTTGGCCGCGACGGCCGCACAGGCCGACGCGCCCCACGCGCCGCAGCCGCGAAAGCTGCGCTCGGCCGAGGCGATGGCGGTGAGCTCGTGGTTCAGGCAGCGTCCCGCGCGAAAGGCGATCTCGTAGCCCACCACGATGGCGGTGAGAAGGTCTCGGCCGCTGTGGGTGCCGCGGTCGGCGAGGGCCAGCGCGGCCGGCACCACCTGGGCGCCCGGGTGGCCCCAGGTGTAGATGCCGCAGTCGTCGATGTCGAGGGCGTTGGCGGCCACGGCGTTGGCAAAGGCCGCGCCCGGCGCCGACGCCCGCGCGCCGTCGTAGATGAGGCGCGCTTCGGGCGCCGGCCACCACGCGGCGGCAAGCTCGGCGGCGATCCGCGTAGAGGCCGTCCGGCGGCCGGCGATCATGGCCGCCAGGGTGTCGGCCAGGCACATCTTGGCGCGCAGCACGACATCGGCCGGGAGGTCGTCGAACGAAAGGCGCGCGGCAAACTCGACGGCGCTTGTCACGGCCGTCACCGTCCGCGCAGCCGGAGCCTGTCGGCCAGCAGGGCCGCGAGTCGTTCGGCGGCGGTCTTGTCGACCAGCACGGGGCGCGGTCGGGCGAGCAACTCTTTGGCGGCCGCGCTGGTGCGCTCGCGCAGCGTCTGCGATCCCTCGGACCGCCAGCGGTCGTGCATGATGTGGCTGAAGAGGCTCGTCTCCCAGAAGTCGCGATAGTGGCTGCGCGTGTACCGCGTCGCCAGGTGGTTGCCGCCGGGTCCGGCCGCCTTGATCTCGTCGAGGGCCAGGGCCTCGTCGTCGAACGAGGTCTCGCGCAGAAACGCGCGGGCGTAGCCCACCAGCTCGTTGCCCAGGAGGATCGACTCGTACGAGCTCTGCAGGCCCGACTCGAGGTAGCCCACGTCGTGCAGCAGCGTGGCTTTGGACAGCGCGCCGAGCAGCGCCGTGAGAGCGGCCTCGGCCGACCACTGCTCGTCGAGTGTCTTCGAGTCGGACACGGCGGCATACGAGAAGCTGGGCAGGCCGTAGTGCCGCGCCATGTCGACGCCTGCCTGGTGGCCCAGGAAGCTCTCGGGCACGACGTAGGGGTCGATGCCGGTGCGCATGTCCATCACCGCGACCCCGGCGCCGTAGACGAAAGGCGCGCCCGCCGCGGTGAGCTGGTGCAGCACGAGCCCGCTCAGCACCTCGGCGTTGCCGACCACGAGGCTGGCCGCCACCGAGCGCGGCGCGGTGGCGCCGGCGTTGGGCGCCGGCGCGTAGACGAGCGGCACGCCCAGCTCGGCGCAGGCGATCACCTTGGTGAGCGCGTCGCCGTCGTGCATGAGGGGCGGCGACGGCATGGCGTAGATGATCACGCTGTCGCCGGCGCCGCAGGCGGCGGCCATCGCCTTGATGTCGGCGATCACGTCGCCGTGGCGCGGCGCCACCACCAGGGGCTTGCCCGTGCCGCGCAGCATGGCGGCGACCTGGGCCAGGTCGTCGACGGCCTGGGGCACGTCGGCCGGCAGTCCCATCGACATGACGAAGTCGATGTTGGCGAGGCCGTCGCAGAAGGCGGCCATGGTCTCGATGTCGGCGGTGGTCGCGCGCCGCCGCTCGGAGGTGTCGGGGTCGCGCACGTAGAGGCAGTCGGAGCCCGTGCCGAAGTACGACGCCGCCGCGCTCAGTTGCAGCGCGGGGCCGTCGTGGCGGGCGCGCACCACCGTCGAACGGGGCGCCGAGTCGAGCGCGGTGTGCACGAGCTCGCGGCTCAGGCGCACCCGGCGGCCGGCGACCGTGGCGCCGGCCGCCGCCAGCGTCTCGAGGGCGGGCTCGTAGAACACGTCGACGCCGACGGTCTCGAGCAGGTCGACGGTCGCGTCGTGGACCCGCCGGCAGTCGCCGTCGTCGAGCAGTGTGAGA
>Ga0181529_10004710_pt1 | contig 14609 bp, 10 predicted proteins | sample PEATcosm2014_Bin_36_FD_119763 | JGI IMG/M metagenome (GOLD analysis project Ga0181529, IMG submission 119763) | Peatland microbial communities from MTU Mesocosm Facility, Houghton, MI, USA - PEATcosm2014_Bin10_30_metaG | ecosystem: Environmental > Terrestrial > Soil > Wetlands > Peat | place...
ATCTGCACGCCTCCACCTCGGAGTGCTACGGCGACCCGCTCATGCACCCGCAGAGGGAGGACTACTGGGGCAACGTGAACCCGGTTGGCCCGCGCTCGGTCTACGACGAGTCCAAGCGTTATGCCGAGGCGCTGGTAATGGCCTATCACCGTTCGCGCGGCGTCAACACCCATCTGGTCCGCATCTTCAATACTTACGGCCCCCGCTTGCACCCCGACGACGGCCGGGTAATCTCCAATTTCATGATGCAGGCCCTGCGCGGCGAGCCGCTGACAGTCTACGGTGAAGGGAACCAGACGCGCAGCTTCTGCTATGTGGACGACCTGATCGAAGGAATCGTGCGCCTGTCGCGCTCCGCCGAGCACTTGCCAGTCAACATCGGCAACCCCGAGGAGTTCACCATTCTGGAGTGCGCGCAGGCCGTGCTGGAGGTGACCGGATCGAAGAGCGAACTGCGCTTTGCGGACTTGCCGGAGGACGATCCCACCCGGCGCTGCCCGGACATCTCCAAGGCCCGCGCTTTGCTTGGCTGGCAGCCGCGCGTCACCCTCAAGCAAGGGCTGGAGAAGTCGCTGGAATTCTTCCGCAACAAAGCCGCGGCGGGCTAGTGTGGAGTCCCAAAAGTTCGCATCACACATTCGACGACCCTCATCCCCCCAATGAGGCTGTTTTGCGAGAAATTTTGGATTCAGGAAGCTATAGCATTTTCGGAATTGGTGTAGACCGAAAGCACGTACTCAAGTGGCTTTTTTCCAAAGAAAGAGCCACCTTGCACGCCCTTCAAAAAGTCTACGTGTATTCCGAAAATGCTCTAGCTGGAGCAGCCCGCCTGTTTGCCCAGTTCGTGCCGTCCTGTGTAGAGTTCCAGGCACGGATGCCCGGTCCTGTTTTTTGCGCTGTCTAGAGTCTGAAGCTCTAAAAAAACGATTATCTTCAAGGGCTTCTCATCTTTTGTGGCGGCGTTTCCGTCAATCAGGGCAGTAGGGTGAAGGATAAAAAAGGGGTACGCCGACATGCGCAGGCTGATTCTTCTCGGGCTCATGGCAGTCTTGGTTCTTCCCGCCGGCGCGGCCAAGCGCGTGACCGTTGAGCAGTTGGAGCAGGCGATTGCCACCGACAGCGCGGCGCACCGGGCCGATACGGAGGTGGCGCGCCAAATCGGCGAGTTCGAACTCTCCGAGCGGCTCACGGGCGCAACGCTGGATCGCTTTGCGGCGAGATTGCCACTGGGGCCGAGAACAGCGCTGGCTCTGCAACTGCTCGCCGACCAGTCGGCTTTCCTCGACCCTCCGGCCAGCGAAATGCCTGCCACCGCTCTTCCCGATGCCGCCATGCAGCAGCGCATGATGGATGCGGCGCGCGGCTATGTGGCCCAGACACTGCCCCATCTTCCCAACTTCTTCGCCACCCGGACGACCAATCGCTTCGACGATAGCCCGCAGGTAATGGCCAAGGGCGATTGGCCGGTTCGCGCCGGCCTGCACCTGGTGGGAACCACAAACCGCGAGATCACCTTCCGCGATGGCAAGGAGGTGCAGGAGCAGCAACAGAAGCAGGCTTCCAGTTCCGCACAGAAGGCTCAGCAGGAACTGGGCCTCAGTACCTGGGGCGAGTTCGGACCGGAACTTTCGATTGTGCTGGCCGATGCGGCCAAAGGCACAGTGACCTTCAGCCATTGGGAGCAGACTCCGGCGGGACTGGCCGCGGTTTACAAGTACGCGGTTCCCAGAGCCGCCTCGCACTACGCGGTCAGCTATTGCTGCGTCAGCGACGCACCCGTTGTCATGGGCCGCCAGGGAGGCGGTCGCCGGGGCGGATCGTCGCAGATGCCCACTTTGTCGCCCACATCCTTCAAGCCTTTCACTGAGACGCCCGGTTACCACGGCACGCTTTCTGTCAATCCGGCAACCGGCGGCATCCTGCGCATCACCCTGGAAGCGGAACTGAGCAGCAGCGATCCTCTGCTGAGAGCCGCCACCGTGGTCGAATACGGCCCGGTGACCATCGGCGAACGCAGCTTTATTTGCCCGGTGCGCAGCCTGGCTTTCTCGATGGAAGAAGCGAAGATGAATGGCGGCGCGGGAGGCAATACGCTGGCCGCTTCCACCGCGGCTGCCCAAGCGGCGTGGAGTAACCCCGCCAGCCGCTCGGACAGATCGCCGCTTCTGCTGGTGAACGAGACCAGCTTTACCCACTACCACCGGCTGGGCGCGACCATGAGGATGCTGGCCGATGCTGCCGAGCCGGGTGCTGCCAGTCCACCGAGCCAGAATGCCGCGGAGCAGCCTTTCGGCGCTCCCGGTTCCGCCGCTTCAAACGCCGGCCCCCGGTCCGCGCCTCCGCTGGCGGCCATTGGACAACCTGCCGCCCCGGTGGAAACCGCGGCTTCCCATGCAGCGCCCGTTCCCCCCGCTCCACAGCCGTCCGCTCCGGCGCAGCCGTTTGTCCCGGAGATCAGCCTGACGGCGGCCAATGGAGTTCCCGACGAGCCCGCCAATGCGCCGCAGGCGCAAGAGGGAGGCGTCACGCTCAGGGTCACTTCGCGGCTGGTGGACGTGGGCATCGTGGCCTACGACAAGAAAGGCCACCCGGTGAAGGACCTGAAAGCGGAGGACTTCGAGATCTACGACAACGGGCGCAAGCAGGAAGTGCGTTCCTTCAGCCAGTATGTCAGCGAGGCAACGGCGGTTCCGGCCGTGGCGGCGGCACCGGAACACAGCTTCACCAACCGGCCCTCGGGAGCGGCCGCGGCGGGGCCGGCAGCGCCCGCCGCCGAAAGCGGCGCTACCATCCTGCTGATCGACGAGAGCCATATCGCCTGGGGAGACCTCAGCAACGCGCGCCAGCAGATGCTCAAATTTCTCGCTGAACTGGCCCCCGGCGAGCGCGTTGGCCTGTACACCATGACCGGCATTGGATTTCGCGTGCTGACCGAGATCACCGCCGATCATGCCGCGCTGATGGCGCGCTTGCAGAAATGGATGCCGACGGCGCAGTCGGCTGCCAACGCGCAGGAGGAAGAGACGCGCAACCGGCAGCAATTCAATGAGGTGCATAGCGTTTCCGACCTCAACTCGGTCAACGGCAACCGCGTCGATTCACCCGATGGGGATTCGCCGGTCGATCCCCAGTTGCGGGCCTTGGGCAGCAACCCGGCGCGCGCCTCGCTGGTCATCCTGGGCGGGGTGGCGCGCCACTTGTCGGGCGTCTCCGGTCACAAAAACCTGGTGTGGGTCTCCTCCGACAACGTCTTTGCCGAGTGGGAAGACCAGGCGGTGGGTACCGACAAGGGCTTCAAGTCCCTCGACAGTTTTGCCTTGCGGGCGCAGGAGGCCATGAACGAGGCCCATGTGGCGGTCTTTCCGTTCGACATTTCGCAGCTTGAATCGGCGGCCATCAATGCCGATATCCAGCACCGTAACGTCGAGTTGACCCAGGCGGCCCAGGATACCGCCAGCCTGGGGGGCGGCGCGGTGGCGCGGAATATGACTCCCGGCCGCATCAGCGCCCAGATGAGCCAGGATTTGCATCCCATCCAGGGACCCATCCGCCAGGTCGCCGAGGCTACCGGCGGGCGAACCATCCGCCGCGGCGGTGAATTGGCCGCGGCACTGGAAGGGATCGTGGAAGACGGCCATGCGACCTACCTGCTGAGCTTCTCTCCCCAGGGGCAGGCGGACGGGGAGTATCACACCATCACGGTGAAGCTGACCGGCAAGCACGGCCTGATGCTGCGTTATCGCACCGGCTATCTGTTTTCAAAAGAGCCGTCGACCCTGAAGGAACGGTTTCAACAGGCGGTGTGGCGGCCCAGGGACGCGAGCGAAATCTCGATTTTGGCCGATGTGGACCGCTCGAGCGCGGGCGCCACGGTGAAAGTCAATATCGCGGCCGGCGATCTGGGCTTGCGGCAGCAAGACGGCCGCTGGATGGACAAAGTAGATATTTTCTTCATCCAGCGCGACGACGCTGGCCTTCGTGCTCAGGTGCAGGGACAGATCCTCGGGCTGAAGCTGAAGTCCTCGACCTACCAGAACCTGCTGCCCGCGGGGATTCCCTTCGAGCACTTTGTCCAATTGAAACCGGGCATGGCTTCGCTGCGCGTGCTGGTGGTGGATGAGAATTCAGGCCGCATGGGATCGGTGACCATGCCTGCCTCCGCGCTGGAAGCTGGCCAATGAGAGCAAACCGGAGGCCTTGGAACCGTCATAGTCGCGAACAGAGCTAAATCGATATAATTGCCGCGGCTCATGAATCGCTGGATGGTCCGTAACCGGCGAAGGGTTGTCGCTGTCCAATGAACGCAAAGCGCTTTTGCAAAGGAGTGAGGGGAATGAAGAGGTTCGGATGGGTTCTTGTTCTTCTGATGCTGGCCACGCCCGCGTGGGCCGCCAAAAAAATCACCGTTCAACAGCTGAAGGATATGCTGGTGTCTCTCCAGCAGGCCAAGAAGACCGATGCCGAGGTTGCCACCAGCCTTCAGCAGATCGAGTTGAGCGAAGAGCTGACGCGCGATACCATGAACAGCCTTGGAAGCCTTATTCCGGGGCAACTGACCCTGGTTCAGATTTACGTTCTTGAAGCCAAGAGCGCGGTGCTTGCGCCTCCGGCCAGCGACGTTCCCTCGACTCCGGCGCCCGACGCGGCCGCGCAAAAGGCGCTGCTCGACAAGGCCGCGGATTACGTTACCAAGACCTACGCGCAATTGCCGCCACTGACCGCAACCAAGACCACCGTCCGTTTTCAGGACAACATGGAGGCCGCCAAGGCCAGCTCCGGCATGCACAGCAGCGCCAGCTATGGCGAAGACCCCAACCTGGTAATGGCCAGCCAGTTTGTCCACTTTATTGGCACGACCGAGACCCCGGTGGAGTTTGCCAACGGCGCCGAGAAGCTCTCCACAGCCAAGGACAAGACCCCGTGGGGCCAAAATGCCATGATCGCCTTGCAGGAACAAGGCCCCGTTCTGACCACGGTCCTGCAGGAAGCCCAGGCGGCCGGAAAGATCAACTGGCTGCGCTGGGAATCCGTCAACGGCAAGACGGCAGCGGTCTTCGGCTTTTCAGTGGACAAGAAGAAATCCCATTATGCGGTGAATTATTGCTGTTTCCCGGACCTGGATCAGACCGGGCGGATGAATTATGGGGCGCCGTCCCAAGGCAACATGAATCCCGTCGCCAAGGGCAACATGCAGACCAACACCACCTGGAAGAACTACAAAGCCAGCGTTCCCTATCACGGAGAGCTGTTCATCGATCCGGCGACGGGAATTGTGGTCCGGCTTGTCAGCCAGGCCGAGTTCAAGCCCTCCGAGATGGTTCACCAGGAAGATGAGCGCATCGACTACGGCCCGGTGATGGTCGGAGGCAAGGCGCTGGTGCTGCCCGTCAAGACGGTCATCGAAACCGAAGTGGTTCCCAACGGCGATTCCGGCGCCGGCAAGTATTCCACCCGGCACACCTACTTCACCGTCGAGTACAAGGATTTCAAATAGGGCGCGCACGGCTCGACCGGCAATTCCATCGTGGACGCGGCGGCGGCACAGGCATCCGCCGCGTCTGCTATCTGTCTGAAACGTTCAAGAGCGCAGATGCGTCCCTCCTGTAGCGCTCATTTTTCAAGAGGACGATCGATTGAAACGGTTTGGATGGATTCTCGTGTTTTTCGTGGCAGCAGCGCCGGCATGGGCCGCAAAGAAGATTACAGTGCAGGAACTGAAGGAAACGCTGCTTTCGCTTCAGCAGGCCAGGAAGAGCGACGAAGAGGTCGCTACCCAGCTCAAACAGGTGGAACTGAGCGAGGAACTCACGCGCGGCGCAATCGCCGGCATGGCAGCGGATGTTCCGGGACCGCTTTCCACCGAGCAAATGCACATTCTGGAGGGAAGGTCCGCCATTCTGGCGCCGCCGGCTGCCGATCTTCCCGCCATCCCCGCCCCCGATACGACCACGCAAAGGCTCATTCTGGGCAAGATGGTGAATTACATCACCAAGACCTATATGCAGAGTCCCCACCTGACGGCCTCCAAAATCACGTCCCGCTACCAGGACGGGGTGGAAGGAATCCGCACGAGTTCAGGGGTGACCTCGAATATGCCCCAAGTCGATCGCGCGTGGGCAACGCCCAACATCTTCATGCGCCTGCTGGGCACGCATTCCTCGACGGTGGAGAGCGAGAAGGGGATCGAAAAGGCAGTTGTTTCCAAGGTAAAGGCGCCCTGGACCCAGAACGGCCAGGTTTCAGAAAGCGGTCCGGGGCCGATTCTGAGCGTCATCCTGCAAGAAGCGGCGGTGGCCGGCCAACTCAAATGGCTGCGCTGGGAGACGGTCGAAGGCAAACAAACCGCGGTCTTCTCCTTTGCGGTTCCCAAAGAACAATCCCTTTACCGGGTGGACTATTGCTGTTTTCCGATTACCGACTCCGCCGGCAGTGTCGGATATGAGGGGGTTGAGGCGAACTTCCAGACGGGAACCTCTTGGAAGGCCTTCAAGACGGTCGTCGGCTACCACGGCAAATTCTTCGTCGACCCGGATACCGGCACCGTGGTGCGGCTGATTACCCAGGCGGAACTGAAGCCTACGGATTTCGTACACCAGGAAGACATGCGCATCGACTACGGCGCGGTCACCGTGGACAGCAAGCAGTATGTGCTGCCGCTGGACTCCTTCACGATGACCGAAGTGGTGCCGAACGGAGACAACTACGCTGCCCGGTACTCGGTTCGGCACACGCTGTTTACCGCCGAGTACAGAGACTACAAATAGCCGGGCCGCACTCTGCTCATGGGGAAGCGTCCAATTTGGCGCGGGCGCTGCTCAGCCGGCCGCGGCGTCCGGTGGCATGTCTGAAACGTTCACCGACCGGGGAACGTCTTCTCAGGAGTGCGCGTTTATTTTTCAAAGGGACGATCGAATGAAACAGTTTGGATGGATGCTCGTGCTGCTGATGTTGGCCGTGCCCGCCTGGGCCGCCAAGAAAATGACTGTCGGTGAGTTGGAGGATTTGCTGCATTCGCTTCAGCAAGCCAAAACGACGGATGCCGAGATCGCCAACCAGTTGAAGCAGGTAGAACTGTCCGAACAACTGCCCCGTGCCGCCATGAATGCCCTGGTGGCGCGTGTTCCCGGCCCGCAGTCGACCGCGCAACTTTACGCCATCGAGGCAGAAAGCGCCATGCTGGCGCCGCCCGCTGCCGACCTGCCCGCAGCTCCCGCCCCGGATGCGGCTACCCAGCGGGCTATCCTCGCCTTGGCCGAGACCTACGTGACAAAAACCTACCGGCAGCTTCCACCGCTGAAGGCGACCAAGGTCATTCTGCGTTTTCAAGACAACATGGAGGCTCTCTCCGCCGGTTCTGGCATCGTTGGGCACGCCACCGAAGCCGATACTTCCTCCGGCCTTTCCAATCAGGCCCAGTTTATCCGCTTCATGAATTCCGCTTACGTGCCTGTGGCGAGCGAGCATGGGGCCGAAAAACCGTCCTCGGAGAAGGACAAGACTCCCTGGGGCGCCAACAAGATGATCGCGCTGAAGGAACCGGACCCCAGCCTCGGATCAGTCTTCCCAGAGGCGCAGGCTGCCGCGCCCCAGTGGCTGCGTTGGGAACTGGTCAACGGCAAGAAGACCGCCGTCTTTTCCTTCGCGGCGCCGGGAAAGACCTCCCCGCTCGCGGTGAACGTGTGCTGCTTCCCGAACCTCACCCAGACCGGGGTGGCGAGATTCTATACGCCGTTGACCGCCGGCATGGTCGCCGGCCCCGAAGCTGCCGGCGGCGGGGCGGGCGGCGTGACGGGGAACTTTCAGACCAGCACCGATTGGCACGAATTCAAGGCCAGCGTTCCCTACCACGGGGAGATCTTCATCGATCCGGATACGGGAATCGTGGTGCGAATGATCACCAAGGCGGAGTTGAAGCCCACAGAGGTCGCTCACCGGGTGGACACGCGCATCGACTACGGGCCGGTAACGATTGCCGGGAAAACGCATATCGTCCCCGTCAGGACCTACATCGACACGCTGGTCGTTCCCAACGGCGACTCCGGCGCAGGCGGATACTCCGTTCGCCGCACCCTGTTTAGCGCGACCTACCAGAGCTACCAATAGGCGCGGACTGACGGCGCCGAGCAACTGGCCATCTACCGGTCGGTCCCGGGGGAGGGGATGCAGGGTGGCTGGAGTCCCGTCAGCCTGGCCGTCCAGACCGGCACCATCGCGCCACATCGCGACTCCACATGGCCAGATCGACGCTCGGTAGCGCTGGCCTCCTGGCTGGCTGTGCTGGCGGCGTCCTCGCCGCCGGAGCAGAGCCTTGTTCTTCTACACCCTTTGCACACGCCGTGACGGAGCAAACAGCGTCCGCTACAAGTTGGTTGACGCGCCTGGTGAGAAATGCGGGCCATGGCCCTATTCATCCATCAATTTGCCGCAAGCGGGAGGAGATCTCGGCCGGCAACGCCTTCAAGGTCTCAGTGGGTAATCAATTTGGCATTAACCGGAGCTTCCTCAAGGATATTTCCGGCTCCAGCCGCGCCTCGAATTGCCGATTGAAGCGAATCAGCGCAATCCACATTCCCTCGTCTTCCTTTTTCCACACCAGGGTTCCGTGAAGCTCCGCGGCGATGCTCTCGGGCGGCAGATCGTGGTGCAGGTCGAAATAGCGCTCGTCCGCCGCCCTGCTTTCCTTCCCCAAGGTAAACACCGGCGATTGCGGGTCGTACTTGGTGGAGAAGACCAGCGCAGCCGAGTACCTCTGCGGCTCCTGGGCGGCGCGGGCGATCTGCCCTTCGGTAAAGTCCGCTACCTGGTACACCGCGTAGGGCTGCTGGAGGTAGCCCAGTTCGGGACGGGTCAGCTCGTCGCTCATGGGCCAGGCGGTCAGCACTGTGGCGCCTTGATCGTGCCGGTTAAGCTGGGCGATGCCGGCCAGTTGCAGGCGTACTACGCGGGCGTAGGAGAGATTGTCTTCCGGGGCAAAGCCGTAAGGCGGGTTGATGAACAGCCCCAGCGCAAACGCCACGGCCGAAAACAGCGCCAGGGCGGGCCACAGCGGAACCCGGCGATAGAACGTGGCCACGGCCACCAGCAGCACCAGGGGATACATGGGCAGCAGGTAGCGGGTGAGCAGCGCTCCACCCAGAACGCTGAAGAACAGCGCGTTGACCAGCAGCAGAATACATATGCGGCGCAGGGCGGCAGCGCCGATGGTAGCGCGGTCGTGACTTTCGGCATCCGGCCGGGGTTTCAGCAGCAGCGCGGCAACGGTCATCAGCACCGGCACAAACAGGTTCATGTGCGCGGTCAGATGCAGGATGCGGTGTTCGAGGGCGGCCAGAAACCGCAACGGTTCCAGATTGGCCTGGGCGTTGTAGCGCAAGAATTCGGGATTGCCGAAGAGGAAGCCGGTCCTGGAATAGTGCCAGGCATACCAGCCGGCCAAAGGCAGCACGCAGGTTGAGAACCAGGCCGCGTCGCGCCACAGCCGGTAGCGGGCCGGCGCATGGGCGCGGAGGCCCTCGACAAAGCTCACCGCAGCCAGGGTGAGCGGGACGACGATAGCCGTCTCCTTGCACAGTGCGGCGGCGGCAAACCAGAGTGCGGCGGCCCAGCTCTTGTGGAACCACTCCCGCTCCCTGGACGGCAGCGCATACACCAGTCCCCACAGCGTGCAGGCAGCGGCAAAGATGTCGGCATGGGCCAGCGAGCTCTGAGCGAACCAGATGGGATAGACGGCAGTGAGCGCCACGGTCCAGAAGGCCACCGAGAGCACACCCACCAGCCGCATGGCCAGCTTCCACACGGCCAGCAACCCCAGCGAAGCGACCAGCAGCACCGCCTCGCGCGTCACCTCGGGGAGAAAGCCGGAGGCCTTCCAGCACAGCGCGAGATAGATGCTGGGCAGCGGCGGATGGGCGTTCGACAGGGTGGTGATGGGAATCAGCGAGCCGGTGCGGAAGAAGTCCCAGGCGGCGGGGATGTAGTAGCCGCCCTCGTCCCAGTAGTAGGGAACGCGCAGCAAAGGAAAGTGGCTGGCGTAGAGGGCCGCAAAAATCACCGGGAAGATTCTCCAGGTGGGAAAGGGCCTGTCCAGCGGCGGCTCAATGAGTTTTTTCCAGCGCAACGGGTTGCTCCCAAGGGACGAGGCCGGTTGAGGTTTGCGGTTTCCCACCCATTCCGCTGGAAAACGCGGAATGGATGGGGCACGGAGCTTTGTGGCGGACCGGCCGCGCCTGACGCCTAATTCACGGGGCCTTGGGGAAAGTTGTGGCTCTGCGGTTCCAGATTGAGCGTGCCGAAGGCCTGTTCGTATTGGGCAAGATTCTGCCCCAGCACATTCCACAGAGCCTTGGCCTGCTGCGGACTCAGGAAGATGGCGTTCTGGTTATGAATGGTCACCTGTTCGGGGCTGTCGCTGGAAGCCAGGCCGAAGACCAGCTGGAAATCCCACACGCTCACCCGGACCTGGACACTGTTGGCATAGGATTCGCGATAGTCGGCGGTCTGGATCACGTTCATTTGAGGTTGCTGCACGGATGGGTTCATGGTCTTACCAGATTACTCTGGCGGGGGCGCGAACGGCACCGGGGCGCAAGCGTCCGCCGGGCAAACCGGGAACAACTTGGAGAGAGGATTGGTGCGAAAGGGGGGACTCGAACCCCCATGGATTGCTCCGCCAGATCCTAAGTCTGGTGCGTCTGCCAATTCCGCCACTTTCGCGCAGTGAAAACAAATGACTTGAATTACTCTAGCCCTTGGCCGGAAACCGCTCAGATGGCTCGGCGCGCACCCGGAGAAGCCCGCAATTCCGGCGCGCTCCGGAGCCCCACAAAATGCCCCTGCCGTGCTTCCTATCATAAACCGCCCTGGCAACGGGCGCGGAGCGGCTTGCCGTGCTCGCCCAAAGCCGCGCAAAAGCAAAACGGGCAAGGGAAACGGACTCTCCCCCGGCCATTTGCGCAAAGCCGTTTGCACGGACAGGTTCTTGCGCGGCGTCTCTGAATGCGGATGCGGTTCCAGCCTTGCTGCATGAAGGCTCGCCGCCTGCTGGGTGTGCCGGTATTGGAGTTGGTGCCGGGGAAGACGTTCGGACGCGTCATTGGGTGCCTCAAGCGCCGGGGAAGTGTATTCTGAGGGGCTATGAAATGGCCAACCGAACTGCTGCTGGTCCGCCACGCCGAGTCGGCGTACAACGATTTGAAGAAGAAGAAAGAAGCCGATCCGGAGTACAGGCGTTTTCGCGAGCTGTTCGCGAACGACCGCTGGAATGCCGGGATCGAGGCCCTGGCTCGGCGGCTCCAAGAGCGTCACGCGCTGGGGTGCAGCGACCGCGATACTCCTATCACCGCAAGCGGCGAGATGCAGGCCCGCATCACCGGAAGGCAGATGAAGGCCTCTGGAATGAGCTGCCCGGAGGTCATCTTTGTTTCGCCCTACTTGCGCACGGTGCAAACCCTGCGCTTCCTGAAAGAGGAGTGGCCGGAGCTGGGGACGGCCAAGGAATATCGCGAGGAGCGCATCCGCGAGAAAGATCATGGGCTGGCGCTGCTCTATAACGACTGGCGCATCTACCATGTGATGAATCCCGAGCAGGGCAAGCTGCACGACCTGCTGGGCGAATACGACTACCGCTTTCTGAACGGCGAAAACATCCCCGACGTTCGCCAGAGGACCCATTCCTGGATCGCTACTTTGACACGGGAGTTTGCCGGACGGCGGGTGATGGCGATTACCCATCACCTGACGATTCTGGCCACACGGGCAAATTTCGAGAGGCTGAGCCCGGAACAGTTTCTGCATCTCGACGAGCATGAAAAGCCGGTGAATTGCGGCGTGACCCGTTATGTGGGCGAGGCCCTGGAAGGGAACCGGAGCAAGCTGCGGCTGGCTGAATACAATGTGAAGCACTACCTGGAAGAAGATGCCATTTCCGTTTGAAAACCATCTCACCGCGGGGCTATAGCGGAACCAGAGTCGATGTATCCCGAAACCACAGCCTTCAAGTCGACGCGACCATCAGGGAGCGGCGATCCTGCGCAAAACCCAAATAGGGCACAGTGACTCTGGTTCTGCTCTAGACACCTGAAAATGCAATAGAATGGCGCTATGCCAGAGGTTTTTCGTGACCGGGGCTTCCGATTCTTCTTCTATTCGAACGAAGGATCTCCGCGTGAGCCGCTCCATATTCACGTTGAGAAGGAAGACCTGGAGGCGAAGTTCTGGCTGGAGCCAGCGGTTAGCGTGGCCTACAACGATGGCTTCAATGCGCGGACCTTGCGCGATTTGCATGGCATAAATGAGGCGAACAAGTTCCGGATTACGAGGGCATGGAATGAGCATTTCATCTAGTCCTGTACGAGTGCGGTTCGATGAGGACAGCTTCTGGGTCGAGCTGAGCGATGGCCGGACGATCGGCGTGCCGCTGGCCTGGTTTCCCCGGCTCTTACACGCCACGGCGGAGCAACGCGAAGAGGTTCGAATCAGCAGCCGCGGCCTGCATTGGGAAGCGCTGGACGAGGACATCTCAATCGCAGGCCTGCTGGCGGGCTTGGCTGACCAGAGTCCTTCCAACAAGACCTTCGCTGCCTGACAGCCTACCGAAAAACTTCCTGACTGGGGCTGGAAGTGTCCTGTATCGCCGCACATCTGTCGCTGAAGCCAACAAGACACAAACATGGAGGTTCCATGCCCGATTCTTTGCCCGCCTTCCCCTACGAAACGCGGCTCAACATCCTCCACCGGCCGCTGGAGGTCATCGACGAGAAAGCGCTGGCGGACGCCTGCGAATTCAAGTGGTTCAATCAGACTCTGTGCAAGGTCAATGAGTCGGTTGTTCGCATGGCCGTGATCGAAGGCGAATACCACTGGCACAAGCACGACCAGGACGACGAGTTCTTCTATGTGGTGGAGGGCAAGCTCCTGATCGACCTGGAAGACCGCACGGTGGAGCTTTCTCCGCGCCAGGGATTTGTGGTTCCGAGGGGGATCGTTCACCGCACCCGGGCGCGGCAGCGAACCGTGATCTTGATGGTGGAGAATGCCGGGATTATTCCGACGGGGAATTAGGGGCTTTTCCAGCTGGATGGAACGTCCACGGCATCGCCTTCGCAAGGTGAACAAGGGGAACAACGCCTATAATCAGCCTGTCGTGCATACTATTCAATCATCTCGTTCCTGCGGTTTCGGGCAGTTCGTTGCCACGGCGGGGTTAGGGCTTTTTGCCGCCCTCTCCATGACAGTTTGCGTTTGTGCCCAAAAGGCCCAGGAGATTGGCCCCACCGCGGGTGGTCCGGGTGGCCGCATCCTGCTGGTGCTGCCGTTCGACAACCGTACCGGCCAGCCCAGCCTGGAGTGGGTGCGCGAGGCCGCGCCGCAGATATTGAGCGCCCGCCTGGCTTCGGCGGGCTTTGCGCCGATGAGCCGGGCGGATCGCCTGTATGCGCTGGACCATCTCGGTCTGCCGCAGGGATTTCAGCCCTCGCGGGCCAGTTCGCTCAAGCTGGCGCAGACGTTGGATGCCGATTCCATCGTCGTGGGCAGCTACATCGTGGACGGGACCGCAATTGTGGCCGAGGCGCGGCTGGTGGACGTGCCCCACCTGCGCATGGGCGAAGCGGTCAGCGCACGCGGCGAGATGCGCAACCTGATGGCCGTCTTCGACTCCTTGGCCTGGAAGCTGACCAAGCAGTTGGACCCTGTGTTCAATGGCTCCGAGGAGACCTTTGTGGCCGCCAGTGCAGGTTTGCGCCTGGACGCTTTCGAGCAGTACATCCGGGGTATCACGGAGCCCGACCAGGTGGAGCGGCTGCGCCACCTCAAGCAGGCGGTGCTGCTCAGCCCGGAGTTTGGCCAGGCCTGGATGGCTCTGGGCCGGGAAGACTACAACAGCCAGCAATACGACCAGGCCGCCGCAGCCTTCGCCAAGGTCGGCCGGGGCGACGCCGACGCCTTGGAGGCGGGTTTTTACCGCGGGTTGTCGCTGCTGTTTTCAGGGGACTATCCCAGGGCCGAGGAGTCGTTTGCCAGCGTAGCGCGCGTTCTGCCGCTGGCGGAGGTGGTGAATAACCAGGCAGTGGCCATCAGCCGGCGTGGCAAGGACGGCACTGCGCTCTTCCGTCAGGCCGTGGCCGCCGACCCCAATGCCGCCGACTACCACTTCAACCTGGCCGTGAGCCTGAAGCGCCACGGAGAATCCGCCGAGGCCCAGGCGGAGCTGGCCCAGTGCCTGCACCTGCGGTCCAACGATAGCGAGGCCCTGGCACTGCAAAGAGCCTGGAAGGGGCTGCCCGCTGAACCCGCCGCCGGGCCGGATACGACTCCCGACGCCGGAGCCAAGGCGGATCCGCTGGAGCGCATCGTTCGCAGCTTTGACGCGCAAGCCTTCCGTCAGGCCGCCCAGATGCTGGATCAGGTGGACGCCTCGCGACTGGCCGCGCTTCCCCCGCTCCAACGCGCGCAAGAGCTTTCCAACCGAGCCAAGGACTATTTGGACCGCGGGTTGCTGCTTGAGGCGGAGCGGCTCTATCTCACTGCCTTGGCCTCCGACGACCGTGTGCCCGAGGTCCATGCCGGGCTGGCCGAGGTGCGGGAGCGGACCGGCGACGCCGAGACCGCGC
>Ga0181529_10004714_pt1 | contig 14596 bp, 9 predicted proteins | sample PEATcosm2014_Bin_36_FD_119763 | JGI IMG/M metagenome (GOLD analysis project Ga0181529, IMG submission 119763) | Peatland microbial communities from MTU Mesocosm Facility, Houghton, MI, USA - PEATcosm2014_Bin10_30_metaG | ecosystem: Environmental > Terrestrial > Soil > Wetlands > Peat | place...
CCGATGCGGCGATCTTGCCGGCGAAGTTGGCGAGCGACGAGTAGTACGGCGCCAGTTTGACCGAGAGCGGAATAGCGAGGTTCTCGGCCACGCGAGCGACGATCTCGAGCTGACCCGTCTCGATGTCGGCCGCCGACCGCTTGGGGTCGGCCGCCAGCCAGTAGAGGTTGAGCTCGAGGGCGTCGGCGCCGGCCTCTTCGATGAGCTTGGCATAGCGGACCCAGCCGCCGCTCGACGAGGCGTTCAGGCTGGCGATGACCGGCACCTTCAGAGTCTTCTTGGCCGAACGCACGTAGGTGAGGTAGTCCTCGGCGGTGTTCGGGTAGCTGTCGACGTTCGGGAAGTAGTTGAGCGCTTCGGCGAAACCCTCGGAGCCTTGTTCGAGGGCGGAGACCAGGTCGGAGTCTTCCTGGTTGATCTCCTCTTCGAAGAGCGACGGCAGCACGATGGCCGCCGCGCCGGCCGCTTCGAGGCGGCGCGCCGTGGCGAGCTTGCCCGTCAGCGGGCTGGAGGAAGCCACGAGGGGCGAACGCAGCTCAAGTCCGAGATACGTGGTAGCCAGGCGACTCATGACTGGTCCTCCTTGTCGGCGGTCTGGTCGTCGACGTCGGCTCCGGCGCCGGCTTCGACCGCGACGCTGCGCTCGATGGCGGCAAGCTGCCGGTAGTACCGCCAGCGCTCGTCGATGTCGGCCTGGGCGAGCTCCATGAGCAGCTCGGCGCGGGCCGGGTCGGTGCGGCTCAGAATGGCGTAGCGCGCCTCGCTCATGACGAACTCGCGCACTGGCAGCAACGGTTCTTTGGAGTCGAGGTTGAAGGGCTGGCCCGTGGCGCTCTTGGTGGGCTGGTAGCGGTAGAGGTTCCAGTAGCCGCTGCGCACCGCGTCTTTCATGTGAGCCATCGATTTCGACATGTCGATACCGTGCGAGATGCAGGTGCTGTAGGCGATCACGAGCGACGGGCCCGGCCAGGCTTCGGCTTCGAGCAGCGCCCTGATGGACTGGGCGTCGTTGGCGCCAAGGGCGATCTGGGCCACGTAGACGTCGCCGTAGGAGCGGGCGATCGCCCCCAGGTCTTTCTTGGCCCTGCCCTTGCCGCGCGAGGCGAACTTGGCGACCGCGCCGCGCGAGGTCGACTTTGAGGCCTGGCCGCCGGTGTTCGAGTAGACCTCGGTGTCGAGGCAGAGGACGTTGACGTTGCGGCCCGACGAGAGCACGTGGTCGAGGCCGCCGAAGCCGATGTCGTAGGCCCAGCCGTCGCCGCCGATGATCCAGACGCCCTTGCGCACCAGGCTGCCGGCCAGGGCCAGCAGGTAGTCGACGTCGGAGTCGCGCGGTTCGAGCGCCTTAAGGGCGCTCACCAGGGCGGCGACGCGCTTGCGCTGCTCGGCGATCTGCGGCTCTGAGTCTTGCACCGCGTCCACGATGTCGCGCGCCAGGGTGCCGGAGAGGCGCGGGGCGAGCTTTTCGAGCAGCGTGGTCGCCGTCGTGAGCTCGGCTTCGTAACCGAGCCTCATGCCCAGGCCGAACTCGGCCGCGTCTTCGAAGAGCGAGTTGCTCCAGGCGGGGCCGCGACCTTCGCTATTGACCGTATAGGGAGTCGTGGGCAGGTTGCCGCCGTAGATCGACGAGCAGCCCGTGGCGTTGGCGATGACGATGCGGTCGCCGAAGAGCTGGCTCAAGAGCTTGACGTAGGGCGTCTCGCCGCAGCCGGCGCAGGCGCCGGAGAACTCGAAGAGCGGCTCGAGCACCTGTGAGCCCTTGACCGTGTCGTGAGGCAGCAGGTCGCGGTCGAGCGGCGCGATCGTGCCGAAGAAGTCCCAGCCGCGGCGCTCTTCGTCGCGGTGCTCCTCGGCGAGCGCCATGTTGATGGCCTTGTGACGCACCTCGGTCTTGGCTTTGGCCGGGCAGACCTCGACGCAGACGCCGCAACCAGTGCAGTCGTCGGGGGCCACCTGGATGGTGATGTTGTGGTCGAGCAGGGCCTTTGACTTGTAGGCGATGCTGCGGAAACCGTCGGGGGCGCCGGTCAGCGCCTGTGGGGGGTAGACCTTCATGCGGATCACGGCGTGCGGGCAGACGATCGAGCACTTGCCGCACTGGATGCAGACCTCGGGGTCCCAGATGGGGATCTGGCGGGCGATGGCCCGCTTTTCGTACTTGGTGGTGCCGGTCGGGAACGTACCGTCGGCCGGCAGCGCGCTGACGGGCAGCAGGTCGCCTTCGCCGGCCATGAGCGGCCCGGTGACGTCTTTGACGAACTGCGGGGCATCGTCGGGCACCGTGCTCTGGATCTGCCAGTCGCTTGTGACCTGACCGGGCACCGCGACGCGCACGAGCTCGGCGAGCGAGCGATCGATGGCGGCGTAGTTGCGCTCGACGATGGCCGGTCCGCGCCGTCCGTAGGCCTTTTCGACCGACTTCTTGATGAGCGCCGTAGCCTCGCCGGCCGGCAGCGCGCCGGAGAGCTCGAAGAAACAGGGCTGCATGACGGTGTTGATGCGGTTGCCCAGGCCCGATTCGTGAGCGATGGTGTCGGCGTCGATGACCCAGAACTCGAGGCGCTTGTCGATCAGCTGCTGCTGCACGTTACGCGGCAGGTGGTCCCAGACCTCGTCGGCCGGATAGGGGCTGTTCAGCAGGAATGTGGCGCCCTCGCGGGCGAAGTCGAGCACCTTCATGCGCTCGAGCAGGCCGAACTGATGGCAGGCCAGAAAGTCGGCCTGGGTGATGAGATAGGTGGAGCGGATCTGCTCGGGCCCGAAGCGCAGGTGCGAGACCGTCACCGAACCGCTCTTCTTGGAGTCGTAGACGAAGTAGCCCTGCACGTAGAGGTCGGTGTTCTCGCCGATGATCTTGACCGAGCCCTTGTTGGCGCCCACGGTGCCGTCGGAGCCCAAGCCGAAGAACAGTGCCTGGACCTCGCCGGCGGCGCGGCGCACGCGGAACTCGGGGTCGGTGTCGAGGCTCAGGTGCGTGACGTCGTCGTGGATACCCACGGTGAAGTGGCGCCTGGGCGCGGCGGCGCTCGCCTCGCGCAGCACGGCTTCGACCATCTCGGGGGTGAACTCTTTAGACGACAGGCCGTAGCGGCCGCCGATCACCTGCGGCATGGCCGCCAGGGCGGGCGTGGCCGACGTCTGGCTTTCGTTCAAGGCGGCGACCACGTCGAGGTAGAGCGGCTCGCCCAGCGCGCCCGGCTCTTTGGTGCGGTCGAGCACGACGACCGAGCGCACCGTCTTGGGCAGCGCGGCCAGGAACTGCTCGGCCGGGAAGGGCCTGTAGAGGCGCACGGTCACCAGGCCGACGCGCTCGCCGGCGGCGGTCATGGTCTCGATGGCCTCTTGCGCGGCACCCACGCCCGAGCCCATGAGCACGACGACGCGCTCGGCGTCGGGAGCGCCCTGGTAGTCGACCGTGTGATAGCGGCGGCCGGTGCGCGACGCGAACAGGTCCATGCAGTCTTCGACTATGCCGGGCGTGGCGTTGTAGTAGGAGTTGCCGGCTTCGGAGCCCTGGAAGTGGACGTCGGGGTTCTGAGCGGTGCCGCGTAGCACCGGGGCGTCGGGGGTGAGGCCGCGGGCGCGGAACTCGAGCAGGTCGACGTCGCGCAGCATGGCGCGGATGTCGTCGTTGCCGAGCAGCGCGATCTTGTTGACCTCGTGCGAGGTGCGAAAGCCGTCGAAGAAGTGCAGGAACGGCAGGTGGGCGCGCAGCGCCGAGGCGTGCGCGATCAGGGCCAGGTCGTGGGCTTCCTGCACAGAAGCGGAAGACAGCATCGCCCAGCCCGTCATGCGGGCCGCCATGACGTCGCTGTGGTCGCCGAAGATGGAGAGCGCGTGCGTGGCCAGGGCGCGAGCCGCCACGTGCATGACCGTCGGCGTCTTTTCGCCGGCGATCTTGAACATGTTGGGGATCATGAGCAGCAGACCCTGCGACGCGGTGAAGGTCGTCGAGAAGGCGCCCTTCTGCAGCGCGCCGTGCAGCACGCCGGCGGCGCCTGCTTCGGACTGCATCTCGATGACGTCGGGTACGACGCCCCACAGGTTGGGCAGGCCCTTGGCCGCCCAGTCGTCGGCTACCTCTCCCATCGGGGAGGCCGGCGTGATCGGATAGATCGCCACGACCTCGCTGAGTGCATACGCGATACGCGCGGCCGCCTCATTGCCGTCGAGACACAACCACTCCTGATCCACGGGTTCCCCTTCCTTGCTTGGTACCACGACTCACCCAAGGACAGCGTTTCGTCGGGCGTGACTGTACCCTCATGTTCGAGCGCGGTGCTCCTAGTTTTTCCGTCGAACGCGCGATCATGCGATTGGGGCCGCAGAAGAGGCAGAAGGGCCACAGGGCGAATCTGTCTGCCGGGTCGAGCTGGACCGCTCGCGGGTTCCGCGTAAGTTTAGTCTCTTCGTAGCGGCTTGGGAACCCGAGAGGGCGGCCGCGTGCCGCTCGGCGCGGCGCCGCGTTGAGCGCAGGCGCGACGCCGGCCACCGCGGCCGGCGCCCCGCCGTGGTCTCAGGTCAGGCGATGCGCAGCCGCACGGTGGTCGGTTTGGCCTGACGGTTGCCGGCGGCGTCGGTGGCGCGGTAGACGACGGAGTAAGCGCCTTTTGCCAGCGTCTTCTTCAGCTTGCAGGCGACGATCAGCGACGTGTTGGTCGGCAGTCCGGTCTTCGTCATCGTCCAGAGCGTCTTGCCCTTGAAGTCGAGGGTGAGCGTCGCGGCGGCCTTGCCGCACCCCGGCCGCGAGTCGACGACGGTGAAGCGCAGCTTGAGCCACTTGCCCTTCTTGACCTTGGCGGCAGGCACCGTCACGGCCTTGGCGCTGACCTTGGGCGCGCGCGTGTCGACGTTGACGTACCCCACGCGCGCGATCTCGATGTTGCCCGCCAGATCGGCCGACCAGTAGGTCACCTTGTGGGCGCCGTTCCCCAGGGTGAACGGCCCCACGTAGGTCTGTGGCGCGCCCCCGTTGATCGTGTAGTGGGTGGCCGCCAGACCGGCCCCGCCGGCATTGTCGACGGCGCTCAGGCTCACCCGCACGGGCGCCCTGTGCCAGAAGCCGGCCGCCGAGAGGCCGGTGGCGGTGGTGACCGGGCGGGTCGAGTCGAGCAGGTAGCTATACGCGGCGCCGGCCCTCGCGGCGTCGCCGACCGTCGCGTCGGGACTGCCGACCAGCATGGTCGTGCCGGAGACCGCCACACAGCCGCCGAAGAGGTCGGACCCCGCCTGGTCGGGGTCGGTCACGTGCCCGCGCGGCGACCAGGTCGCGCCCTTGCGCAGGTAGACGTAAGCGGCCCCCGCGGGCGCCCCCGCGGGGACTCCGGCGACCGTCTCGGTGTCGGCCCCGATCACGGCGGTGTCGCCGTCGAGGGCCACCGCGCTGCCGAACGCATGGGATGCTGGGTCGGCGATCTCCTGCTGCTGCATCCATGAGGAGCCGGAACTCACGAACGCATACGCGGCGCCCGTCTGACCGACGGTCGCACCGGTGGCGCCGATCAGGGCGGTGTCACCATCGAGGGCCACGGAGAAACCGAACCAGGTGTTCGGCGCGGCATCGGTGGCGGCGAGCGTCCTGGTCTCTGGCCAAGCCGTGCCCGAGCGCGTGAAGACGTAGGCGGCGCCGGTGTTGCCGTTCGGGTAGGGGGTGCCGATCAGCGCCGTGTCGCCCGAGAGGGCGGCCGCAAACCCGAACTGGTCGTTTGCCGCGGGACTGGGCGCGTTCAGCTTGGTTTCTCGCGACCAGCTCGCGCCCTCGTCGCGAAACACGTAGGCCTCGCCGGCATCAGGTGTGCCGTTGTCAGGGCCGACGGCCTTGCGATCGGCGGTGACCAGGATGGTGTCACCCGACAGGGCGACCGCGCAGCCGAACTGGTCGCCGGCGGCGGCGTCGGAGGCGATCAACGTCGAGGACAGGGACCAGTCGGTGCCGGTCCGCGAGTAGACGTAGGCAGCGCCGGTGTTGCCGCCGACACCAATCGCGCCCACGACGGCAGTGTCGCCGGAGAGCGCCACCGACGAGCCAAAGAGATCGTTGTCGGCAGGCGTGGGCTCGGTCAGAACGAACTGCTCGGACCACACGCCGGCAGTGCGTACGTAGACATCCACGGCGCCGGCGTCCGGGTGGATCGTTCCCGACTGACCGGCGACCGCCTGCGAGGCGCAAGAGACCAGGGCGGTGTCGCCAGATATGGCAACACAGGCGCCGTAATAGTTGGAGGCCGTCGGAGTGTCGTCGGTCAGCGTCCGCTGCAGTACCGCCTGCGACGCGGCCGCCAGCGCCGCCGGGCTCGTGAATGCGGCCAGAAGAAACGCGCTCGCAAGCGCCGCCCACAGGGCGTAACAGAGACGACGATACGGCTGCTGACGGTGGTCCACCGGTACCCCCCGTTACGCTCACCCCGGAGTCATCGACTCTACGCGCGGGGTCGGTGGAGTCAAGCCGGACCTCGACGGTGAGCTCGAACAGGCCCTCATGCTCAGCTCGCACCGCGGAGCCGAGTTCCCGCGGTAGCTGAAAGCGAGGGCCCGACGCCGCCTCACGGCAGGACGGCGACGATCTCGCCGACCACGTCGTGGTGGTCGTTGCGCAGCACGGGACGCACCACCGCCGCGACCCCGGCGGGCGCCTCGTTGCACCCCAGGCAGCGGGCGAGGAGCGCGCCCAGCGCCGGTGCGATAGCCCGGTGGCTGCCGTCCAGCACCTTCACCGCGATGCCGCGTCCGTCGGGTAGCGCCGCGCAGCCCACGCCTTCGGCGCCGGCCTTTGCGATCACTCCCGGGTAGCCCTGCATCATCACGGTGTCGGGCCCACCCACGCCCTCGATCAGCACGGGGTGGGCGCGCATGGCGGCCGCTATCCGTGAGTCGAGGAGCGGAAGTCGCGCATAGGCATGAGCCATGGCCGTGACCGGCGTCGCGTAGACGACGATGCCGCAGCCGTCGACGCCGAGGGCCATGTCATCGACGGCGCGACCGGCAGCCTCGGCGGTGGCGACCAGGGCGGCCTGCTGGGCGGGGTGGCCGGCCGCCCGGTACGTGGCGATGTCCCAGCCGTTCAGGCGGCAGCCCGCCAGGAAGCCGGTGTGGTTGCCCGAGCAGCCGTGGCGGGCCCGCAGCTCGCCCTCGTCACACTGCAGGTCGGCTTCGGTCAGGTCGAGGTCGGCGAGCAGGGAACGCACGAGCTGGGCGTGCTCGTCGGCACCGACATGCGAGGCGCACATGATGGCGATCGCGCGGTCGTCCCAGCCGAAACGTTCGGCGACCCCGGCTCGCACCCAGGGCAGGGCCTGGAACGGCTTGGCCGCCGAGCGCCAGTAGGTCGCGACGCCGGGGTCGCCGTAGCGCTCGAGCTCGACGCCGGCGGCGTTCGACACCGAGGCCGTGACCAGGTGGCGGCTCTCGACCGCCGCGCCGCGCCATACCTGCACTTCTATCGGGCCGGCCTGTCTCATCGGCGCATCACCCGTTCGGCCAGAGCCACCGACCGCCCCACTAATGCTCCTTGGAAAATGTGACCGAGGATCGCCCGAGGTTCACCTCTGTCACGCGCCAGCCCGCACTCATCCAAGCCCTGGCCTGCACGTGGCCGCCGTGGATCTCGTTGTCCCACCAAGCCCGATGCGTAGCAGCCGATCTAGGCAACGCAGTACCCAGAATGCTCTCGATTCGGCCGAAAGACAGTGTCGCGGACTCTTCACCGGCGCTCGCCAGGTAGCGCCCCAACGGCGCGTATTTCCCGCCGTCGGAAGGTCGTCGCGTGATCATGAGCTTCCCGCCCCCCGCATCTGATCGGCAGCGCGACACACGACCAGGCATGAGCGCCAGCCGATCCGCTCTCTTCTTGATAGTCGGCACTGGTGCTCGACTTGTTGCCGGCGCCCCGTCGCGAGACGCCTGGCCACAATCCTAGTACCTGTTCGAGATTTAATCGAAGAGGACTTCCAGCCGTCCTCGCTGAGCGACCCGTTCGAGGGAGGACACGTCGCCCCACTTGCAGGTACTCCTTGGTGCCGGAGGGGGGAATTGAACCCCCACGCCACTCGCGTGGCACCGGATTTTGAGTCCGGCGCGTCTGCCAGTTCCGCCACTCCGGCACAGGTGCGGGGCGTCAGCGCCGCCAAGCCCCGCGTGAACTCGCGGCCCGCGGCCGGGGTGGCGGCGGGCAGCGAGTCATTATAACGATATCGCCGGAGCGTCGACGCAGGGCCTTGCGACGCGGCGGGTCGCCCGTTGCGCGACGCGTCGCCCGCCGCGGCGCCAACGCCGGCCCCGCCGCTCCGAACCACCGGCGTGGGTGTGCCCGCCGCCGTACCGCCCTCTCCCCTGCCGCGCCCCCGTCCCTTTGCTTGCGACGGTTCACCCGGTGGGAATACTCGGGGTGCTTCGCAGTTGCGGCATCCAAGGAGGATCTCAAGTGACACGCTACGACCTCGCCGTGATCGGCGGAGGGCCGGCAGGACTCGCGGCCGCCATGTACGGCGGCATGCGGGGCATGTCGACGGCGGTCTTCGAGGCCGAGGCTTTCGGCGGCCAGCTCATCAACCTCTACCCCACCAAGCCGGTGACCAACTTCCCGGCGCACGCCGAGATCGCGTCGCGCGACATCGCCCTGCAGCTCGCCGAGCAGGCCGAGCGCTTCGGCGCCGAGCTCTACGACTGGAGTCCGGTCGAGTTCGTGGGACGCGCCGGCCCCGACTTCGTCATCCGCCCCGGCGGCAACGCGGCGGCCAATGGCAACGGTCACGGCCCCAAGGCTCACGGCGAGGGCGGCCATGCGGCGAGCACGCAGGACCAAGCCGCCGGCGGCGACACGGCCCACGCCGGCGGCGACACGACCCACGGCGACACGACCCACGGCGACGCGGCTCACCCCACCGGCGAGATCACGGCGCGCGCTCTGGTGCTCGCCCTGGGCATGGGCCGCTTCATGCCGCGCCGGTTGGGGCTGCCCGACGAGGCGCGCTTCGAGGGCAAGGGCCTGTCGTACCGGCTGCCGCCGATCGACGAGATCACGGCGCGCCACGTGGTGGTCGTGGGCGGCGGCGACTCGGCGCTCGACACGGCGCTCTCGCTGCGCACGATCGCCGAGGTGACGATCGTGCACCGCCGCGAAGCCTTCAGCGCTTATGCCTTCTCGCAGAAGCGCCTGGCCGAGGCCGACATCAAGCTGGTCACCAACGGCGAGATCGTGGAGCTTATCGGCAAGGATTACCTCGAGCGCGTGATCGTGGCGCGTACCGACGGCACCACCGTCGAGTGCCCGGCCGACCTGCTCATGGTGAGCATAGGCCAGGCGCCCGAGCTGCACGGCATCGAGCGCTGGGAGCTCGCCCTGGGCGGCTCGCGCCTGTCGGTCAGTGCGGCCATGGAGTCCGGCACGCCGGGGCTCTTTGCCGCCGGCGACTACGCCGAGTACCCCGGCAAGGTCAAGATGATCACGACGGCGGTCGGCGAAGGCTCGACCGCCGCGGCGTCGGCCGAACGCTACCTGATGAGCATCAGCTAGCCCGCGGCGGCGCCACGCGCCGCCAGGACGACAGCGGGGCGGCAGCGTCGGGGGTGTGGAGTGCGGCGGCGACCCGCGCCGCCGGCAACGACGACGGGGCGGCGGCGGGGTGCTCATGAGCACCCCGCCGCCGCCCCTCCTTTCACCGCGGCCGCCCGCAAGGCGGCCGCACTCGGTCGCGGTCGCGCCTCACCGAGGGGCAGCCGGTCGTCGTTAAGGCTGCGCCTTTGCTAGAAGGCGCGCGGGTAGGTGTTGGGCCACATCTGGCGGCCCCAGCCCCGCTTGATGGCGAGGGCGGTGGCGCGGATCTGCGCTTCGCCGTTGTACAGCGACTGCGCGCGCCAGGGGTTCCAGGCGCCGTGCCAGGTCGACAGGCAGTACTGGTAGAGGCCGTGGAACGAGCCGTTCTGGGCGTTCACGCGGCCGCCCGACTCGAGCGTCATGAGCCGGCGCAGCCCGAAGGCGTTGATGCGGTCCTGCTTGGCCGCGTCGCGCACGAGCGGCATCCAGTTGCCGTGGGCCGCCGCCCGCTGTAGCACGAACTCATGGCGCAGCGTCGCGAGCAGCTTCTGCAAGACGCGTACGCGGTGCGCCTCGCGGCGCAACTGCGCAAGCGTCGGGACAGGGGCGGGCGCCGGTGAAGGCGAGGTCGACGGCGTGGGGCTGGTCGACGGCGTGGGGCTGGTCGCCGCCGAGGTGCTGGTCGCCGCCGAGGTGCTGGTCGCCGCCGAGGTGCTGACCGCCGGCGAGGTGTCGGCCGCGGGGGCCTTGGCGGCCGCGAGAGCCGCCGCATAGGCGGCGCGGTCGCGACGCAGGCGCGCGCGGGCGTGGCGCAGTGCGGTGCGGGTGTGGGTCAGGCGGGTGGGAAGGCTCGCGGCGCGAGCTTGGTCAGGAGAGGTGAGAAGGAGTGCTGAGGGGATCGAAAGTGCGGTGATGCTGATGAGAAGTGCGACTGTGGTTTTCTTCCATCCGGTCACGAGTTCCCTTCGACGATGAGAGTCCGACGGCAGCGGCATGACCTGTGCCGGCGGACCTGTCCGCGCTTGTCCTCCCGCAGTGGCCCGCACCTGTCCCGCGCACGTCATACGTGTGCTGAGGGAGCGTAGGAGAGGGGGTGTGAGGGGGGCGAAGCGCTTGTGGCTTGCGGTCCATAGTAGACCACAGACCGGGCGGCCCGGCAACTCCGGGGCCTCGCGCAGGCTGCAACGCGAGTGTGTGAAAGGCCTTGTGCCTAGCTCGGGAGACCACCGCGCGAGCCGGCGCTCGCTTCGAGCTCGACGATCCAGCCGAGCAGGTGATCGCGGCGCCGCTCGACCGTAAAGCCGGCCGCCTTGAGCAGGCCGACGGTGTCCTGGTCGAGCCGGCAACCCCAGGCCAGGCGCCGCCAGGTGGGCGCCGCCAGGCTCTGCAGGCGGCGCGCGGGCTGCCAGGCGTTGTGCACGTGTTCGAGCAAGAAGAGCCGGCCGCCGGGTCGCAGCACGCGGCGCACCTCGGCAAAGGCGGCCGCCGGGTCGGCGACGCTGCACAACGTGAGCGTCGCGATGGCGCTGTCGAACGAGCCGTCTGAGAACGGCAGCTTTTCGGCGTACGAGCCGACCACGGTCACGACGATCGCCGTCGGGTCTGGACCGCCGGGCGCACTCCGCCCGGCCACAGCGTGCCGCCCCGCCCCAGCGCCCGGCCTGTGCCCGTTGCGCGAGGCGCCGCGCAGCGAGACGGCGCGGATGCGCGCCCGCGCCGCCATCACGATCGACGGCTCGATCGCCGCGACCTGGGTGCCCGGCGCGTAGAAGGCAAAGCCCGCGCCGGTGCCCGCGCCGAGCTCGAGCACGCGCGGGCCGCCCGGGATGGGCTCGGCGCCGGCCACGCCCGCGCGGGCGGCGGCGCTGGCGGCGCCGTACAGGCGCCGCCGCCAGCGCCGCACGAGCAGCTTCTCGGCGGGCCACATGACGGCGTCGTAGACCCAGGGGACGAGCTCGCCGTGACTGACGGCCGGGTCTGGGTCGTGGTCGGCATGGTGCTCGGCGGGCTTACGATGCGAGGCGGTTTTCATGGTCGCCTACTCTACACCTGCCGCGTAACGGCTGCGCTCGTGATAAATTCGCCCATGCTTCAAACTGACCGACGGCAACGAGGGGCGCGAGGCTCCCTCACTTCCTGGAGGACACATGGCGAACGTAGCGCGGATCGGCATTCTGACGGGCGGCGGCGACGTGCCCGGTCTGAACGTCGCGATCAAGGCGGTCGTCGGCCGGGCGGCCGCTCACGGCATCGAGGTCGTCGGCCTGCGCCGCGGCTGGGCCAGCGTCATGGGCATCGATCCCGACGACCCGGCCACCGTGGCCACCTTCACGCTGCCGCTCGACCACGAGACGGTGCGCCGCATCGACCGCACGGGCGGCACCATGCTGCACAGCTCGCGCACCAACCCGGTGGCCGTGAAGGCCGCCGACGTGCCCTCGTACGTGCGCGCCGAAGACCAGGTGACCCGCGACGACGGCAAGGTCGACTGCACCAAGCACGCCATCCGCGTGCTCAACCACCTCGGCCTCGACGCCCTCGTGCCGATCGGCGGCGAGGACACGCTGTCGTTCGCCGAGCGCCTCAGCCGCGAGGGCTTTCCGGCCATCGCCATCCCCAAGACCATGGACAACGACGTCCTGGGCACCGACTACTGCATCGGCTTCTCGACCACCATCACGCGCTCGGTCGAGATGATCACCAACTTCCGCACGGCGCTGGGCTCGCACGAGCGCATCGGCATCATCGAGCTCTTCGGGCGCCACTCGGGTGGCACCAGCCTTTACGCCGCCCTGCTCGCGGCCGTCGACCGCGCCATCATCCCCGAGGTGCCCTTCAACATGGACCGTCTCGCCGGTTTTCTGGCCGACGACCGCAAGGGCAACCCGTCGCATTACTCCATGGTCACCATCTCCGAGGGAGCGGTGGCCGAGGGCGGCGACATCACCGAGGGCGGCGAAGCCGACGCCTTCGGCCACCGCAAGCTCGGCGGCATCGGCCTCGCCGTCTCGCAGGAGATCAAGCGCATCACCGGCACCAACGTCATGTTCCAACAGCTCGGCTACGTGATCCGCTCGGGCGCGCCCGACACCCTCGACCGCATGGTGGCCAACTCGTTCGGCATCCTCGCCGCCGACGAGGTCGCCAAGGGCCACACCGGCAAGCTCGTCGCCCTGCAGGGCGGCAGCTACACCACGGTGCCGCTCACTACGGTCGCCGGCGGCCAGCGCAAGATCGACGTCGCCGAGCTCTACGACGCCGAGCAGTACCGGCCCAAGGTGCGCGACATCCAGGGTAAGCCCATGTTCCTCTACTAGACCCGGGTAGCACACCGACCTACTCGAAAGACGAGCGGGGCGGCGGGTGAGGGCCGCATGCGGCCCTCACCCGCCGCCCCGCTCGTGATAACCTCGAACGCCCGAACGAGACCAGGAAGCGCCCTCGGCGCAAAGGCTGCGGGCGCACGGCGGGAGGCACCGACGATCAAAGCGCTCCGCAGGGTCATCTTCTTCCTTCTGATCGTCGTCGTCCTTTACCTGCTGCTCCCTCGACTGGTGGGCCCCGAACGCGCCCTCGGCCTGGTGCGCCACGCGCGCTGGCCGCTGCTCGTGCTGGCCGTCGTCGTCGAGTTCGTCTCGCTCGCCGGCTACGCCGATCTGTTCCGCCACATCCTGCGCGTGCTCGACGTGCGCCTGCGCTTTCGCACCGTCATGAACGTCGTGCTGGCCGGGCTGTCGTTCAGCCACCTCTTCGGCGCCGGCGGCGCGGCCGGCATGGTGGTCAGCTACAACGCGCTGCGCAAGCGCGACGTGCCTCACGGCCTCATCTTCGTGGCCATCGCCGCGCAGAACTTCTTCACCTACATCGTGCTCTGGGTCATGTTCCTCGTGGCCCTGGTGTCGGTGGTCTCGAGCGGACGCGTGAACCCGTGGAGCTACACGCTCGCCCTGGTGCTCATCGCCGGCCTGCTGTGGCTCACCGCCTACGGCCTTTACCTGTACCACCATCGCGCCAAGATGCGCCGCCGGGTGTCGCAGGTGGCGGCCCTCATCAACCGCCTCTACCGGCGCGAGCGCATTGCACCCGAGAACATCGACGAGTGGCTCGACAGCCTGTTTGCCGGCATGCGTCGCATGGGCACCCACCGCGGCGCCAAGCGCACGGCGGTCGCCTACTCGTGCATGTTCTGGGGGTTCGACCTGCTCTGCCTGTACCTCGTCTTCCTCGCCCTGGGCTACCACGTGCCGCTGGCGGCCCTCACCGTGAGCTATGCGGTAGCCAACGCGGTCGGCAGTCTGGCCCCCACACCGGGCGGCCTCGGGGCCATCGAGGGGTTGATGATCACGCTGCTCGTGAGTTTCGACGTGCCCTCGCCCCAGGCCATCGCCGTGGTGCTCGTCTACCGGCTGATCAACTTCTGGATACCGATCCCGGTGGGCTTCGGCAGCTACCTGGCGATCAAGTAGGGCGCGACACCGCGGACGGCGCTCGTGCCGGGCGCACCGCGGTGTCGGGCGGTCCCGCCGCCCGGCGCGCGCGGGACGCTACGAGAGGGCCCGATTGAGCGCGGCCAGCGTGAGGCTGGCCGGCAAGCGGTACACGGTGATCGTGGGGCCTTGTTCCCCGGGCCGCGGCGTGAACGTGGCGACGTTGCGCCCGAAGCGCGTGAGCTCCTGGTAAAAGAGGATCTGCAACGGGTAGGTCGCGCGAGCCGCCATCACCCGGCTGTCGACCTGCGAGCTGAGCACGACGTAGGTCACGTGGTGGGCCACCAGGGCGCGCAGGCGCGCCCGCGGGTCGCTCGCGCCGGGCAGCGGCAAGGGCAGCTTGTAGATCGTGTAGCTCGGCGTGGTCAGGCTGGCCTCGGCGTAGAAGCGCAGATCGAAGTAGGGCACGAGCGGCGGCCCATAGGGTTCCATGGCTATGACCGTGCCGGGCTTGAGATGCCGCTCGATCCAGACCTTGGCCACGGTGCGTACGTCGGTGCCGGAGAGCGAGCGTGAGTAGTTGATCGAGGCCCGCGCGGGCAGCACGATGGCGCCCAGCAGCACGGCCGTGGCGACG
>Ga0181529_10004716_pt1 | contig 14593 bp, 15 predicted proteins | sample PEATcosm2014_Bin_36_FD_119763 | JGI IMG/M metagenome (GOLD analysis project Ga0181529, IMG submission 119763) | Peatland microbial communities from MTU Mesocosm Facility, Houghton, MI, USA - PEATcosm2014_Bin10_30_metaG | ecosystem: Environmental > Terrestrial > Soil > Wetlands > Peat | place...
CAGCCTAGATCGAGCCTGGTCTCGATGGCGCAAACGACGATCGTCTGCCACCTGTCCAACGCCTCGTATCTGGCAGGCGAGCCGGTCCGCTGGAGCAAAGAGAAGATGGACATCGTCGGCAGCGCGGGTAAGCACACCGGCTCGTACGCACGCAAGTACCGGGCGCCCTGGAAGCTGCCGATCTACCCCTGGTAGACACGTCTGCCGCGCTCGTAGCCATCGGACGCCCCGCCTGCGCAATCGGGCGGGGCGTCGTGGCTCATGGAAGCGGCGGCGCCGGTTCGCGCTGTTCCGCCGTCCTTCAGGCGCAACGCGGAAGTAGTGGCCGAAATCCACGGCACGCATGGGACCCCGAAACGCTCCGGCCTTGCCTAATCCTCGGCCGCACCCTATTGCCGGCAGGAAGCGGGGCGCCCGGCGTCCAACCGAACAATGGGGCCGGCAAGAGAGCACTCTGCGGCCAGGGAGAGTCGACAGTATGGGAAAACAGCAGAATAGTACGCGCCGCAAGCGCGTTCCCGCCAGCGAGCGGGTCGTGATCGGCCTTATCGGCTGCGGAGGTCACGGCTCATGGAACATGCGCAAGATGCTGGACATGCCGGAGGTCGAGTTCGCCGCGCTATGCGACGTGGACGACGCCCGCATGACCAACGACATCAAACAAGTCACCGAGACATACGGCAAGGCGCCGTCGGTCTACAAAGACTACCGGAAGATGCTGGAGCGGAAGGACATCGACTCCGTCATCATCGGCACGCCCGACCACTGGCACGCGCTCAACCTCATCCACGCCGTCGAGGCCGGTAAGGACGCGTGGTGCGAAAAGCCGATCTCGCATAACATCGTCGAGGCGAAGTCGATGGCCGGCGCGGCGAAGCATTACAACAAGATCGTCCAGGTCGGGACATGGCAGCGCAGCGAGGTCGAGTTCTGCAGCGCCGTGGAGTACGTGCGGTCCGGCAAGATGGGCAGGATCGTGGAAGTCCGCACGTACCACATGGACGACCAGCTCACGGGCCGGCATTCGCCCAAGCCCGTTCCGGAGAGCCTCGACTACGATATGTGGGTCGGTCCGGCGAAATACACGCCCTACGTTCCGGAATGGACGCGCGCCTACTGGCGGTATTTCTTCGAGTACGGATGCGGGATGGTGGGCGATTGGGGCGTCCACATGATGGATAACGCCCTGCTTGCCATGAGCAAAGACCAGGATCTGCCCATGCCGGTCGAGTGCATGAGCTATGGCGGCAAACTGGGCTATCTCGACGATCCGCGCGAGTGGGCCGACACGATCCACACGATCTTCAAATTCGAGAATCCCGACTTCATCATGACGTGGGATACAGGCAGAGAGCACATTAGCAGACCGGACAACGGCATGGATTGGATCACGGCGGACGGCGCGATGTGCCAGGCCTGGCGCGGCGGCTGGAAGGTGCGGAGCGCAAGCGGAAAGAAGATGCCGGCGCCCGAGGTCCCGGTTCCGACCGACCACTGGCAGAACTGGATCGACTGCATCAAGTCGCGCGAACAGCCGAGATCGAGCCTGCGCTCAATGGCGCAGACATCTATCGTCTGCCACCTGGCTAACGCATCGCTCCTTGCCGGTCAGCCGGTACGCTGGCGCAAGGAGAGCATGGACATCGTCGGCAGCGCGGGAAAGGACACGCTATCCTATACGCGCGAGTACCGCAAGCCCTGGCAACTGCCGATCTATCCCTGGTAGATGGCGCCCGGCCCGCGTGGTCGTAACGGCCTGAGGCCCGGAGGCCGCGCCGGGCAGCAGTGGTATAATGGGCTGCAGGGGGCCAGGAGATATCGGTGTCGGCAAGGAGGTGAGCGAAGCTCGTGTCCGAGCGCAGGGAAGACCCGCCTATACGTGAGTTCAACGACAGGGGAATCATCTGGCTGTTCGGCCGCGCGCGGAATGTGCGGGATCTATTGTCGCTCGCCGATCCGGACCTCGCCGGGAACTTCGACTGGGACCGGGCGGTGCGCATTAACCGCTCTCTCGTCCCGGACGACCTGCGCAAACGTGAGGTCGACGTACTGTACCGCGTGCCCTATAAGGACCACTCCGGCGACGCGATTGTGTACGTCCTGCTGGAACACCAGTCCCGGCCGGACAGCTCGATCGGTTTCCGAATCCTTGGATATCAGCTTCAGCTATGGGGTTTGCTGGACCGCTCTCCTGCGAAGGGCGCCGCGATGAAGGGAAGGCGCGCCCCGATCGTGCCGATCGTCCTGTACACCGGTAAGCGCAGATGGGAGTTACCGGCGACACTGGAGGCCATTTCCGGCGCGCCGGCAGCGTTGCGGCGTTTCGTTCCGCGATTCGATGCGGAAGTCCTGAACCTGCGGGAGCGGCCTCCGGAGACGCTCACGGGTTCGGCGGTGGCAGCGGCCCTGCGCGCTCTGCGTGAGGCGGAGGCGCCGGCCGGCCGAATGAGGCAAGCGCTGATCGCCGCCACGGCGGAGTTGGAACGGTACGCCGCAGGCGAGGAGGCGATCTGGTTGGAGGTGATCCACTTCCTGCTGTTGCTGGTCATGCACAAGCGCAAGGCCGCCGAGCGTGACTCCCTCTATGAGATTGTCACGCAGAGCGCGCCGGGCCCGAGAAAGAGAGCGGTGATTTCGATGATAAAGACAGGCGCTCAGGAGTACATTGAGCAGGGAATTGAGCAGGGAATTGAGCAGGGAATTAAGCAGGGGATCGAACAGGGAATCGAGCAAGGGCGCCTCCGGGAACGACGCGAGACCCTGCGCGCGCTGCTGGAGGTCAAATTCGGGCCGTTGCCGGCCGCTACGCTTGAACGGCTCGACCAGGCGTCGGAAGAGGCCCTGAGGGCCATGACGCTGCGGGTGCTGACCGCAAACTCTCTCGCCGATCTGGGATCGTAACGGCGCCGCGCCGGCAGACGACCGGCAAATGCACAGGGCCGCACCGCAATGTGGAGGCGTCATGATGAACACGGTTTGGGCGGTTGTGCACGATGGACGCATCGTTCCGCTTCACAAGATAACCGCGCCCGAAGGGACGCGTGCCCTGGTAACGCTATTACTGGAGGAAGAAGCCGACTTCTGGGCTGACGCGAGTTCTGCTTCGCTGGCCGAAGTTTGGGACAACGCGGAGGACGATCGGTATGCCGAACTACTCGAAGCATGACGTGGTCCTCCTACGCTATCCGTTTTCGGAACTGACGGGCGCGAAGGTCAGGCCGGCGGTCGTTGTGAGCGGAAGCCATGCTTCGCAGGATCTGTTCGTCGTGCCGCTCACAAGCAGAACCGGCGGATTGCTGGTAGGTGAGTTTGTGCTGGTCGAGTGGAAACAGGCGGGGCTTAACATCGAAACAGCCGTGAAGCGCGGCATATATACCGTCAGCGGGTCATTGGTTACAAGGCGCATCGGCAAATTGGAAGACGGGGACGCAAGGCTGCTTGAGCGCTCGTTCCGCGATTGGCTCGGCCTTGAATAGAGACCGGCACGTATAGGGGACGCGTTCCACCCCGGCCGCGGGCGCCCCGGCTTCGTGGGTTGAGAGCAGGAAGCCGGCCTGTTGACGTCCAACCGAACAATGGGTGCAAGCATATTACGCTAGAAAGCCAGGGGGGAGCCGCTGCTATGGGCAGACCGATGGATGACTTATCGAGAAGGCAGTTTTTGGAGGGCGCCGTGAGGGCCTCCGCCGCCGTAACCGCGGGACTCGGAGCGGCGACGGCTGTCGGCGCCTCGCCGGCCGCAAGCAAGAGGCGCGTGGGCGCAAACGACAAGATCGTGCTGGGCCTTATCGGCTGCGGAGGCCAGGGCGCGTCGAACATGCGCCGCATGATGGACTTCCCGGAGATCCAGGTCGCCGCGCTGTGCGACGTCGACAAGTCCCGGATGCCCGGCGACATACGGGACGTCACCGTCAAGTACGGCAAGCAGCCCGAACTCTACCAGGATTACCGCAAGTTGCTCGAGCGTAAGGATATCGACGCCGTCATCATCGGCACGCCCGACAACTGGCACGCCCTGAACCTGATCCACGCCATGGAGGCCGGTAAAGACGCCTTCTGCGAGAAGCCGATCTCGCACGACATCGTCGAGGCGAAGGCGATGGCGGGCGCGGTGAAGCACTACAACAAAATCGTGCAGGTCGGAAGCTGGCAGCGCAGCACCGGAGAGTTCTACAGCGCCATCGACTACGTACGCTCCGGCAAGCTCGGCAAGATCGTGCAGGCCCGGGCATGGCGCACGGACGACAACAGGCCGGGAGTGCACTCGCCGCAGCCCGTCCCCAGCTACTTCGATTACGACATGTGGGTCGGCCCTGCGACGTTCACGCCCTACGTGCCGGAGCATACGCACGGCCAGTGGCGATGGTTCTTGAACTTCGGCTGCGGCGAGGCCGGCGACTGGGGCGTCCACATGATGGACATCGCGCTGCTCGGCATGAGCAAGGATCAGGATCTCGTCATGCCCGTCGAGGCGACGACCTGCGGCGGCAAGCTGGCCTATCCTGACGATCCCCGCACGGCGCCGGATACGACCGTCACCATATACAGGTTCAAGAATCCTGACTTCGTCATGACCTGGGAGACGGGCCGGGATCACGTGGGCAGGGACGGCTCCGGCCTGGAGTGGATCGCCGCGGACGGCAAGAGCTGCATGGCCTGGCGCGGAGGGTGGATGGTGCGGGAACCGGACGGCAAGCAGATTCCCGTCGAAAGCATTCCCGTCCCGAACGATCACTGGCAGAACTGGCTCGATTGCCTCAAGTCGCGCCAGCAGCCGCGCTCCAGCCTGGCGTCGATGGCGCAGACGACGATCGTCTGCCATCTTTCCAACGTATCGCTGCTTGCGGGCGAGACAGTGCACTGGAGCAAGGAGAAGATGGACATCGTCGGCCGCGCCGGTAAGCACACCGGATCGTACGGCCGTCAGTACCGTGCGCCGTGGAGGCTTCCGATCTACACCGTGTAGCCGGAGCAAAGCGCCGGTCGAACGGAACGTCAAACGGCCTGCAGATGTGTCTGCAGGCCGTTTCGCAGTCCAGGCCGATGGGAGCGCGAAGATCGACGCGCCATGAGCCCCGCGTAGATGCCGTCACCGCCAGAAGAGCATGTCCGGCGCCTTGCGCGGAACCGGCGGGACCTCATCGCTCGCATATCCGACAATGATCGGGAAGACCGCCGTGTATCCATCCGGAATGCCGGCCTGCCGTCTGCCCTCGGGCGAGTTCAACCACGGGCGCGCGAATCCGATGGCGCACGTCGCAAGTCCCTCGGCGCAGGCGGCGAGCATCACGTTCTGCGCGGCCAGCGAGCAGTCCTCTTCGCCCTGGCTTCCCTCCGCCGTTCTCGACAGGATGATGATGAGCGTCGACGCGTTATAATACATGTTGAAGCCCGGCGCCTCCAGGTGCTTGCGCATCCCCTCGTCCTCGGGCGTCGAACCGAGCTCCTGCAGGTACTGCACCCTCGCCGCCTCCGAATAGCGCGCAAGCGGCTCGCGGCCCTCGACCACGCCAAACGCCCACGGCTGGCGGTTCATCGCGCTGGGCGCCTGGATTGCCGCCTTAATGAGCTTCGTCACGATGGAACGCTCTACCGGCCGATCTGTATAGGCTCGCACCGATCGCCGCTTGGCGATCGCCTCCAGGATCTCCATTTTGCATTGTCCTCCGCATTCGTCTTTAACGCCGCCACGATGGGCGTCGCGCCGCCGGATCCCGCGACTCCCCTCGGCGCCGGGCCGCCTCTTCTATCCCTGCGACGCCAGATACCGCACGAACCATCCGGAGGCGAGCCGCGCAACCTGCTCCAGCGCCCCAGGCTCCTCGAACAGGTGAGTGGCGCCCGGAAGGATCTCAAGCCTCTTCTCTCCCGCCGACAGTCTGGCGAGCGCCTCCACGTTCAGCGGGACGACCGGGTAGTCGTCGCCTCCCACGATAAGGAGCGTGGGCGCCTGGACGCGGGCCAGAGCGTTTGCCGCCAGGTCCGGCCTCCCGCCGCGCGAGACGATCGCGCCGATCTCGTAGCGGCTCTTGGCAGCGGCGACAAGGGCGGCAGCGGCGCCTGTGCTGGCGCCGAAATAGCCGAGCGCCAGGTCGCGCGTGGCCGAATTTGCAAACAGCCAGTCCGTCGTATCCGAGAGGCGGTTCGCTAGCAGCTCGATGTCGAATCGCAGCGCGCCGGTCTTCTGGTCGTAGCGCTCCTCGTCCGCCGTGAGCAGATCGATCAGGAGCGTCGCCATTCCGGCCCTGTGCAGCGCTCCGGCGACGTAGCGATTGCGCGGGCTGCACCGGCTGCTGCCGCTGCCGTGGGCGAAAAGAACGATCGCGCGGGCGCCCGCCGGCACGCTAAGATCGCCCGGAAGGCTGACGTCGTCCGACCTCACGACAACAGGCATTTCCGTCCTGTCACCAGCCGGCGGCCTATTCGTATTGTGCAGCTCGTCGTCCACGGGCCCGCTAGCCCTCCAGATGAATGACGACGCGTAGCTGGAAACTGCGCGCGGCATCGGTGATTTCTAGTATCATCGTAATGGCGCGCATCCGCCATCCTCCGTTCGGCGGATACGAACTGCGTGGCCGCGCGAATCGGCTGTTTCGAGGATGCCGGCGGGGAGGCGGCTGCGAGCCGCAAGGGCACGCACCGGTCAGGGCCCAGGTCGACGACGTGATATGCCTCTTGCCGCCGGAGGAGCTGCGCGCGATAGGACTCTGGTACGAGGATTTCCAGCAGATGTCGGACGAAGACGTGATCGCCTGCATCGCCTCGGTGAAGTGATCGGGGAGTTCAGGCGCCGTGAGCCTTTTCTTTACGGAGCGATCGGAGCGCCCGGGTCCACTCGCCGAAAATGAACTTCGGTCTGGCCTCGGGCCCGTAGGTGAGGCCGAAGCGCTGCATCGCGATCTCCCTCACCATGCGCACCGCCTCGGCCGGCGAATCCGTCACCTGCAGGATGTCCGAATCTTGCGGCGAGATCGTCCCCTCGCCGACAAGCGTCTTGTCTATGAACTCCCGCATCTTGCTCCAGTACTCGACGCCTACGAGCACGATGGGAAAGTTGTGGATCTTTGCGGTCTGGATCAGCGTCGCCGTTTCGAACACCTCGTCCAGCGTGCCGAATCCTCCCGGCATCGCGATGAAGGCGTAGCTGTACTTGACAAGCATCACCTTCCGGACGTAGAAGTGCTTGAACGTCACCACGAGGTCCAGATAGGGGTTGTAACGCTGCTCCTTCGGCAGCAGGATGTTGCAGCCAACGCTGCGCCCGCCCACGTCCTTCGCGCCCCGGTTCGCCGCCTCCATGATCCCCGGCCCGCCTCCCGTCATCACCGTAAAGCCGGCCTGCGCCAGCTCCGCTCCCACCTCTCGGGCCGCCTTGTAGTAGGGGTGGTCGTCAGGGAAGCGCGCCGATCCGAACACGGTGACGCACGGCCCCACGAAGTGAAGGGCGCGGAAGCCTCGAATTAGCTCCATGAAGATATTGGCGGCATGGATAAGCTCGAACCGCCGCTGCTGCGGGCCGGCGAGAAACCGTATCGACCCGTTCGCCGTGCTGTTCGGGCGGGGCTCATTGGCGGAATCTTGTGGTGAATCCATGGCGGCGGCCTGCTCGCTTCGGGGAGTGCGCGGCCGTAAAACGGTCGCTTGTGGTGAAGGGAAATCCGACGCGGGCCGCGCGCACGCATTGGCGGCGCGCGGCCCGCCACGATAGGCATCCGTGTCCGGAGCCTTGCAGGGAAGCGCACCAGGGCTGCACTCGAAAGGCGCCACCGTGCAACTAACCCGGCACATGTTATCTCGCCGCCCGCCTCCGTCCATCCGCCATTTGACGGATATCAAGATTCTATGAGAATCGAGATCTCCGCCGGGAGACAGGCGCACTGAAACTCGCCTGCGAAATGCTGAACGAAGACACGTTCCGGGCCGCAGGCCGAGACTTGGCGGAACGCCCCTAGCGGAGGAGCTATTCCAGTGCGGAGTTTGACTAAACCGTACCGACCCACGAGAACCGGCGCATCCGTGTCCGAAGGACACGCGGCCAAAGGCCCACAGCGGAGGAGTTCACTCCGCCGTAACACTCCCCCGGCTCGCCGCCTGGCCGGGCGGCTCTTTTTCGTCACGTTTCAACAACCGGCAGCCCTGCGACAATCTCCCGAATCACGCTGGCCGCGGCCTTTCGAACGGGAGCCGAAAGGCCGCGGCCAGGCGAAAAATCCAGACCCTCTATGCCGTAGATCACAACGCTCGCAGGCAAGACCCCGAGAGTCGCACCCATGCCAAGCGCGTCGCGCAGGCCGAACGCGTGGCTGGAGGTAGGGGCGATCTGGGAGATGCGGCTGTCGGAAGGCTCCAGGCGAGAGACCGTACCCGGCTCAAGTCCCGAGCTCGTCGCGTCCACTAGGATCGCCCGATCCGCATCGCGCATCATCTCGAGCAGGCTGCAGCCGTCCCCATCCGACTCGCGAATACTCACATGGGGCAGGTGGGACAGGCGCAGCGCGCGAGCGACGACGAGGCCGACGCCGTCGTCATGGCGAAAGGTGTTGCCGATCCCCACGACGACGGTTCGCGTCACTGGCGGTCCACTTCCAGCTTCAGGAAGTGCGTGGCGCAGGAGATGCACGGATCGTGGTTGCGGATCGCGTGCTCGCACTTCATCGCCAGCTCTGCGTCGGGAAGCCCCAGCCTCGGGCCGGCGAAGGCGCGGATGTCGTCCTCCATCGACGCCAGGTTCTGCGACGTCGGAGGGATGATCTCCGCATCGAGGATCGTGCCGTCGGAGTCGAGAGTGTAGTGATGGCAGAGCATGCCGCGCGGCGCCTCCGTGCAGCCGTAGCCCTTGCCGGCGCGCGGCGGAACGTCCTCGTAGGGTCTGTCCGGCTCCTCGTAAGCCTCGATGATCCGGATCGCCTCTTCGATTGCGTAGAGCGTTTCCACGCAGCGGATCATGATCGTCAGGAACGGGTTGCGGACAGCCGGCGTCAGTCCTGCTGCCGCCGCCGCTGCCTTCGCTCTCGGAGTCAACTGGTCGTAGCAGAGGACGAAGCGCGCGAGCGGCCCGGTCAGGTAGTGACCGCGCGCCTTGACCACGGAGTGGAGGGCGTTGGAGTGCTCAACATGCCGCTCCTCGAAGACGTCGTCGTACTGGCTCGGATCGATGTCGATTCCGCCCGTAGAGACGACGCGGCCCTCGTTGAACGGATACTCGTCCGGATGTTTCACGCACACCAGCTCGTACGGGCGGTCGAAGTCCGGATAATCGAGAGGCTTCGCCCAGCGCAGCATCGCCTCGGCGCCGTCCGCCGCCTCCTTCAGAGGATCGAGCAGCGCACGGAGATCCTTCTTGGACGGCGCCTTGTAGAAGCCTCCGACCCGAACGTTGATCGGATGAATCTCGCGGCCGCCCACGATCGTGACAAGCTTGTTGCCCGTCTTCTTCATCTTGAGCGCGAGCTGGACGACCGCCCCATGGTCTGCCGCCATCCGGATCGCGTCCATGTAGCCGAGGAAGTCCGGCGCGTGCAGGAACGCGACGTGCAGGACGTGGCTCTCGATCCACTCGCCGCAGTAGAGCAGGCGGCGGATCGTGCGGATGGGCTCGCCCACCTTGACGCCGCACGCGGCTTCGATGGCGTGGCATGAGCTCATCTGATAGGCAACGGGGCAGATGCCGCAGATCCGCGCCGTGATATCCGGCGGCTCCGTGTAGCTCCGGCCCCGCAGAAACGCCTCGAAGAAGCGCGGCGGCTCATAGATATTGAGCTGAACGTCTTCCAGTTGCCCGTCTCGGACCTTAAGGCGCAGCGCGCCCTCACCCTCCACGCGCGTTATTGTCTCGACGTCTATCTTTCGTGTCGCCATCTATTTGACGCCCTCCGCCAATTCCGCGCCCTCTTTGAACTCCGGCGCGTTTGCATTGAACGTTCGGAACAACCGCACGAGGTTCTGGCCGGACATGCCCTGGCGCTCGGAAGTCCATTGCACGAAGGACTTCGCGTTGGGCGTCTCCTTCGGTCCGAAGCAGCCGAAACATGGACGATCGAAGGAGGGACACAGGGCGTTGCAGCCCGCGTGCGTCACGGGTCCCATGCAGGGCTTGCCCTGGCTCACCATGATGCAAACCGTGCCGCGCACCTTGCACTCCATGCAGACGCTTTCAGCGGAGATGCCCGGTCTGCGCCCCGCGAGGTACGCGCTTATCACCTCGACAAGCTGGACTTTGCTGATTGGGCAGCCGCGCAGCTCGAAATCGACCTTCACGTGGTCCGACATCGGCGTCGACGTATCCAGCGTCGAGATATACTGCGGGCTGGCGTAGACGATGGAGGTGAACTCCTTCACGTCCTTGAAGTTGCGCAGCGCCTGTATGCCGCCGGCAGTCGCGCAGGCGCCGATGGTCACGAGGACCTTCGACTGGCGCCGGATTTCGTGAATGCGCTCCCTGTCGTGCTCGGTCGTAACCGATCCTTCGACGAGCGAGAGATCGTACGGCCCCCGCACGACGGCGGTCGTAGCCTCCGCGAAGTTGGCTATGTCTATAGCGCCCGCGATGGCCAGCAGCTCGTCCTCGCAGTCCAGTACGCTGAGCTGGCAGCCGTCGCAGGAGGCGAATTTCCACACCGCTAGTTTTGGCTTAGCTCGTGCCGCCACGGTCATACCTCCCGTACTGCCATAAGATGGCCCACTTTGTCGTATCTGAACACGGGGCCGTCGGCGCAAACGAATTCCGAACCCCACTGGCAGTGGCCGCAAAGTCCCACTCCGCAGTGCATGTTGCGCTCCATCGAGATATAGATCTTGTCCTCGGGTACGCCGCGGCCGATGAGATCCCTGGCCGCGTTGCGTATCATGATCTCAGGCCCGCAGATGAGCGCGACCACGTCGTCCACGTCGAACTGAACTCTCGGTATGAGGGCCGTCACGAAGCCGACGTTGCCGAACCACTTGTCCGATTCCTTCGCGACGTCGACCGACACCGCGACGCGCATGTCGAACCGGGAGCGCCAGCGCTCGAGCTCGGAGCGATATATCAGGTCTGCCGGAGTTCGGGCGCCCATCAGAAGCGACACTCTGCGGAATCGCTCCCGCGTGTGTATGGCCTGGTAGACAGCCGGGCGCAGCGGCGCCAGACCGATCCCGCCGGCGATGAACAGCAGGTCGCCGCCTTCGCCGGCCTCCACGGGCCACGGAGCTCCGAAAGGCCCGCGCACGCCGACCATGTCGCCCGGCTTATACCGCTTCATCGCCTCTGTGACCGGCCCAACCGCGCGGATCGTGTGGATCAGGACCTCCGGCCTGGTCGGATCGCCGCTGATCGAGATCGGCGACTCGCCCATGCCGTATGCCCAGAGCTGGTTGAACTGGCCCGGCTTGAAGCACAACCCGTCGCCGTCAACCGGCTCCAGGTCGAGAGTGAACGTGTCGTAAGTCTCACGCCGATTGCGGCGGACTATGAACCGTCTTGGTGACATTGAATCAGGCATGGGTGGCGTACACGTCGAGCAACTGAAGCCTGGTGGCCTGCAGCCGCTCGGTTATAATGGCTGCGAACCGCTTGACCAGCTCGTAGCCGAGGTTGTGATCGTCTTCGCACTTGCCGCGCAGGCACTTGCCGTCCAGACCGATGGCGACTACCGGTCCTATGGCGCGCGCGTCGAAGCGCCAGCGGTAAGGAGGCACCAGCCACGACCATCCAAGCACTTCGCCCTCTTCCAGCGTCGCGATCGTGAGCGTGCCGCCGGTTGGCGTATGAAGCTCGAGAGCGACCTTGCCGTGACGGATCAGGTAGAACGAGTCGGCATCCTCATCTTCGCGGAAGATATAGTCGCCGGCATTGAACCGCGTGTTCGTAGCGCAACCGACTAGCACGGCAAGATGGCTCTCGTCAAGGTTGCGGAAAAATGGATGCTCACCCAGAATGCGCTCAAGGTTTTCCATGGCTGACCTCGTCTCGAAGATTTTGCGCCTCGGCCGTGATATCGATTCCGACCGGGCACCAGCTTATACAGCGACCGCAGCCGACGCAGCCCGACTCGCCGAATTGGTCGTGCCACGTCGCCAGCTTGTGTGTAATCCAATGCCGGTACCGAGCGCTCGACGTGGGGCGCACGGATCCGCCATGGATATAGGAGAAGTTCACGGTAAAGCACGAATCCCAGCGCCGCCAGCGCTCCGCATGGTCGCCGGTGAGATCCGTGGTGTCCTGGACTTTCGTGCAGAAGCACGTCGGGCAAACGAGCGTGCAGTTGCCGCACGTAAGGCACCGATCGGCGACCGCGCTCCAGAGCTTGCTGTCGCGGTTCTTCTTGAACAGGTCCTGGATGCCGTCGGTGTTCATCTTGCGGCCCATCTGCGCCGCCGCCTCCGCCGTGACGCCGTCGGCAGCCTGCAGCTCGGCCATCGTCGCCTCGCGAGACGGAATCCCGGCCAGCAGCTTGCCGCCGCGCTCGGAGCCGGCCTGCGCCACAAAGTAGTGGCTGCCGTTCGACTGCACCTCCGTAAGGGCCAGGTCGAAGCCGCTTGTTGCCTTCGGACCGGATCCCATCGAGACGCAGAAGCAGGTGCCGGTCGCCTTGCCGCAGTTCACGGCCACGATGAAGGTGTTGGCCCGGCGCGCCTCGTAGATCGCGTCTTTGAACTCGCGGCCGAGAAGCACCCTGTCCTGCACGGCGATGGCGCGCAGCTCGCAGGCTCGCACGCCGAAGAAGGCCTGCCGAGGAGCGTCAGGAGCCTCGTCGACCACTTTGAACCCGGCTCCATCCCGTTCAGCCCTGGTCAGCATGACCGAGGAGGGAAGCAGGAACTGCTTCCAGGAGTTCGGCCCGACGTTGTAGGCGAAGAGCTTGCCGTCCGTCCGGGGCACAAGCCGGTACGTGCCGGCCTCCTGCTCGTCCGTCCAGCCGATCGGCAGGTCTGAGGTCGAGCCGATGTCGTCGTAGACGATTGCCCCGTCCCGCACCGTCGGTCCGAGGACGTTGTAACTAAGATCGCGCAGCGCCCGTATGACGCCATCGACGCCCGCGCGCTCTAAAATGCGCGGGGCGTCGGTTTGATTGGATGTTGTTTCTATGCTCATCTGCCGGCCACTTCACATTCCTCTGAGAGAGGTGCCAGAATGAGGGGATCCTCGAGGATCCCGCTTTCGTTTCTGCTCGCTTGCAATCCGGATTAGCCCAGCGGATGTCGCTGGCGGGCCGGGCTGCGTCCCGTCTTCCCGGTCTGGGCGCAGCGCTCCGGCCCGGGTCCCTCCGGTGCACGATGCCGCCTGATCGCTGTGCCCAACCCAACCCCAATAGTACGCTGAGAGTTTACCCTATGCTTGCCCCCTGCTCGCATCCGGTGAACTGATTGGTCGCGAGTAGTTAGAGGCGCCCGCCAGGCGTGCTCGCCGCTAACTACTCGCCACTGCAATTGCTGCGTCGGAGGCAGCCCGTAGACCGGGCTGCAAGAACGCGGGCAACTACTAATCGGTCCGCTTGTAGTGCAGCACCATGTGCGCCTCGCCCGATCGCTCCTTGTCGGTGATGAAGCCGGCGCGCTGTAGGAGATCCCTCATCTCCGCGTTTGCAGACTGCACCCACGCCTCGAATCCGGCGACGCGTCTCTCCTTGCCGGATTCGAGCAGCTTGCGCACGAGCAGCGTCCCGATGCCGTGTCCCTGCCACTCGTCGCGAACCGTCACGGCCAGCTCGGCCATCCGCGATTGCTCGTCCATGAAGTAGTGGGCGGCGCCGACCATGCGCGCGCACTCCGGAGGTCCGACTACGGCTACGATCCCCATTCGGGTCGCGTAGTCCACGTTCACCAGCTCCATGCGCTCCGAGTGCGGCAGCGCGAGCTTGAGGTTTCCGTACCGGCGGAAGAGCGTTTCGGGCGTGAGATGGTAGTGGAACTCGCGCAGAAGCTCCTCGTCTGTTGGCCGGATCGGCCGCATCACCACCTTCGTGCCGTCGTCGATCGTCAGGCGCTCTTCCATGTTGTCCGGGTAGCGGGGCTTGAGATCCTCGACGGTGAGATCCGCGAATATCAGATGACGTCCCTGGGCGGCCGCCATCAGCTCCGCGCGGAAGTCGGGATGGGCGATGCTGATGAGCGCCATCGCGCGCTCCCGGATGCTCTTGCCGTGCAGGTACGCGATGCCGTATTCCGTCACCACATAATGAACGTCGCCGCGGGAGGTCACGACGCCTGCGCCAAGATTGAGCGCCGGCACGATCTTGGAGATCCGCTTGCCGTTGCGCAGTGTTGCCGAGGAGGGCAGGGCGATGATGGGACGGCCGCCCTTGCTGCGCGCCGCGCCCCGAACGAAGTCCACCTGGCCGCCTATTCCGCTGTAGAAACGCTCGCCGATCGAGTCGGCGCATACCTGACCCGTCAGGTCGACCTCGATGGCGCCGTTGATGGCGACCATCTTCTCGTTCCGAGCGATGTTGAACGGATCGTTCACGTACTCGGTCGGCAGGAAGGCGAAGAGCGGGTTGTCGTTAACGAACTCGTAAGTCTGGCGAGTTCCCATGCAGAAGGTGGTGACGATCTTGCCGGGATACAGGGTCTTGCGCCGGCAGTTTACTACGCCGGATTCGACCAGCGGAATGAC
>Ga0181529_10004718_pt1 | contig 14588 bp, 13 predicted proteins | sample PEATcosm2014_Bin_36_FD_119763 | JGI IMG/M metagenome (GOLD analysis project Ga0181529, IMG submission 119763) | Peatland microbial communities from MTU Mesocosm Facility, Houghton, MI, USA - PEATcosm2014_Bin10_30_metaG | ecosystem: Environmental > Terrestrial > Soil > Wetlands > Peat | place...
AAAGCGATCCAAAACACTCTCCCCCGCCGCGAACCGGTCGCAGCCGGGTAGAATCCATCTCGTTCAAAAACACAAAACCCGCCCCATTCCCCACACAAAATCTCAAATGCGATTCCCCTGGCGATCACATTCGATTCATCGAAAATGGGCAGTGCTCTAGGTCTCTGACGACCCCCTCGGCCGTGACGAGACCATCCCGCGCGTGCGGGGGAGCCTCCTTCGCCGGCGTCTTGGTCTGCGTAGTCGCGGGACCATCCCGGCGCGTGGCGGGGGAGCCGATCGGCCGGCACGGTATCCTTCCTCCTCCGTCAGGGTGCCGGAAAATATTGCGCTCCGCTTGGGCCACTTCTTTGGGGGGACGACCATCAGTCGTTCCCATCACTACCGACGTTCTGGCGCTCGGTTTGTTTGGCGGCTTTGTGTGGCCTGCCCCGCTTGGGCGGCGATTGGCCCAGGATCAACCGTTGGATCTTCTTCTTTTCTCGCTCGCGCGCCGCCCATATGCGTTTTCGAGCGGCGTCGTCGGCGTGAACACGCGGTCGGCCGCGGCGTTTTTCATCTCCCGAATTGTTCGCTTCAGTTTCGTCTATCGATTTACCTATCTCGCTAATTGCGTCTACGACATTGGCGCTCCAGCCCTCGACTTCGTCGCCTGGGGTACCTGAAAAGACGCTTCCTGGAGCCCATTTTCGTCTATCTATTTGCGGCGGAACGTCCCTCGTCATCGCCACTTCGGCGTCACTGGGCCCATGCCGGATCTGCCGAGTCTCGGCGTCGACCAATCCATCGTTCAGGCGCCAGAAGGAGTCTCCCTGCCGGGAGATGTGTTCTTCAAGAACACTTAGGGCGCGCTCGATGTCGGCGGTTGCAATCAACTCGCTCAAGCGCAGATGCTCGACGAAACCCTTCTCTAAGTAGTCGCGATGCAAAGGAAGGCGTGTTCGCAGCGCCGCCAATTTCGCAGCAATCGTCTGATATGCATCGCGAAGAAAGACGTTATTCGCGTGGTCGAAAATCGCTTGATGAAATTGACTGTCAAGACGGAGGTACTCTGAAAAGTCCTCAGATCGCATGGTTTCCGCCATGCGATCGGCCGTTCTCGCCAGCGCGGACGCTAGTGCGATTCGACGGCGTTCCATAGCGAGGGTCAGAGCCCTCTTCTCAAGGCAAACGCGAACGACACAGATATCGTCGACGTCCTTTGGGCCAAGCATGAAGACGCGCGTTCTTCTCTGCGGCTCCGAAACGACTAATCCTTCGATCTCCAGTCGGGCAAAGGCCTCCCGGACGGGGGTGCGACTGACGCCAAGCCATTGAGCCACCTTCGCTTCGGACAGCGCTTCCCCAAGGTGCAGAGTTCCTTCGATTATCATCTGACGAAGAGCGTCGGTCGTCCGTCTCAGCAGCGAGTCAGAATCCGGTCTGATGCGATCGATCAAATCCGCCCTCCTTCCTGTTGCCGGCGAGCGCGGCCCGAGATCCGAAGGTTCGCTCGAATGCGTCGGGTGCGCACGATGCGTCCACGAAACGTTCGAAACAGTACGCCGTTGACGGGGGGTATGCCAGTGTGCTACGCGACTCGGGCAAACGGTATGCCAGTGTGTTGCTCGACTAGGATAAGCGGCGCCGCGGAACTACGCGAAGGAAGGGCCGCTTCCGTTTGGTCGCGCCGACTTGCGCGGGCAGACCGCAATCGGTGATTAAGGGAGGGCATGATGAAAGTACCCGTCAAAGCGTCAATTTTGGCCGCGATGGTTTGTTCTATCGTGGGCGCGAGCCTGTCGGCGGCGCCGGCGCTTGGCGCCGACTATCTGCTCGGCGCCAAGCAGGGCCCGTATGTCGTTGGGCTGAGCAACTCGTTCAGCGGCAATTCGTGGCGCGCGCAAATGGTCGCGGAGTTCAAGCTGGCGGCCGACCAGCTCAAGGCGGATGGGACTCTCAAGGATTACATCGTCAGCGACGCGACGGGCAACACCGCGAGTCAGATCCAACAGATCCAGAACATGATCGCCGCCAAGGTCGACGCGATCGTCATCGACGCCAACTCCGAGACCGCGCTCAACCCCTCGATCGAGGCGGCCCACAAGGCCGGCATCGTCGTCGTCGCGTTCGACAACACGGTGACCTCGCCGTACGCCATCAACGTGAACGTCGATCAGCGTAAGTTCGGCGAAGTGGGCGGCGATTGGCTCGCCCAGAAGCTGGGCGGCAAGGGCGACATCATCGTGCTCTCTGGACTCGCCGGCAGCCCGAATAACAAGCAGCGTTGGGACGATGGCGCCAAGAAGGCGCTCTCCAAGTACCCAGGCATCAAGGTCCTAACCGAGGTCAACGCCGACTGGGACCAAGCCAAGGCTCAGCAGGCCGTCGCCAACCTGCTGCCTTCATTCCCCAAGATTGACGGCGTCTATTCCCAGGGTGGCGCTATGACCCTCGGCGCGATCTACGCCTTCAAGGCCGCCAATCGCCCGCTGGTTCCAATGGTCGGCGAGGCCAACAACGGTCTCTTCAAGGTGTGGAAGGCGGAACTGAAGAACGGCTTCAGCTCGATCGCCCCTTCCAATCCCTGTGGTCTCAGCGCCGACGCGCTGCGGACCGCGATCAAAGCGCTCAAGGGGGAGCAGGTCGCCAAGGACATCAACCTCGATCCGCCGGCCGTCACGGACGACACCCTTGACAAGTTCGTCCAGCTCGACATGCCCGACAGCCTGTGGCTGCCGACGACGCTCGACGCTGTGCATCTCCAGGCGCTTTTCGGCACTGCGAAATAACGAGTGAAAATGCCTGAAGCGACGATGCTTAGGGTTGCCGGAGTATCGAAGTCATACTCCGGCATCCCGGTGCTCAAGAACATTGATCTTGAGCTCGAGGCGGGGAAGGCCCATGCCTTGGTCGGCGAGAACGGCGCGGGGAAGTCCACGCTCGTCAAGGTCATGTCGGGCGGCATCCTCTCGTACGAGGGCAAGCTTGAGCTGGAGGGGCGGCCCTACCGCCCCTCGTCGCCTTCGAACGCCCAGTCCCTGGGGGTCGTGGCCGTCCAGCAGGAGCTCTCTCTCAGCCCGTATTTGCCGGTCTACCAGAATCTCTGGCTCGGCAAGAGCGGCGTCGGAGGCCTTTTCTCCGGAAAGGCCGACTTGCGCCGCAAGAGCCAGGAGCTCCTCGACCGTTACGGCATGAGCATGGAGTTGGGCCGCTGGGTGGGGGACCTCTCGCTTGAAGAGCAACAGCTCGTGGAGATCCTCAAGGCCCTCGCTTTCGACCCGAAGGTCGTCATCTTCGACGAGCCGACTTCCGCCCTGGGCACGGCGAACACGCGATGGCTCCTCGATCTTATTGCGGGCCTCAAGCGCCGCGGTCGCGCCGTCCTCCTCATCTCTCACCGTCTTCCCGAGGTCATGGAGCTGGCGGACGCCATCACCGTGCTGAAGGACGGCGGCAAGGTTGCCACCGTCGATAGGGGCGACGTCAAGGAAGACGACGTCGTGCGCCTCATGGTGGGCCGCGACCTCACCGAGATCTTCCCCCAGAAACTTTGCCGCGACGAGTTCGCCGCGCGCCAGGCCATACTTGAGGTCCGCGATCTGCGCGCGAGGGGGGTCGACGACGTGTCTTTCTCAGTCCGCTCTGGGGAGGTCGTCGGACTCGCCGGTCTGGAGGGGCAAGGCCAGCACGATCTGCTGCTCGCGCTCTTTGGAGTGAACCCGCCCGTCTCAGGCGAAGTCACAATCGCCGGCGCCGAGTCAACCGTGAAAACGCCGAGCGAAGCGATTAGAAAAGGCATCGGCCTTGTTCCGATCGACAGGAGGACGGAGGGCGTCGTCCTGCCTCTCTCGATCTCAGAAAACGTTGCGCTCGCGAGTCTGGGCAGGCGGCAGCGCTGGGGCTGGCTCGATCAGCGGAAGGAGCGGGAGGTCGTGCAGCGTACGATATCCGATCTCGGCATCCACGCGACGGGTCCCGCCGCGGCCCTGGTGACCCTGAGCGGCGGCAATCAACAGAAAGTCGTGCTTGGGAAATGGCTCGCGACCGATCCGCGCGTCCTCCTCATGGACGACCCCACGCGGGGCGTGGACATCGAGGCCAGGAGCGACATCTATCGCCAGATTCGGGAGATCGCGGCGCGAGGCGTCGCGATTCTCGTCAACTCGACCGATACGCTGGAACTCGTGGGCCTCTGCGATCGCGTCCTGGTGATGTTCGAGGGACGCTTGGCCAAGGAGCTGGTCGGAGAGGCGATCACGGAAGAGGCGATCGTCGGAGCTGCGGTCGGAGTCAATGGGGACAGCCATGCCGCGGCCTAGGCGAGCCGGCGAGCCCGGCGCGCTGTGGAAGAACGCGAGGGAGTCCCTCTCCCATGCGGGGTCGGCGATCATCATCTATCTTGTCCTTTTGGCGATGATCTGCGTGCTCGGCGTCATCAGCCCGAACTTCCTGTCTCCGGCTCTTATCGGCAATCTGTTCATCACGGCCTTGCCGCTCGTGTTCGCGGCCATTGCGCAGACAGTCATAGTGCTCATCAAGGGGATCGATCTCTCGCTCGGATCCATCATCAGCCTGGTGATGTGCGTGGCCGCGAGCCTGATGCAGGACTCAGCCCTGAGCATCGTGACCGTGTTCTTGCTCTGTATCGCAATCGGCGTGGCGGCCGAGGTGATCAATGGCCTGTTCGTCGTCTACGCGAGACTGCAGTCGATCATCGTGACGCTCGCCACCTCGCTGATCTTCGGCGGCGTCGCGCTTTATGTCATGCCGCAGCCCGGCGGATACGTGCCCGAGTCCCTGCTCACCATACTTTCAGGTTCGGTCGGGCCGATCCCCAACTCCGCAATCATCCTCATCGCATGCCTCGTGTTCATCTGGCTCCCTGTGCGCAAATCGCGCTTTGGGATCGGCTGGTACGCCGTGGGAGGCAACGAGTCGGGCGCATACTTCTCCGGCGTGAACGTGAACCTGGCCAAGATGAGCGCCTTCGTCGTCGCGGGCGTCTTCGCCGCCCTTTCGGGCGTCGTTCTCGCCGCGCAGACGCTCACCGGCGACGCGGCGATGGGGGCGCCTTACACGCTGAACTCAATTGCGGCGTGCGTCCTTGGCGGGGCGAGTCTCGCTGGAGGCATAGGCGGGGCCGTCGGGACCGTGGGCGGAGCCTTCGTTCTGACGATTTTCGTCGACGTGCTCTTCTTCTTCAAGGTCTCAGCGTATTTTCAGTACGTCTTCAGCGGCGCGATCGTGATCGTCGCGCTGGCGATCGTGTCGATATCCGACTGGGTGCGCTCGCGTAGGGCAAAGACGGCGTTTGCCTCCGCGGCCCGCGCCTCGGACCGATGATCGCGAGCCGGAGGTCAGTCGCATGTGCGCTTCCAACGCAGTGAAGAGATTGTTTGTCATACCCGTGGGCCATATTGAGAATGACCTCATGTGGAACCTCGCCGGCGTCACGGCGGCGAGCCGGAGCGAGCCCAACAAGCCGGCGCGGTGGGTTCGCGTGCCGTGCCTCGCCTATCTCATAGAGCACGCGACCAAAGGCTGGATCCTTTACGACACGGGGTTCCGCGCCGGCGATCTGGACAAGCTGCCCGATCACGTCAAGGAGCAGTTTCCCGCAGACCTTGACGGCGAGGCGGAGCTCGGTCCGCGCCTTGAGTCGATCGGGCTCAAGCCCTCCGACATATCGCAGATCGTCGTGTCCCATATGCATTGGGACCACGGCGGCGGGCTCTCACTCTTCGGCGGCTTGCCGGCAGGGCAGAACGTCATGGCGGGGGAAAAGGATTTTTCCTACGGGCTGATGGTCACGCACCGCAAGTCGGGCGAGGTTTTTGGCGGAGGGGGCTACTTCAAGCATCACTTTGAGGTCCCGGGCGTCTCCTTCAACTTGATTGATCCCGACGTCGGCGATTTCGACCTCGCAGAGGACGTGCGCGTCCTTCAGTTCGAGGGCCACACGCCCCAAATTCTCGGGCTGTTGGTGGACCTTCCGAAGACGGGCCCGATCGTCCTGCCGTCTGACGCGGTCTATATGAAGCGGAATCTCTATCCGGAAATAACGCCTCCCAGCATCATCTATGACAGCCTCGGCTTCCTGCGCTCGGCGCGGAAGACAAAGATGCTCGTCGAGCAAACAGGCGCCAGGGTGATTTATCCTCACGACCCCGAGCAGATGTCGGGCCTCAAGCTGCTGCCAGAATACTATGAGTGACAGAAAAGTCCGCACCCAGGGCAGAGCGCAGAGCGCGAACGCGCTCTACTTGTGGCCCTATGCCGCCGCCGTCATTCTCATCGGTCTCGGTGCAGTCGTCTCGAACGGCTTTGCGAGCTTCGACCATCTCCTGCTCATACTCAATCTCGCCGCCTTTCTGGGCCTTGTTTCCATAGGCCAGACGGTCGTGATTCTCAGCGGGGGGATCGACCTTTCGGTCAGTGCGGTCGTGACGATGACTGGCGTCGTCTCCGCGACCATTATGGCCGGCGCCAACGATCAACTCGCCCTGGGGATCCTCGTCAGCTGCGCCATAGGCGCCGCGATCGGCTTGGTCAACGGCGTCGGCGTCGCCTACCTGAAGATAAATCCGATGGTCATGACGCTCGGTTCGACGACCATCGTCCAGGGGCTGGCGCTCCTGTACACGAACGGCGCGCCGAAGGGGAGCGCGGCGCCGCTGCTCAGCGCCATAGCTACGGAGAGGCTCGGCGGCGTCGTGCCGTTCGTGCTTATCGTCTGGGCGGCATTCGCGGTCGTCATCGTGCTCCTCCTCCATCGGACGGTGTGGGGCCGGCGGGTGTACGCGCTCGGCAATTCGCCCAAGGCCGCGTTCTACTCGGGCGTGAATGTTCACTGGACCCTGATCAGCCTCTACGTGATCTCGGGGCTCTGCGCCGCCGCTGCGGGAATACTGCTCACCGGCTATACGAGGACGAGCTACCTGAACATCGGTGACCCCTACCAGATCAACTCCATTGCGGCGGTGGTCGTTGGAGGAGCCTCCATCCTGGGCGGTTCGGGGAGCTACGTCGGGACGATCGCGGGCTGTATCATCATGGTCCTCATCCAGTCGATACTGCCCATACTCTCGGTGCCCGAGGCTGGCCGGCGCATCATCTCCGGCTGCCTCATTCTCTTCCTGCTACTGCTCTACGGCAGGGAGCGGAGGCGCGGATGATTCATCGCGCCAAGAGCGGCAACTCCTACATAATCTCCATCGACATTGGAACTTCGAGCGCGAAGGCGATGCTATGCGCCGTCGCGGGGACGATCGTGGCTCAGGAGCGCGCGTCGTACCCGTGCTACTATCCCGAGCCTGACTGGGCCGAGCAGGACGCGGACGAAATTCTTGCAGCCGTGGTCGACGTCATCGGCCGGCTCGTGAAGCGCGCCGACCTTGCGGCCTCCTCCGTCGAGGCGATCGTCTTCGGCGGGATCTGGCACAGCTTCCTGCCTCTCGACGCGAAGGGCCGACCGCTCTGCAGGGCGCTCACATGGGCGGACCTCCGTTCGGCGAAAGAAAACGCCCTGCTGCGGGCGCAGCTCGACAACGAGGACGTGAAGGCGAGAACGGGTTGCGCTCTCCACCCGATGTACTTTCTCTCGAAGATCCTTTGGTTCAAGAACCAAGCGCCTGATCTCTACGCGCGAACAGCGCGCTTCGTCTCCATCAAGGAGTACATCCTATCTCGCCTCTACGGAACGCGCGTCGTCGACCGTTCCATCGCCTCCGGGACCGGGGTCTGGAACATGGCGAGAGGCGACTGGGATTACGAACTCCTTGCGTCCGCAGGCGTAGGCGAGGCCCGCTTCTCCGAATGCGTCGAGCCCACAAGCGTCGTGCGCGGACTGAAGCCGAGCTACGCTACGGCCATGGGGCTCAGTCAAGGCACGCCGGCCGTCGTCGGTGCGGCGGACGGCGCTTTGGCGCACCTCGGGGCCGTTGGGTTCGGGGAGGGCCGCATGAGCCTCTCGGCGGGCACGTCCATCGCCCTGAGGTTAAGGCGCGCGGAGCCTCGGACGGTCCGCGGCTCCGAGGCTTGGTGCTATTACCTCGCCGACGGGAGCTGGCTGCAGGGAGGCGTCGCTCACGACGGGGGCAACACACTCCGGTGGTTCGCGGACAATGTTCTCGGAGCCGGGCCCAAGGATGAGAAGGTGTTCGACCGCATGAACGAACTCGCGCGCGGCGCCGCGCCGGGCGCGTCCGGGCTGTACTTCTTTCCGCTGTTCGGAGGAGAACGCTGTCCGAACTACCACCCCGACGCTCGCGGCGGGATCGTGGGGCTATCCTTCAACCACGGCGCGCCGCAACTGACGCGGGCCCTGTACGAGGGGCTCGCCTTCTGCATCCGCGCGCTCTACCGAATGCTCGCCGGCGACTTGCGTCCCGACCTCGTCGTCACCGGCGGCATCCTGAAATCTCCCGTCTGGCTCGAGATCGTGGCCGACTGCCTAGGCAAGCCGCTCTGGCGCCCGGCCATCGACGAGAGCGCAGCCTGGGGAGGCGTAGTGCTGGGGCTCAAGGCTATCGGCGCGTATCCCGATCTTGCCGCCGCCTCTTCGTCACTGGTCAGCACTGCGGGCTCCGTTGAACCGGCCGCGGCCCGCGAAGCTGCGTACGAGAGAATCATGAGCGAGTACGAGAGGCAGTATGTGCGCCTGTACGCCGACTGACGGAGGCCTGGCGCTTTCGCTGAAGCGCACGGCCCTCGGGATCGTATCCCTCAAAGCGTCGCGTCGTCCCTGAAGTAGCTTAAATAGCAAACCTCGGGTCGCGCGCAAGCGAGGACAGCAAGGCCGCTATCGTCTACGAGGCTGAGATGGACAAAGTGATTGTGACGCCGCGCTCCCTCTCCAGCGGCGGACATCCCCTGCTGAACAAGATCCGCGACGCTGGCTACGAGCTCGTATTTCCAAGCCCCGGGGCCCAACCTTCCGAGGCCGAGCTCGAGGCGGTCATCGCGGATGCGATTGGCTACCTGGCCGGCGTCGAGCACATTGGCTCGCATCTGATCGAGGCGGCCTCTCGCCTGCGCGTCATCAGCCGCAACGGCACCGGCGTAGACAACATTGACCTCGAGGCAGCCGGCAGAAAAGGCATCGTAATTCGCCGAGCCGAAGGCGCCAACGCGCGCGGCGTGGCGGAACTCGCCTTCGGCCTCATTCTCGATTCCGCTCGCTCGATAAGCAAAGTGGACTCGGCCTTGAAATCAGGGTTGTGGACTCGGGAGAAGGGATTCGAGCTCGAGGGCAAGACTCTGGGGCTCATCGGTTGCGGCAAGGTCGGTCGGCTGGTTGCGCGCTTCGCCCTCGCTTTCGAGATGCGGGTGCTCGCTTATGACCCCTATCCCGACGCAGGATTCGATCCGGGCCCGGGCTTCGCCTGGGCGCCGTTTGCGCGCGTTCTGTCCGATGCCGGCGTGCTTTCGCTGCACTGTCCCCCCAGGAAAGGGGGAAAGCCAGTCTTAGGCGCCGAGGAGATCGCCGCGCTGAGGAAAGGAGTCGTTGTGGTGAACACGGCTCGTCAAAGCCTTGTCGACGAGGCGGCATTGGCGTTCGCCCTGGACACCGGCGCCGTGCGCGCCTACGCGATCGATGCATTTGATCGAGAGCCGCCGGCAGACTTTGCATTTCTCAAGCGGACCTCGGTGCTTGCTACTTCCCATATTGGCGGTTTCACTGAAGAGAGCATCGAGCGCGCCACAGAAGTGGCCATCGACAACCTACTCGCCGCATTGAGGGAAGCGGCATGAATTGGGGCGTTCCCTGAGAACGAGTCATTGCTATTTCGGTGACAAGGCACAGCGAGAATGAGCCTTGGGACGAAGAAGGCGCGGCCTTTGCCGAGGGGGTTGCGTTGGCCACCGTAAAGCCGGGCGTCGTCCTGGTGAACACAGCGCGCGGCGCGACCGTCGAACTCGACGCGCTGTACGCCGCGCTTAACTGCGGACAGGTTGGCGGAGCGGTGCTTGACGTGCTGCCACACGAGCCGTTCGACCAGGCGCACCCGCTGATTGCAGACTGGCTGGCACACGAACCTTGGATCGAGGGCCGATTGGCTTTGAGCTCGCACGCCGCCTTCTTTAGCCCGGCCTCAATGGTGGATGTGCAGCTGAACGGCGGTGGAGGCTGTGTTGGCTTGCCTTCGCGAGGGACGACTGACGAGTAGCGTGGACGCAGCGCCGGTCGGCAAGACATGAACACGGCGGAGAACATCGGGATCGGCGAAGAATCTGGAGCAATGGATATGGATATTATAAAACAGCTTCTGCAGGGGATTCCGCTGCCACGAATGGCAAAGATCAGGCAGGCTTTCGCCGCGTCTGAAGTGGCCGATGTCGCGGAGGCATTGAGGGACCAGTTGGCCAAGCCGGGAGTGATCGATACCGTCAAACCTGGCATGCAGATCGCCATCGGCGTCGGCAGCCGCGGAGTCGCTGAGATTCCTAAACTGGCGCGGGTGACGGTTGAGGAAATCAAGAAGCGGCAAGGCCTGCCGTTCATTGTCCCGGCAATGGGCAGTCACGGCGGCGCCACTGCCGAAGGACAACGCCAAGTCCTCGCCAATCTCGGGGTCACCGAGGAGACGGTTGGCTGCGAGATTCGCTCGTCGATGGAAGTGGTGGAATTGGGCCGGCTGGATAACGGGCTACCAGTCTACATGGACAAGTCCGCTCATGCTGCCGACGGCATCGTCGTCATCAACCGAGTCAAGCCGCACACTTCCTTCAGAAGCAGCAACGAAAGCGGGATGGTGAAGATGATCACCATCGGTCTCGGCAAGCAGAAAGGAGCGGAATCCTGCCATGCCTACAGCTTCAAATATATGGCCGAGCATATCATGGCCATGTCGGCCATTGCGCTAGCCAGGACGCCAATTTTGTTCGGTGTGGGGACGGTGGAAAACGCCTATGAGCACATCGCCAGAGTCGTCGCTGTCCCGGCGAACGAACTCGTAGAAGTCGAGAAGGGAATGTTGATCGAAGCCAAGGCGAATATGCCCAAGATCATGTTCGACCAGTTCGACGTTCTGATTGTCGAGCAGATCGGCAAGGAGATCTCGGGAGATGGCATGGATCCAAACATTACCGGCCGCTATCCAACGCCGTATGCATCCGGCGGACCTGAGATAGCTAAAATCGCGGTGCTCGATCTCACTAAACCTACCCACGGCAACGCCAACGGCATGGGCGCGGCGGATTTCATCACTCGCAAACTGGCCGACAAGATCAATTTCAAGATGGTGTACGCCAACGGCCTCACCTCGACGGTGGTTGGTCCCACCCGCATGCCAATGGTTCTCGACGACGACCGTGATGCGATTCTGGCCGCGATGAAGACGTGCAATGCGCGCGACCTCGCGCGTGCGCGCGTCGTGCGCATCAAGGACACCCTGCACATGGGCGACATCTTCATTTCGGAGTCGATGTTGCCGGAGGCGCGGGCCAACCCGGCCATCGAGGTGCTCTCGCCGCCGGCCGAGCTGATTTTCGACCCTGCGGGAAACCTTGTGTAGGATCTTATGGGCGACATGCTGATCATGGCTGCAGAATGCGCCTAATCCATCTCGATGCGGTCGGCGGCGTCGCCGGCGACATGTTCGTGGCCGCCCTGGCGGATGCGCTGCCCCAAATCCAGGCGCGCGTCCTGGCGGATGTGCGAGCGGTCGTGCCGCCGGGCGTCGCGACGGTGGAGTTGGTGGAGGGGATGAGCGGCGCGATCCGAGCGCTGCGCTTCTGCGTCGGGTCGGACCCTGCCGCAGCAGATCACCAAAATCACCACGACGATGCCGAGCATCATGCCAGGCGCGATCTGCACAGCGTCGGTGGTTATACGGAGATTATGGCGCGGATCGCGGCCGCGGCGCTCGCGCCAGGCACGGCGCAGCACGCCGAAGCGATCCTGACCATTCTCGGCGAGGCCGAGGCGCGGATCCACAATGTGCCCCTCGCGGATGTTCATTTTCATGAAATCGCGGATTGGGACTCGCTGGCTGACGTGGTTGGCGCCGGTAGCATCATCGCGGCGCTAGGCGATGCGGTCTGGACGGTCTCGGACCTGCCGCGCGGCGGAGGACTGGTGCGAACGCAGCACGGTTTGTTGCCAGTGCCTGCACCGGCCACAGCCGCCATCTTGAGCGGCTATCGGTGGCGCGACGACGGGGTGGGTGGCGAACGCGTGACGCCGACGGGCGCCGCCATCGTCCGCCACTTGGGGACGATCTCGCGCGACTTCGGGGCGCGGCGATTGCTGGCGACCGGGACAGGGGCTGGAACGCGCGAACTGCCCGGAATGCCGAATATTCTTCGTGCGCTCGTCTTCGAGACTGACGCGGGGAGTCAGGCGTGTGATCGGGTTGCGGTGATCTCCTTCGACATCGACGATATGACCGGCGAGGAACTTGCAGAGGCGGCAGAGCGAATTCGCCAATGCGACGGGGTACTGGATGTATCGATGGGCGCCGCGGTTGGAAAGAAGGGTCGACCGCTGACGTGGGTTCGGGTGCTGGCTCGAGAGGACGCGCTCGATTCGGTAAGCCAAACGTGCTTGCTGCAAACGTCGAGTCTCGGCCTTCGATGGCGCATCGAGGAGCGGGTGGTGCTCGCACGTGAGGAACGGCGCCGCAGCGACGGCATGCGCGTGAAGGCGGCGACGCGGCCGGATGGGAGCGTGACGATGAAAGTGGAGAGCGACGATTTGCGCGCGGCGCGTGATCTGAGCGACCGCCGGATACGTCAGCGCGACGCAGAAGCGGGTGAAGCCCAGTGAGCGACCTGCACGAGGCGCAGGCCCGTCTGCTGCGGGCGATTGAGCGGCACAGAACGCTGGCTATCGCGGTGAGCGGCGGGGTGGACAGCATGACCCTGGCGCATTTTGCGAAGAGGGAAACAGGATCGCGAATTCTGATGGTGCATGCTGCGTCCCCGTCCGTTCCGGTCCGTGCAGGCGACCGGGTGCGCGATCACGCGGCGCGCTTTGGCTGGGATCTGATCATAACGGACGCGGGAGAGTTCGCCGATCCGAGATATCGTGCGAATCCAATCAATCGCTGCTATTTCTGCAAATCCAATCTCTACGACCGCATTCGGGATCTTACAGATGCGCCCATCGCTTCTGGCGCTAATCTGGACGATCTGGACGACTACCGACCGGGGTTGACTGCAGCTAGGGAGCGCAACGTCGTCCATCCGTTCATTGAGGCGGAATTCGCCAAATCCATGGTGCGTGCGTTGGCGCGGTTCATGGGGTTGGAGGATCTGGCTGACCTGCCTGCGCAGCCGTGCCTATCGAGTCGAATTCAGACAGCGCTTGAATTGAGCGAGGCGGATCTCGCCTTTGTCGATGCGATGGAGCGAGAGGCGGCGGACTTGCTGCCCCCTATGACGACAGTCCGGTGCCGCATCACGCGCGATGGCGTGGTGCTGGAACTAGGCTCGGTCGGCGGGATACAGAAGGATGCACTGACGGGCCGCGCCACTGACATATGCCGCCACGCCGGCAGACGTTTCGTGGGGATCAAGGATTATGTTCGGGGTTCGGCTTTCGTGCGGGCCCTATGATGACAGAATTGCGTCTCGATTTCGATCGCGCGGCCAGAACGGGCGTTCCGGAAGCCGTCCTCTGCGAACACAAGAGCGCTGCCCAGATTGCGGCTGTCGCCGCTGCAGTAGCGCAAGCGCGTCGCCGAATTATGTTCACGCGGTTGTGGCCGGAAATGTTTGAAACGCTGCCTGCTGATCTGCGGGAGGTTCTTGATTACGATCCTCTTTCGGGTACGGCGTTTCTAGGCGTGGCGGGTCCTGCGCAGGCGTTGATCGAGGGGATTGGCATTGTTGCGGCGGGCACGTCAGACCTGCCGGTTGCGCGGGAAGCCGCACGAACACTTGCGTTTCATGGTTATGCTGCGCCGCTGACGGCGGATGTGGGGGTGGCAGGACTGTGGCGGTTGACCGGACAGTTGGAGGCGCTGCGCCAGCATCGGCTTATTATCGCCGTCGCGGGTATGGAGGGCGCGTTGTTTCCTGTGCTTGCGGGGTTGGTGGAGGCGCCCATCATCGCGGTTGCAAGCGCCGTTGGATATGGCGTGGCGGCTGGCGGCCGTGTGGCGCTGGATACAGCGCTGGCTTCCTGCGCGCCTGGCGTGTTGGCGGTAAATATCAATAACGGGTTTGGCGCGGCGGCCGCGGCGGTCAAGATCTTCCGTAGTATGGGGCGGTGAGGCGACGGACATCGTGGTGACGCCCGGTTAGTCTGGAGTTCGTGTTTGCGCGATGTACTATTGAAATAATTGGCTCGCGTGGATCAAATCGCAAGGTCGATTCACTGCCAATATACTTGTGATGGGAAGGAAGAAGAAATGGTTGTCGACCGTTTGACTGTTCTGACCGCTATGATCGACCAGGGGGTGATTCCCGTCTTCTATCATCCCGACGCCGAGGTCTGCACAAAGGTCATCCAGGCCTGCGCCAATGGCGGCGCGAAGTGCATCGAGTTCACCAATCGCGGCGAATTCGCCGCGCATGTGTTCTTCGAGGCAGCGCGCCACTTCGCCAAGGCCGACCCGAGCGTGATCATGGGGGTCGGCTCGGTGGTCGACGCGCCGACC
>Ga0181529_10004720_pt1 | contig 14582 bp, 10 predicted proteins | sample PEATcosm2014_Bin_36_FD_119763 | JGI IMG/M metagenome (GOLD analysis project Ga0181529, IMG submission 119763) | Peatland microbial communities from MTU Mesocosm Facility, Houghton, MI, USA - PEATcosm2014_Bin10_30_metaG | ecosystem: Environmental > Terrestrial > Soil > Wetlands > Peat | place...
CAGGTGCACTGGATGCTGGTGACGCTGGCCGCGATGCTCGGCCAGATCGGCCTGCCCGGCGGCGGGTTCGGGCTGAGCTACCACTATTGCTCGGGCGGAGCGCCGACCGCCAATGCCGCCATCCTGGCGGGCGGAGCGCCGATCCTGACGCCGGCCAACACCGGCAAGAACTGGACGCCGGAGCAGGGCAGCAAGACGATTCCGGTGGCGCGCATCGTCGATATGCTGGAGCACCCGGGCGAGACCTATGAGTTCAACGGCACAAAGGTGAAATACCCGGACGTGAAGCTGTCGTACTGGGTCGGCGGCAACCCGTTCACCCACCACCAGGACCGCAACCGTCAGGTGCAGGCCTGGCGCAAGCTGGAGACGTTTATCGTCCACGACTTCCAGTGGACGCCGACGGCGCGGATGGCGGACATCATCCTGCCGGCGACCACCACCGCCGAGCGCAACGACATCGACAATGTCGGTAACTACTCCTACTCGGCGATGGTCGCGATGAAGCAGGTGATCGAGCCGGTCGGGGAGTCGCGCAACGACTACGACATCTTCCGCGGGATAGCGTCCCGGCTTGGTTTCGAGGCGGCCTTCAGCGAAGGACGCGACGAGATGGGCTGGATCCACAATTTCTATGACGCGGCGGCGAACTCGGCGAAGGCCAAGGGGGTCGCGGTGCCCGACTTCGACGGGTTCTGGAAGGCCGGTTTCATCGAGTTCCCGGTTCCCGAGGCGGCGAAGAAATTCGTCCGCTACGCCGCCTACCGCGACGATCCGCTGCTCAATCCGCTCGGCACGCCGTCGGGAAAGATCGAGATATTCTCTCAGACCATCGCCAAGATGGGCTACGACGACTGCATCGGGCACCCGGAGTGGAAGGAGCCGTTCGAGCGTGCCAGCGCGCCGGGGGCGAAATACAAGCTGCACGTCAACACCAAGCATCCGGCGAAGCGGCTGCATTCGCAGTTGTGCGGCACGTCGCTGCGCGACAGCTACACGGTGCAGGGGCGCGAGCCCTGCCTGATGAACCCCGCCGACGCGGCGGCGCGCGGCATCGCCGAGGGTGACGTGGTGCGGGTGTTCAACGACCGCGGCCAGATGCTGGCGGGCGCGAAGTTCAGCGCCGACGTGATGGCGGGCATGGTGGTGGTGAACGAGGGCGGCTGGTACGACCCGCTGGAGCCGGGCAAGCCGGGCACGCTGTGCCGCTATGGCGACGTCAATGTACTGACGCGCGACATCGGCACCTCGCGGCTGTCGCAGGCGACCTCGGCGGCGACGATCGCGGCGGAGGTGGAGAAGTTCACCGGGGCCTTGCCGCCGCTGACGGTATTCTCGCAGCCCGTGTGACGGGGACGGGGGCCGGCGGTGCGCCGGCCCCCGCGATTCCAGCGCTGCCCCTGTTCGCATCGTCCCAGGCAAAAAGGCGTTGCGGGGCGGGCGAAAATTGTGTCTCGTCTTCGCGGCCGGGGTCGTCCGAAAGCCAACGGGGAAATCCCGGTCCTCAACAATAAATCAGGGGGACGTTAAATGGCTGGAAAACTGGAACGCAAACACCTCGACAAGCCCGACGAATCGCGTCCGTTCAAGGACGCGAAGGGAAAGATGGACGTCGTCACGCTCGGCGACCACACCTTTGGCCGGGGCGTCTTCGAGCCGGGCTGGCGGTGGTCGCAACACGTCAAGCCAATGGCCGGCACGCCGTCCTGCCAGGCCACCCACACCGGCCATGTCCTGGAAGGCCGCATGGCGGTGAAGATGGACGACGGCACCGAGGTCGAGTACGGCCCTGGCGATGCCTTCTACATCCCGCCCGGCCACGATGCGTGGATCGTCGGCGACAAGCCTTGCGTCCTGGTCGACTTCACCGGAGTGGCGAAATACGCGAAGCCGGCCTGACAGCGCTCTGAGACTTGATTTTCGCGCGGCCACCCCTCCCCCTTCCCCCTCCCACAAGGGGAGGGGGGAGAAAGCGTGCTGGTTTGCAGTCAAGTCCGTCGTTGCCGAACGCCCGGATCGGGGGCTAGCCTGCGTCGCGGCCGGATTGGCCGTTTATCCAGGGAATGCGGGTAGCCATGAAAACCGTCCGTTGGGGCATGATCGGCTGCGGCTCGGTCGCCGAAGTGAAGAGCGGGCCCGGGTTCTACAAGGCTGAACGGTCGTCCCTGGTGGCGGTGACCAGCACCACGCCGGCGCGGGCGCGCTCCTTCGCCGAGCGCCACCAGGTCGGCCGTGTCTACGACAATGCCGAGGCGTTGCTCGCCGCGACGGACATCGATGCCGTCTACATCGCGACCCCGCCGGTCTTTCATAAGCCGCTGACCCTGCAGGCGGCGCGCGCCGGCAAGCATGTCTATGTCGAAAAGCCGATGGCGATGCGGTTTGCCGAGTGTCAGGAGATGATCGACGCCTGCGCGGTGCTGAGCCGCAAGCTGTTCGTCGCCTATTACCGCCGCGCCATGCCGCGCTTTCGCCAGGTCAAGCAGTGGCTGGACGACGGCGCGATCGGTCCGGTGCGCACGGTCGCCGTCGTGCAGCACCAGCCGCCGGCCGCCGAGGATCTGTCGCCCGACACGCTGCCGTGGCGCGTGCGCCCGGAGATCGCCGGCGGCGGCAAATTCCTCGATATGGGCGTGCATACCCTCGACCTGCTCGACTTCTGGTTCGGCCCGATCGTCGAGGTCCACGGCATCGCGTCCAATCAAGGCGGGCTCTACAAGGCCGAGGACACGGTGAGCGTGGCCTGGCGGCATGAAGGCGGCGTCCAGGGTTGCGGCTCCTGGTGTTACGTGTGCGGCGACGATCAGGACCGGGTGACGATCGTGGGCACGAAGGGCCGCATCGAGTTGGAAGTCTTCACCGACGCCCCGCTCCGCCTGGTCACCGCGCAGGGCGATGAGTTGCTGTCGATCGCCAATCCGGCGCATGTCCAGCAGCCCCTCATCCAGAGCATCGTCGATGAACTGACCGGCGTCGGAAAATGCCCAGGCGATCCGCACAGCGCGGCGCGCACCACCCAGGTGGCCGACGAGATTCTCGCCGGTTACCGGCTGATGAACGGCCTCTGATCCTGTCGGATCACCGCTGCCAGACGATGCGCGCGTCTTCCAGCGGGATCGCCACGCCGTCGCGCCACGGGATCGCGCGCGCCGTATAGTCCTCGGCCGGCCGCGCCGCCGGCACCGCGGCGGCGTAGACATGGCCACCCGGCACGCCGCGAACGCGCCGCATCTGCTGGCGCACCGGAGCACCGCCGCGCTCGCCCTCGGCGTAAAGCTCCACCCGCACCGCCCCGGGATCGAGGTCCTTCAGGCAGACCTCGACCTCGAAGGCGTGCTGCCCGCCGTCGGTTGTCACCGCCATCCGGCCGAAGCTGAGCGCGCCCCAGTTCCGCTCCAGCGCGCGCCGCCACGTGACCAGGGCCGCGCCGGCGGCGCCGTTGTCGGCGGCCCGCTGCCGGTAGGCCGCGGCGGCCGGCAGGTAGTACTGCCCGGTGTAGTCGCGCACCGCGCGGTCGGCGGAAAAGCGCGGCGCCAACCGCGCCATGCTTTCCCGCATCCGCGCCACCCAGGCCGTCGGGATACCCTGCGCATCGCGGCGATAGAACGCGTCAGCCACCTCGCGCTCGAGCAGGTCGTACAGCGCCTCGGCCTCGGCCGCGTCGTTGGCCACGACGTCGTCATGCTGCAGGCCGTCGCCCAGCGCCCAGCCGACCTCGGGCGTATAGGCCTCCGCCCACCAGCCATCCAGCTCCGACAGATTGATGCCGCCATTGACCAGCACCTTCATGCCGCTGGTGCCGCACGCTTCCCAGGGTCGGCGCGGCGTGTTCACCCAGACGTCCACCCCCTGCACCAGGTGTTCGGCCAGATGCATGTCGTAGTCGCTGAGAAAGATGACGTGCGAACGCGCCTCGGACTGCCGGATGAACTGCACCCATTGCTGGATCAGGACCTGGCCGGGCTGGTCCGCCGGGTGCGCCTTGCCCGCCATGATGAGCTGCATCGGGCGCTGCGCGTTGGTCAACAGCGCCAGCAGCCGCTCCGGGTCGTGCAGCAGCAGGTTCGGCCGCTTGTACGAGGCAAAACGGCGGGCGAAGCCGAGCGTCAGCCGGTCCGGGTCAAGCAGGTGCGCCGCCGCGGCAATCGCCTCGGCCGGCTCACCCGACGCGGCCAGTTGCTTGGCCAGTTGCCGGCGCGCGTAGCCGACAAGCTCGGTCGTGCGGGTGGTGCGAAGTTGCCAGAGACGAGCGTCCGGGACCTGGCGGATGTCGTGCTCCTGGGTTTCGGTCGTCCCCAGCCAGCAGTCCTTGCCGCACGCTTCGGTCCACAGCGTGTCGGACTCCGCGGAATCCCAGGTCGGCATGTGAACGCCATTGGTGACGTGCCCGATCGGCACTTCCCCGGTCGGCCAGCGCGGGAAAAGCGGCTCGAAAAGATGGCGGCTCACCGCGCCGTGCAGGCGGCTGACGCCGTTCACCGCCCCGCTGCCGCGGATCGCCAGATACGCCATGTTGAAGTCTTCCGCCGGGTCGTTCGGGTTCTGCCGGCCCAGCGCCAGCAAATCCCGCAGCTCGATGCCGAGCTTCGTGCGCGCGTAGGCGCCCAGGCGCTGGTCGATAAGGTCCGGCGGGAACCGGTCGAAGCCGGCGGCAACCGCCGTGTGGGTGGTGAAGAGATTGCCCGCCCGGGTCGCCGCCAGGGCGGCCTCGAAGCCCTGCCCGGTCGTCTGCATGAAGCTCCGCGCGCGTTCCAGCACGGCGAACGCGGCATGGCCCTCGTTCAGGTGGCAAACCTCCGGCGCGATGCCAAGGGCTTCGAGCAGGCGCCAGCCGCCGATGCCGAGGATCAGCTCCTGCATGACACGCAGTTGCGGCCCGCCGCCATAGAGTTCGCTGGTGATCCCGCGGTACGGGGCGAAGTTCGCCGCGTCGTTGCTGTCCAGCAGATAGAGCATCACCCGGCCGACCTGCGCCTGCCAGGCGCGCAGCCAGATCGGATAGCCGGGCAGGTCGAGCTGGAGGCGCAACCACTCGCCGTTCTGATGGCGCACCGGCGTGATCGGCAACTGGCCGGGATCGTTATAAGGGTAGAGGGCCTGCTGCATCCCGTCGCCGTCGATCATCTGGCGGAAATAGCCCTGCTGGTAGAGCAGCCCCACGCCGACGACCGGCACGCCCAGATCGCCGGCGGCCTTGAGCTGATCGCCGGCGACGTTGCCAAGCCCGCCCGAGTAGATCGGCAGCGCCTCGCTCAACATGAATTCCAGGCTGAAATAGGCAACGCAGTTCAGCGGCGAGTCCGGGTGGGTTTGCTGGAACCAGCCCGGCGCCTCGGCGGCATCGCGCCGCGACCGCACCAGATCGTCGACGGTCTTGCGGAAGGCCGGGTCGGCCAGAACCTGCTGGAGCTTTGCCCGCGACACGGTGCCCAGGACGACCCAGGGATTGTGCGTGAGATCCCAGAGCACCGGGTCGAGCTGCCGCCACAGCCTGTCCGTGGCATGGTTCCACAACGAACGCATGTCCAGGGCCAGCGCGGCGAGGGAATCGAATCCCTCGACATCGGTGGACCGCAAATGGTCCTTCGGTGGGCCGACCGGCGTTGGTTCGCTCATGGCGTGTCCTCCCCGTTTGGTCCGGCCGCAATCGCCGCCGGCACGGCGGCGCGGTCAGGCCGCCGCGCGCAACCGGGCGGCGATCTCGCGCATCAGCAGCGGCGGGCTGGCCAGCACCGGGCAGGCCACCTCGCCGGCGATATCGTCGCGCAGGCGGGCCAGCGAGGCCTGCGCCAGCACCAGCACATCGACCCCGGCGGCGAGTTGGTGCGCGGCCGCGCGCACGATGGCGTCGTGCCGCGCCCGGTCGCCCTGCATCAACGCGGTGTAGGCCTCGGCCTCGATGCGCGGCGTGATCGTCACCGTGCGCCCCTGCGCGGCCGCATGCGATGCCAGCAGCGCGCTGCTCGGCTCGACCGTGCTGGTCGTGGTGCAGAGCAGGCCGATGCGCGCGCCGGTGCGCACCGCCTCGGCCATCATCGGGTCGTCGATCTTCAGCACGGGCTGGGCCACCAGGGGCCGCGCCACGTCCACCGCCGGCGAGGTGGAGGAACAGGTGACCGCGATCAGGTCGGCCCCCGCTTCCGCCGCCAGCACGATCTGGGTGACCACCCGGCGGTAGACCAGCGGCTTCGGCGCACCGCGCAGCAGGTCCTGCAACAGGCTTTCGTTCAGGATGTGAAAGCAGTCCGCGCCCGGCAGCTCGGCGGCCGCCCGCTCGCGAAAATTGTCCACCAGGAAGCCGACCGTGTGGATGAAGGCGATCCGCATGACTCAATCGCCTTTCGCGCCGGCCTGCACCTTCGCCCAGGTGTCGCGCAGGCCGACGGTGCGGTTGAACACCAACGCCTCCGGCCTGGAATCGGGGTCGGCGCAGAAATAGCCCTGACGCTCGAACTGCACGACCTCGCCGACCGCGACGTTCGCCAAGGCCGGTTCCAGCAGAGCGTCCGTGAGCACCTGCAACGAATCCGGGCTGAGGTCGGCCATGATGTCGCCCTCCGCACCTGGGTCGGGACGGGAGAACAGCGGGTTGTACAGCCGCAACTCGGCGGGCACCGCGTCGGCCGCCGCCACCCAGTGCAGGGTGCCACGCACCTTCCGCCCGTCCGGCGCGTCGCCGCCGCGGGTGGCGGGATCGTAGGTGCAGCGCAGTTCCACCACCTCGCCGCTGTCGTCCTTCACCATCGAACGGCAGGTGATGAAATAGGCGTAGCGCAGCCGCACCTCGCGCCCCGGCGAGAGCCGGTGGAAGCGGTTGGGCGGGTACTCCATGAAGTCTTCGCGCTCGACGTAGATGGTGCGGCCGAAGGTCACGGGGCGGGTGCCGGCGGCGCGGTCCTCGGGGTTGTTCACCGCCTCCAGCGTCTCGGTGCGGCCTTCCTCCCAGTTCTCGATGACCACCTTCAACGGCCGCAGCACCGCCATGCGGCGCGGGGCCGCGGCGTTCAGCACCTCGCGGATGGCGTGCTCATACATCGCCACATCGACAACGCTGTAGGCGCGCGCCACGCCGACGCTGCGGACGAATTCGCGCAGCGCGGCTGGCGGCACGCCGCGGCGGCGCTGGCCGGCGAGCGTGGGCATGCGCGGGTCGTCCCAGCCGGAAACGTGGCCCTGGCGCACCAGCGTGGTCAGAATCCGCTTCGACAGCACCGTGTAGGTGATGTTCAGCCGGGCGAACTCGTACTGATGCGGCCGCGCCGGCACCGGCAGGTGCTCGATGAACCAGTCATACAGGGGGCGGTGGTCCTCGAACTCCAGCGTGCAGATGGAGTGGGTGACGCCCTCGATGGCGTCGGACTGGCCGTGTGCATAATCGTAGGTGGGGTAGATGCACCAAGCATCGCCGGTGCGCGGGTGGGCGGCGTGCAGGATGCGGTAGAGCACCGGGTCGCGCAGGTTCATGTTGCCCGACGCCATGTCAATCTTCGCCCGCAGCACGCGCGCGCCGTTGGGGAATTCGCCGGCCCGCATGCGGCGGAACAGGTCGAGGTTCTCCGCCACCGTGCGGTTGCGGTTGGGCGAGTCGCGACCGGGCTCGGTCAGGGTGCCGCGCATCGTCCGCGTGTCCTCGGCCGAGGTGTCGTCGACATAGGCCAGCCCGGCCTGGATCAGGTGCTCCGCCCACTCGTAGAGCGTGTCGAAATAGTCCGAGGCGAAATAGCGGTGCTCGCCCCAGTCGAAACCGAGCCAGCGCACGTCCTGCTGGATGGAGTCGATGAACTCCTGCTCCTCCTTCACCGGGTTGGTGTCGTCGAAGCGAAGGTGGCAGCGGCCGCCGTATTCCTGGGCGATGCCGAAATTCAGGCAGATCGACTTGGCGTGGCCGATATGCAGGTAGCCGTTCGGCTCCGGGGGGAAACGGGTGACGATGGTGCCGACCCGGCCGGCGTCAAGGTCGGCCTGGACGATGTCGCGGACGAAGTCGCGCCCCGGTTCGGTGCCGTTCCCCGGGCCTGTGGCGGGGTCAGTCGGGCGGGCGGAGTCCACCATGCGCGTCGTTCCATTCGTAATCTTCTCTCACGGGCGCCACCCTACAGGACCGGCGCAATTGCGCCAGCGCGGAGAGGCACGGCCGCGTCGCGCCGCGCAGTCTTGCCCGGCCGGCGCGGCGAGTCTATGGCTCGTCCCCCCAGTCGCCGGAGAACCGCCGCCATGCCGCTCGCCCCCACCTACCTGGCCGCCGCCGACCGCTACCAGGCCATGACCTATCGCCGCTGCGGGCGCAGCGGGCTCGATCTGCCGGCCATCTCGCTGGGCCTGTGGCAGAACTTCGGCGGCACGGACGCCTTCGAGGCCGGCCGCGCGGTGCTGCGCCGCGCCTTCGACCGCGGGCTGACCAGTTTCGATCTCGCCAACAACTACGGCCCGCCGTTCGGCGCGGCGGAGGAGAATTTCGGCCGCATGATGGCGGTGGACTTCAAGCCCTACCGCGACGAGATGATCATCTCCACCAAGGCCGGCTACGACATGTGGCCGGGACCGTACGGCGCCTGGGGCTCGCGCAAATACCTCACCGCCAGCCTCGACCAGAGCCTGCGGCGCATGGGGCTCGACTACGTGGACATCTTCTATTCCCACCGGGTCGATCCGCGCACGCCGCTGGAGGAAACCATGGGCGCGCTCGACCATGCGGTGCGGCGGGGCAAGGCGCTCTATGCCGGCATCTCGTCGTATTCGCCCGAGGCGACGCGTCAGGCCGCGGCGATCCTGCGCGGACTCGGCACGCCCTGCCTGATCCACCAGCCCTCCTATTCGATGCTCAACCGCTGGATCGAGGGCGGCCTGCTGGACACGTTGGGCGAGCTTGGCATCGGCTGCATCGCGTTTTCCCCCCTCGCCCAGGGCATGCTGACCAGCAAATACCTGAACGGCGTGCCGGCGGATGCGCGGGCAACCAAGGGCGGCTCGCTGAGCGAAAGGCAGATGACGGCGGCGAATCTGGAGCGGGTGCGCGCGTTGAACGCGATTGCCGAGCGGCGCGGCCAAAGCCTGGCGCAGATGGCGCTGGCCTGGGTGCTGCGCGATGCGCGCGTGACCACGGCGCTGATCGGCGCGCGCACAGTGGAGCAACTCGACGATTCGCTCGACGCGCTCAACAACCTCGCGTTCAGCGCCGACGAACTGGCCGAGATCGACCGTTACGCGATCGACGGCGAGATCAATCTCTGGCGCGCCTCGTCCGCCGCCACGCCGGTGACGAGGCCGTAGCCCGCGTCAGTCCGCGTCCCGGACCTGGCGGTCGGGCCGCGCGACCAGACACATTCCGGCGCCGACCAGAAGCAGGATGAGCGAGGCGCTGAAGGGCGTCGAATAGTTGCCCGAGAAGTCGGCGATGAAGCCGAAAGCGAGCGGCGCGCAGATCGAGGAAATCGCCGAGCCGGTATTGAGCATGCCGCCCGCGGACCCCGCCCACGCCGGCGCGATGTCCGTGCAGATGGCCCAGGTCGGCGAGACCGACGCGCGGATGAAGAAAAATCCGGTGGCGAGCGACAACGCGGCGAGATTCAGCTCACGGATGAACAGCACCGGACCGATCGCGGCGGCGGCCAGGACCAGCATCGTCGCGATGAAGCCGCACCGGGCGATCCGCAGGTTGCCGGTGCGCCGCAAAATCGCGTCGCTCAGCCAGCCCCCCGTGATGTCGCCGAACACCCCGGCGAACAGCACGCCGAAGGTGAAGATCGCGGATTGCGTGAGCACGAGGTGGTAGCTCCGGGCGAAATAGGTCGGCAGCCAGGTCCAGAACGTCCAGAACGTCGCGCTGAGGCACATGTAGACGATGGCGGGCGGGAGCATGGCCGGGATCAGGCGGCCCCACGGCGCCTTCGCGTGCTCCTTGCGCGTGAAGACGAGTTGCGAAAGCTCCGCCTGGGTTACGGCGGGGTCGGTGCGCGGATCGTCGCGGAAGCGCCACGCCCAGACGATCACCCAGACGATACTGAGCCCGCCGAGCATCAGGAAAGCGCCGCGCCAGCCGACGTATCCCATGAGCCAGGCAACCAGGGGCGGCGTCGCGGTGGTGCCGATCGAGACGAAGCTGTGCGTCAGACCCTGCATGAAGCTGCGCCGGGTCGGCGGCGTCCAGTCGGCGATGACGCGCGTCATCGCCGGGAATGGTGCGGCTTCGCCGAGCCCCAGCACGGCACGCGCGGCAATCAGGGCACCAAGGCTCGACGCCAGGCCGCAGGCGATGGTCGCCAGCGACCAGATCGAGGCGAAGACGGTCAATCCGAGCCGGCTTCCCCATTTGTCGCACAGCCAGCCCGCCGGCACTTGCAGGAGATAAGCAATACCGAAGACGGAAAAGGCCAGGCCAAGCTGGGTGTTGGTGAGGCCGAATTCCTTCTGGATCGCCGGCGCCGCGACCGAGACGATGTTGCGGTCGATCATGCACAGCAGGTAGCACAGCGCCACGAGGATGATGACGCGACCGGAAGCCGTCCCGGCGACCGCGCGGACTTCCTGGAAAAACGTCCGTCCAGGAACGGCAGTTTCCAACGTTGTCATCACAGCTCCACTTGCGCCGGGGCGATCCTGGAGCAGGTATCACGCCTTTGCGATCATGGCCATGCATTCGGTGCCCGGCCGGCGCGGCGGTGGCGGCGCGCCCAGGGTGCGGGCGCGGACGGCGTTCAGTGGGTCGACGCGGCCTGGGGCAGCGCCGGGGGCACCGCCGGCCGGGAGCGGCTTCCCAGCCCGTTCGCCATGGCGAGTACCAGCCGGCGGGCCTCGTCATCGGCGATCCGGCTGAACGCGTTCACCAGGGCCGGGATCTGCGGATCGCCAAACAGCGTGGCGAGCAGCGTGTCGGGCCAGTGGTCGCCGTCGTCGATGCCGTAGAGCCAGCCCAGCGGCACGTCCAACGCCACCGCGATGCGCAACAGCGTGGCCGCGGAGATGGTGGTCGCTCCGGTTTCGTAGCGGCGCACTTGCGCGGCGCTCGCACCGATGGCCGCGGCAAGCTGGCGCTGCGACATCCCGCCAAGACGACGGGCGAAACGCATGCGGTCCGCGAGAGCCCGGCGGAAAGCCCCGTCGGCGTGGCCGGCCATGGTCGGCGACTCCTTGAGCACGCGGCCTGCACCAGGCCGCCAATGAGCGGGGGTCGCCACGGCGCCTTGTTGCCTTGCCGCACGCCCCCATGGCTTTGTGGCACGGAACTTTTGTCCGCGGGTTATCACAATTAGCTTAACGGGCTACTCTTTCGGGCCGGGTTTGCCGCGCCAGGGAGTGATGCGCGTGACCGACTGCACCGAAACGCTCGCCGGCCTGATCGCCAGGGCCGGGCTGCCCGCCGAGCTGCTCGCCTGGGTCGATCTCGCGGGCGCGGAGCCGACGTTGCCGTCCAGCTTCCGGGTCGGCGCGGCGGCGCAATGCGCCATCGCCGCCTGCGGGCTGGCCGCCGCCGAGACCTGGCGGCAGCGCACCGGGCGAGCGCAGCGGGTCGCGGTGGCGATGCGCCACGCCGCCGCCGAATTCCGCAGCGACCGGTATTTCCGCGTGCTCGCGGCACCGGCGGCGGCGGAGTGGGACGCGCTCGCCGGCGCCTATCGCTGCGGCGACGGGCGGTTCGTGCGCCTGCACACCAATTTCCCGCACCACCGCGCTGGCGTGCTGCGGCTGCTGGCCTGTCCGGCCACGCGCGCCGATGTGGCCGGGGCGCTGGCGCGCTGGCAGGCCCCCGCCTTTGAGGCTGCCGCCGCCGAGGCCGGACTGTGCGTGGCGATGATGCGGCGCTTCGAGGAATGGGACGCGCATCCGCAGGGCCGGGCGCTCGCCGGGGCAGCGCCGTTCGTGCTGGATCGCATCGGCGAGGCGCCGCCGCGCTCGTTCGCGCCCTCGCCCGACCGGCCGCTGGCGGGGGTGCGCGTGCTCGACCTCACCCGCGTCATCGCCGGGCCGGTCGGCGGGCGGACGCTGGCGGCGCACGGGGCGGAGGTGCTGCACGTCACCGCGCCGCATCTGCCGGCGATCGAACGGCTGGTCATGGATGGCGGGCGCGGCAAGCGGTCGGCCTCGCTCGACCTGCGCAGCGAGGCCGGACGGGCGGCGCTGCGCGGGCTGGTGACCGGGGCGGATGCGTTCTTGCAGTCGTACCGTCCGGGGGCGCTGGATGCGCATGGGTTTGGCCCGGCCGCACTGGCGGCGTTGCGGCCCGGCATCGTGGTGGCGAGCCTGTCCGCCTATGGCGAGGCGGGGCCGTGGGGCGGGCGGCGCGGGTTCGATTCGCTGGTGCAGACCGCGACCGGCTTCAACGCCGCCGAGGCGGAGGCGGTGGGCAGCGCGGAGCCCAAGCCGTTGCCGTGCCAGGCGCTGGACCATGCCTCCGGTTATTTCCTGGCGCTCGGGGTGATGGCGGCGCGGCTGCGCCAGGCGCGAGAGGGCGGGTCGTGGCTGGTGCGGGTGTCGCTGGCCGGCACCGGGGTTTGGCTGCGCGGGCTCGGCCGGGTGGCGGACGGGTTTGCCGCGCCCGAACCGGGCGAGGCGGAGGTGGCGGATTTGCTCTACGAAGCGGACAGCGGGTTCGGGCGGGTGCGCGCGGTGCGGCACGCGGCGGTGCTGTCGGAGACGCCGGCACGCTGGGCGCTGCCGACGATGCCGCTGGGGACACATGCGGTGGAGTGGGAGGTGTAGGCAGAGGAAGCAATGCGTCACACGGTTGTTGTCGTCGTCGCCCTGGCACTTGCGTCCTTCGCGGCGCGCGCCGCCGAACCGCCCGCCTTCGCCCCGTCCTACGTCGCTGGCACCCGGGACGCCGGTGGCCACGTGATGGGCGGCACCGAGATCCGCAACCTCGTCGTGCATGACGGCAAGCTGTTCGCGGCCAATGGGTATTGGAAAGATACCGCGGGCTTCGGCGGATCACCGGGGGCACAGATCCTGGTCCTCGACGCGGCGGCCACGCCCTGGCGCATCGACCACGCGTTCGGCGAAACCCTTTCGGATGGCCGCAGGCGTCACCTTGCGATTTCCGCGCTGAGCGAGGTCACGTTCCGCACGGACGGACGTGGCTCTCCCCTTTCGGCGCGCGCCGCCGTGCTGCTGGCCTCGACCTGGGACGTCACGGGAAGGCGGACCGTGTTTGCCCGCGATGATCGCACGGGCGAATGGCCGGGCACCGTCCTCGCGGAGGACAGGTCGTCCCCGGGCTTCCTGCCGCAGATCCGCTCCTTTGGCTTTCACCGCGATCGCAGCAGCGGCATCGATCTCGCCTTCGCGGGGGACACGGACGGCATCTTCAGCGGTTCCTACGATCCCGGACTTCCCGGGCACGTCCGATGGCTGCGCACCCCTGAACTGGCAACCGATGGGCTGGGGTCGGATGCCTTCCCTGGCCTGACCGGCCGGCTACGGATCAGCAGCTTCGCCGAAGCCGGCGGGCGGCTGTTCGCCGCGATCGGCCAACAGGTCTGGGTTCGCCAGGATGGCGCCGCGCCCCGCTGGCAACGCCTCTACACGAATCCCAGCCCGCATTATTCCCAGACCGGGCTCCGGGGCCTCACGGCGGTGTCCGAACCGGGCACGAGCGAATTCCTCCTCGCTGCGGTCGAGGGCAACCAATCCCGCATCGTCCGGATCGATCCGGCGACCGGCGCGGAGGCGACGGATCTCGATCTGGGCAATTTGCTCGATGCCGCCTGGACCACGCGCGTCAGCTACGTCATCGCGGCCTACAACGACATGGCAAGAGTCGCGCGTTCGGCCGGCGGAGACGATCTCCTGATCGGGCTTGAAGCGTTCATTCCGCCCAAGGCGCCGCGTCCGCCCGGGCATACTGTCCTCGACGTGGTGCACGGCCTGGAAGCGGGGGCCTGGTTCCTGATCCGTCACCCCGGCGGGCGTTACGAACTTCGTCGCGTGGACGCGCAGTTTCCGGGCATCGGCCAAGACCTGGTGGCGGCCCGGACCATCGTCGCCTCGCCGTTCAGCGGCGAACGGGGGGCGATTTATGTCGGCGGCTACGATGCCAATGACAGCCCGGCACATGACACCGCGTGGATCGCACGCGGTTTCCCCGATCGTGACGCTCGATAATACCAACGCCCCATGATCAGAACCTGTGTGCCCAATCGCGCAGTCCGATGGACATGATGCGCCAGGGCTGATCGACGAGCTGGTTCCAGGCGTCGCAGCAGGGATCGACGATGTCGGGCTCGGAGCGAAAGATGCGATTGGACAGCCAGTTGTCGCGGATGAACTACCAGACATTCTCGACCGGGTTCAGTTCGGGGCGCTGGCCTGGGGCCTTGCCGTCGATCAGGCCGTCAGCACCCAGCGCGTTGAGCTTCAGCACCCAGTCCCGCACGATCTGCAGCGTCACCCCGCCGATCTTGGCGGCCTCGCCGCGCGTCGCACCGTCATAGACAGCGGCCAGTGCCAGCAGACGCCGAGCCTGCCCGGAATCCTTGGCGAACCTTCCTCGTTTGCCACGTTGAGACGGCATGTTTGCCGTCGCTGGTGGCTCGTCCCTTGTCATGCTGGGCCGAGGGTTGGACCGGTTGGCGGTCGAGAGCCTCAAG
>Ga0181529_10004722_pt1 | contig 14577 bp, 9 predicted proteins | sample PEATcosm2014_Bin_36_FD_119763 | JGI IMG/M metagenome (GOLD analysis project Ga0181529, IMG submission 119763) | Peatland microbial communities from MTU Mesocosm Facility, Houghton, MI, USA - PEATcosm2014_Bin10_30_metaG | ecosystem: Environmental > Terrestrial > Soil > Wetlands > Peat | place...
GGGAACCACTTGCCGACGAGGCCCACGATGCGCGCCTTCGTTCCCGTGAGGGAGCTCGGCAGCTCGAGGACATTGACGCCGCCGAAGAGCCCCCCCGACTCCTTGGGCTCGTTGTGCCAGGTTACGCGGAAGAGGTTTCGGCTGTGGACCTCCCAGAGCCCGACACCCTTGAGCTCCCATTTATAGGTCTCCGGTATCCGGGCGGGGTCGCGCATCTGGGCGTAGGTAGGGAGGACGATGCCCTTCTCCTTGCAGCGCTCTATGTTCCTCTTCCTCTGGGACTCGTTCACCTTCAGATCGATCATCGTTCGCTCCTAAAGAAAGAGTGAGAAAAGGAGGAACCACAGAGGCACGGAGTATTTCGGAGATCACGGAGGAAGGGGACGGGTGAAGATGATAAAAAACAATCCATCTTCATCTCTGAGCACTCCTTCTTCTCCGTGATCTCCATCTTTTCTCAGTGTCTCCGTGGTTCCTCTCCTTTTTCCATTTCATCGCAGTTTGTATCCCACAGCCGCTGCGGCGGAGTTGATGTCCTTCAGCCCCGAGCCCGTCATCATCACTATCGAGACGTCGTGCCTGTCCATCTGGGACCTGGCCTTGATGAAGGCGGCGAGGGCGCAGGCGCCGGAGGGCTCCGCGAAGAGGCCCGAGAGCGAGGATCCCAGCCTTTGGGCCTCGAGGATCTCCTCGTCCGAGACCGCGATCGCGCGGCCCGAGTGCAGGCGCAGCTTCGCGAGGGCGAAGGGACCGTTGCGCGGCGCGTCGACCGAGATGGAGTCGGCCAGGGTGCTCGAGGGACGGAAGTCCCAGCTTCCCGAGGCGAGAGCCCTGGAAATCGCGCTCGAGCCCTCGGCCTGGGCGGCCCAGACGGTCGGCATCCGTTCAACCTCCCCGAGGGCGAGGAGGTCCTCGAAACCGCGGATCACGCCCGACACGATGGCGCCGTCGCCCGTAGGAACGAAGACATGATCGATCCGGCGGATGCCCAAGCCCGCGAGGTCTCGGACGATCTCGAAGGAAGCAGTCTTCTTGCCCTCGATGGTGAGGGGATTGTAGGCTGTGTTCCGGGAGAGGATGCCGGTCTGGGCCGTGTAGGCCATGCACTCGTCGAAGGCCCGGTCGTACGTGCCGTCGATCTCGCGCAGCTCGGCTCCGTACTGGAGTACCTGGACCCGCTTGGCCGCGGGCGCGGACTTGGGAAGGAAGACGGTGACCTTCAGCCCCGCCGCCGCCCCGAGGCAGGCCATGCTCGAGGCCGCGTTGCCGGTCGAGGCCAGGGCCACCTCGCGCAGACCGTGCTTGCGGGCGAAGGCTGCGACGAGGCAGGAGGCCCTGTCCTTGTAGGAGCCCGAGGGCTCGCGGGTGTCGTCCTTGAGCCAGAGCCCCGCGGCGCCCAGGCGCTCGCGCAGGCGATCGGGCGCGAGGAGAGGAGTGTCCCCGACGCCCAGACCGGGGAAGAACTCGGCCTCGACCGGCAGGGGAATCGAGCAGGCGACGCAGCCTGCCGAGTGCTCGCGCCGCGCGTAGGCGAATTCATCGGCGTCAAAGGCGCACTCGAGGACACCCTCGAGCGGCCTGCCCGGCGCGTTGCGGGACGAGCAGGGGCCGCAGAGATAGCGGCCCGGCTCGATCTCGTATTCGGCCCCGCATGCCGGGCAGCGATAGACCCACCTCACGCCTGCGGCCTCGCCGGAACGATGCGCTCGAGGGAGTAGGGCAGGGCCGCGTAGAAGGCCGAGGCCTTCTCGAGGTCGTCGACGCGGTTGAGCTCGTTGGGCGCGTGGGCCTGCTCCTCGTCGCCCGGGCCGAAGCCGATGCAGGGAATCCCGTGCCGGCCGCAGATCGCGACGCAGTTGGTCGAGAAGGTCCATTTGTCCACGACCGGATCCTTGCCGTAGAGCCCGGCGTAGGCGGCCTCGCCCGAGCGGACGAGGGGATGGTCGGCGGGGATTTTCCAGGTGGGGAAGTAGAGTTCCTGCTTATATACCTTGCCGGTATAGGCGGCCTGGGCGTACTCGGGCATGCTCACCTTGAACTTGTCCACGCCGGCCGCCTCGAGCGCCTGCTCGACCTGGGCGATCGCCAGCTTGTCGTCCTCGCCCCACGTGAGGCGGCGGTCGCAGTAGAGCATGGCCTGGTCGGGGACCGCGCATTGCGAGGGCCCGTGGACCTGGATCTGCGACACCGTGATCGTGCCCTTGCCGAGGAAGCCGTCGTCGTCGGCCTCGAGCCGCGCGTTGAGCGACTCGAGGGCCAGGGCGGCGCGGGCGGCCTTGTAGGCCGCGCTCTCGCCGCGCTCGGGAGCCGAGCCGTGGCAGGACAGGCCCTTGATGTCGATCCGGATCTCCATGCGGCCCCTGTGGCCCCGGTAAAGCCGGCAGCTCGTGGGCTCCGTGGATACCGCGAAGTCGAGCCTGAAGAGCTCCTCCTCGATGAGGTGCTTCCAGCACAGGCCGTCGCAGTCCTCCTCGATGACCGTGAAGGCGAACCAGATCGCGTAGTCGCCCGCGTAGGCAGCTTCCTTGAGGATGCGGGCCGCCGTGATCATCGAGGCCGCTCCGCCGAGCTGGTCGGAGGCGCCGCGTCCGTAGACCAGGCTGTCCTTGATGAGGCCGGAGTGGGGCGGGGTCCGCCATTGGCTTGGATCGCCTACGCCGACCGTGTCGATGTGGGCGTCGAATACGAGCACCTTCTTGCCCTTGCCCACGCGGCCCAGGAGGCTACCCAGGCCGTCGGTGCGGAGATCCTCCATGCCGGCCTCCGCGCAGAGCTTTTTCAGGAGCTCGATGCGGTCCTTCTCGGTGCAGCTGAAGCCCGGCACCTTGATGAGCGCCGACAGATTGCGCGCAGTATAGTCGCGGTAGGCCGCCGCCTGCCTGAGTATCGCCCTGCCGTCCATGCTAGTTAACCTCCTCCATCCTCTTCCAAAGGCGTGAGGCCTGCTCCCGCGCCCTCGCCGCAATCCGCGCGGCGTCGAAGGCGGGTTGTCTGTCCTCCACCACGAACTCGCCTCCGACCATCACGGAGCGCACCGAGCGCGACGAGAGGCCGAAGGCGATGTGGCCAGCGATGTTGCCCCCGACGAGCGGGGTCGGCGGGTCGTAGTCCCAGAGCACGAGGTCCGCGACCGCTCCGGGGATCACGCGCCCGAAGGCGGCCCCCATGTAGCGCTCCATAAGGCGGTTGCCACGGTCGAGACAGCGCAGGAAGTCGGCCGGCCACCAAGGCCCGCCGGACTCGCGCATGCGGAAGGCGGCGAAGCGGAGCTCCTCGAGCATGTCCGCGCTCATCCCGTCCGTCCCCAGCACGGCGTTGGCCGCGCGCGGGAGGAGGGAGCCGTAGCCGACCGCGTTGTTCATGTTGCTGCGCGCGTTGTGCGCGAGAAATGAGCCCGAGGCGTTTAAGGGGCCGAGCTCGGACTCGGTGAGCCAGACGCCGTGGCCGACGATGGTCTTGGGGCCGAGGCAACGCGCGGCCTCGAGCCGCTCGACGAGGTCCTGGCCGTGAGCGTAGCGCGAGTCGACCGCGTCGAACTTGTCCTCGCCCACGTGGATGTGCAGGCCACGACCCGTGGACCGCATCGCGTCGGCGAGGGCGGCGAGGCTCTCCTCGCCCAGGGTGAAGAGGGCGTGTCCCCCGATGGCCGCCTCGACGAGAGGCACGCCGCCTGGAGAGGCGCCGGGGGCCCGATCGGGGCTCCTGAGCGAGTCGACCTCGCGGGCGAACCGGAGGTTCTCGCGCAGGCCTGAGCGCGCTCCCTCCATGCCGTTGCGGTCCGTGGTCTCGTAGCAGAGTATCCCGCGGATGCCGATCTCCTCGTAGGCCTGCCGTATGACCGTGAGGCTGCCGTCGATGGCCTCGGGGCTCGAGTGGTGGTCGACCAGGCTCGTCACTCCGCAGGCGGCCGCCTCGGCGCAGCCTGCGAGGGCGCTGGCCTCGAGGATGGGGAGATCGATGGCGCGGTCCAGCCTCCACCAGAGGTGCCTCAGCTGCTGGGCGAAGTCCTTTGAGGGTCTGATGTCGACCATCATGCCCCGCGCCAGGGCTGAATAGAGATGCGTGTGCGCGCAGACCAGACCCGGGCTCAGGTATGCTCCCCTGACACGCTTCGCTCCGGCATACCTGGCAGCCAGGCCCGAGCCGGCTTCGATGATCAGAGCGGGGCGCTCGTCGTGCTTGCCCGCGACGACTACGTCCATGGGCTCGGACACGGCCGGCGGCTCGAAGGAAATGACGCGGACATCCTCGAATACAGTCATCGCTGGCCTCTTATCAAGTAGCGGTGGTCGTCCCATATCGAGCGGGCGATGACGAGCAGGGCCGCGCTCCGCTCATCGCTCCGAGGCTCGCGCGGGGCCTCCTCCGACCAGGCCTGGAATCGGAGCTCGGCAGCCGGCCCTCCCTTCTCCTTCCTAATCAGCAGAGCCGGCATGGCGCCTGACGCGAAGCTGAGCCCGACGTTAGGCGATGCCATCAAGGTGCCGCGGTCCTCGAAGAGCGTGGGCTTGCCCCGGTAGGGCTCGCCATCGTAGGGACAGAAAAGGCCGCAGTTGCCGCACTCGTTGCAGAGTCCGTCGACGTGGACTATTTGGATGCCCTGACTCAAGGGGCCAAGCGAGGCGAGGGGCAGGGCCACGTTGGCCCGGTTCGGGCAGACCTCGACGCAGCGCAGGCAGGCCGAGTCGCAGCGCAGGCAGCGCTCGGCCTCGCGGCTGGCGAACCGAGGGGAATCCGGGGAAAGACTCTGCAAGAACTCGCCTCTCGCGGCGAGCCTGGCCGGGTCTGGGGGCGCGACGGGGCGCGAGAGGGCTGGGAGCTCGAGCCCGGCCGTTCGAAGCATGGCGTAGGCGGCCCTTCGGCCGTCGGCCTCGGCCTTGATGATCGACGAGGGGCCCCGCGCCGCGTCGCCGCCGACATACAGGCCCTTGCGCGGGCTCTCCTGGGTGGCGGGATCGAAAACGGGAAGGCCCCTTGCGTCGAGTTCGAATCCCAGTGAGCCCAGCAGCGAGACGTCGGGCCGCTCGCCGAGGGCCAGCACCAGGAGCTCGCACTCGACGCTCACGGTCCTGTCTGTCGGCTTGGGGGATCTCCTGCCGGAGGCGTCCTTCTCGCCCAGCTCCATCATGCGAAGCGAGAGACGCGGCCCGTCATGGCCCGCGTAGCCTCGCTCGGGCAGGCTCAGCTCCAACAGCCTGCAGCCCTCGTCGAGGGCGTTGCCCAGTTCCTCGGCGTCGGCCGGCATCTCCTTTTTGGTCCGCCTGTAGGCGAGATGCACCGACTCGATCCCCGGCAGCCTGAGGGCGGTGCGGGCGGCGTCCATCGCCGTGTTGCCGCCTCCCGCCACGACCACATGGCGCGCTGAGCCCTGCGACCAGGAGACCGTGTCGCTGAGGAAGTCGAGGGCGCCGACGACCGGGAAGGCATCGCCCTCGAGGGCGAACTCGCTCGCCTCGGGCGCGCCCGAGCAGACGAAGAACCGAGTGAAGCCCTCGGCCTCGAGGTCTGACAGGGACTCGACCCTGGTCGAGGAGCGGAAGGCGACGCCGAGCTCGAGGACGCGCGCGATGTCGCGCTCGATGTCCTCGCGTGGTATCCGGAAGCGCGGTATGACGTTGGCCGGCACCCCTCCCGGCGCGGCCGCCTCGTCGAAGATCGCCACGCTTACCCCGGCGAGGGCCAGGTGGTAGGCGCAAGACAGGCCCGCGGGGCCGGCGCCGATCACGGCTACCTTGCCCTCGAAGCCGGGAGCGGCGGTGTGGCCTTCGACGGCCGGGTTAGGCGGCTCCGATCGGGCGGAGCGCGAAGAGCGGGCGCACTCGAGCTTGACCGCGCGGATCTCGACGCTTCCCTCGTAGTCGTTCCGGCAGCAGGCCGTTTGACAAACGTGGTCGCAGAGCGTGCCGGTGATGAAGGGCAGGGGGTTGTCCGCGGTTATCGCGCTCAACGCGTCCTCGCTCCGGCCTTCGGCCGTGAGGGCGATGTACCGCGGCACCTGCTGGCCGACGGGGCAGGCCTCGACGCAGGGGGCGGCGAAGCAGTCGAACTCGGGGAGGGCCCGCGCGATGCGGGCCTCGCCCGCCTTCCAGGCCGCGCGGTACTCAGGACGGGCGAGGGCGTCGTCGGCGAGCCTGGCGAGGCCCGCCGCGTCAGGGCGGCCGGGCGAGCCGGGCAAGGCGGCCGCCGCCGCGCGCGCGGCGGGGATGAGCCTCAGGTAGCCGCCCGGCTTCAGGATGTCGGTCGCCATGGTCACCGGCCCGAGCCCCGCCGCGACGAGCTCGCCGACGTTGTCACCGCGGGCCCCGCCGCAGTAGGAAAAGCGCGAGTCCCAGCCGGGGAGGGCCGCCGCGAGCTGCGCCGCGAGGCGGACGGTAAGCGGGAAGAGGGCGCGGCCCGAGAGGTACCTTTCGCCGCCCGGAAGGAAGCGGCCGTCGTTGTCGTTGGGCAGGGTGTTGGAGAGCTTGACGCCGAAGCGCCGGCCATTCCTCTTCGCGAGCGCCGAGAGGGACTCGACGAGGCCTACCGCGTCCGGGAACCGCAGGTCGCGCTCGAACTTCTCGCGCCTGAGCTCGATGGCCGTCCATCCGGTCTCGTCGAGGATCGATCGAGCCCTGTCATAGCCAAGCAGGGTCGGATTGAGCTTGACGAAGACGTCCATGCCTTTTTCGAGCAGGAGGTAGGCGCCTATGCGCTCGATCTCCTCGGGCGGGCAGCCGTGCATCGTGGAGAGCGTCACGGAGCCGACCGGAGAGTCCGGAAAGGCCGAGAGGAGCGCGCGCGCCTTTCGCTCCGCCTCGGCCTCGAAGGCCCCGGCCAGGGCGCCCGAGCCGAGGCAGGCTTCGAGGTCGCGCAACGCGTCGCGCCAGAAGTCCGTCGAGGCAGGCGAGCGCATTCCCTCGAGGAAGCCGTCCACCTTGGCGCCCCGTATGCCTTCGAGGCTGTAGCCCACGGATACATTGAAGACGAAATCCCTCGGCCTGGACGAGAAGATCGAGGCGAGGAGCTGGAGGGCGATCCAGCCCCTGAGGTACTCCTCGCGGGCGTCGACGAGGGAGAGCTCGGTCGACCACTCGGTGTTGTGGCCCTCGTCGAGGGCATCGATGCAGGGCTTTTCGATGTCGAGCGAGTCATTCTCCTGAACGGTCTTCAGTTCGAAGACCCGTGCCCCGCAGAGATAGGCCGCGACGAGGTTGGGCGCGATCTGGCTGTGGGGACCGGCGGCGGGGCCGACGGGCAGGGAGGCCCGCCTCCCCATCGTCTCGAGGCCTGGACTGGAGTCCTCGAGCTCGAAGGCGCGGCGGAAGGCCAGCTCGGGGATCTCGAAAATCGACCGCTTGGCGCGGTACTCGCCGACTATGCGGTCGAGAAGCCTGGCGAGAGGACTAGGACGCATGACCTTGCTCATACGCAGCCCCAGGTCAGGAAGCGGCCTGAGCCGGGCTCGCCCGTGATCTTCCCGGATCGGCCGTCGTAGACGAGGCGGCCGCGAAGATAGGTGGCGGCTATCGCTCCCGAGAGCTCAATGCCCTCGAAGGGCGTGATCTTCCCCTTGGACAAGAGAGACGCGCCCTCGATCCTCGTGCTCCGCGCGGGGTCGATGAGGGCGAAGTCGGCGTCCTTGCCCGGCTCGAGCGAGCCCTTGCGCGCGGACAGGCCGTAGCGCCTGGCCGCGGAAAAAGAAGAGGCCTCGAGGAAGCGCTGGAGCGTCAGGCGCTTTTTGGCCAGGCCCTCTGAGTACAGATAGAGAAAGCCGGTCCCGACCCCCGGGATCCCGCCATAGGCCGTCCAGGCGTCGCCCGTCTCTTTCTCCTCGCGGGTGCAGGGCGCGTGGTCGCTCGCCAGGAAATCGATCGCCCCGGAGGCGAGCAGGGACCAAAGCCTCTCGCGCTCGGGCCGGCCCTTGACGACCGGTGCGGTCTTTAGCGCCGCCCCTAGGGCCTTCCGATCGGGATGGCCCTCGCTTCCGAAGTCCTCGCGGCCGAAAGCCAGGTAATGGGCGCAGGTCTCGCACGTGGCTCCGGCCGCCTCGACGAGCTCGGCCGCGGCCGCCGTGCCTACGTGGACGACGTGGAGGCTTTTCTCCCGGCCTCGGGCGAGGGCCAAGGCCGAGGCCACCGCGACGAGCTCGGCCGCTTCGGGCCGGGACGCGTAATAATCGTCCCATGACGACTTCACCGAGCCCCGCTCGGCGGCTGGGCGAAGCTCGGCGGCCTTGATCCTCGCCGTCGCCGAGGACACGTAGTCGAAATCCTCGGCATGGAGGAGGAGGGGCCTCCCGAGACGATCGGCCTCGGCGACCACGCGCTCGAAGTCCTCGTGGGTTACCCTCGTGAAAGTCTCCATGCCCGAGATGAAATAGCACTTGAAGCCGACGACCCTGGGCGCGAGAGCCTCCATGCCGCCGGCGAGACTGGCCTCCACGGCGTGGCCGGAGACCCCGCCGTAGAGCGCGAAATCGACCACCGCGCTCTTCGATATTTGCGAGAGCTTGTTCTCGAGGGCCGCGGAATTCAGGACCGGGGGCAGGGATGTGCAGGGCATGTCGATGACCGTAGTCACCCCGCCTCGGGCCGCCTCGGAGCTGCCGTGGAGGAAGTCCTCGCGGGAGGTGAAGCCCGGCTCGTCGAAGTGCACATGCGGATCGATGGCGCCGGGGAAGACAAGGAGGCCAGAGGCGTCGACGACCTGTTCGCCCGCGGAGGGGTCGAGGCGCTCCGCGGCCTCGGCGATCCTCTCGCCGCGAACCCTGATGGAGAGCCGCTTGAGACCCGCCTCGCCGGGCAGAGCCGCGAGGCCGTCGCGCAGGATCATGGGCATCCTCCTTCGAGATAGTCGAGGGCCTTCTCAGCCGTCATGGGCAGGTCGTAGTCGGGCCCGTCCTCGACCCGTCGCGCCGCGCGGAGCGCGTCGAGGACGGCGAAGTAGCCCGCGATACCGTAGAGGAAGGGCGGCTCGCCGACGGCCTTCGACCGCATGACAGCCTTGGGGTTGGGCGCTTCCGAGAGAAATTCGACCGTGATTCTCCGCGGCATAAAACCGATGTCGGGAAGCTTGTAGGTCGAGAGGGTGTCCGTGAGCAGCCTGCCGGACTCGTCGTAGCGCAGGTCCTCGAGGGCGGCCCAGCCGAGGCCCTGGGCGAAGGCGCCCTCGATCTGGCCCAGGTCGACCGCGGGATCGATGCTCACCCCGGAGTCATGGACGATCCAAGCCTCGTCGAAGCGGTAGGTCCCGCGCAGGACGTCGAGCGTCGCCGTCACTGCCGCGCAGCCGTACACGTGGTAGGCGAAGGGGCTGCCCCGCCCGGTCTCCTCGTCGTAGCTGAGGCCGGGCGTCGAGTAGAAGCCATGGGCCGAGAGGTCCACCCGCTCTCTGTAGGTCGCGGCTACCAGCGCCTTCCAGTCGAGCCCAGTCGCCCCGCCTCGCAGGAGGACGGCGCCTTCCTCGATACCGAGCTCGCTCGCCTCGGCGCCGAGGAGCCCCGCGGCCACGCCGACCAGGCGGCCGCGGAGCTGCTCGCAGGCGGCCAGGGCCGCCATGCCGTTGATGTCGGACCCGGTGCTCGCCGCGGTCGGGACCGAATTTGCCACCGTTCTCGTGCTCGTGCTCTCGACGCGTACGAGGGACTCGGGCACGCCGAGGGACTTGGCCGCGACGACCTGGATCTTGCGCGCGACCTGCTGCCCCATCTCGATCGCCCCGGTGGAGACCAGGACCGATCCGTCCTGGTAGACGTGGACGAGGGCCCCGCCCTGGTTCATGAAGAGGGTCGTGAAGGAGATGCCGAAGCAGATGGGGACGATGGCCGCGCCTCGCTTCTCGAGCCGATGCGACGCGTTGAACGACTCTATGCCGGATCTCAGCCTCGCCCAGTCCGAGATCTCGAGGAGGCGATCGAAGGTCCGGCCCGCTCGGCAGAGCTCGGCCTTCTGGCCGAAGTGGAACTGGTCGCCTTCGGCGAGGAGGTTTTTGCGCCTGAGCTCGGCGCTTTCCCATCCGCCCAGCCTCGCCGCCGCGTCGAGGGCCGCCTCGAAGACGAAGACCCCCTGTGGGGCCCCGAAGCCTCGGAAGGCGGTAAATGGCGGCAGGTTGGTCCTGCACATGCGGCCGGTCACCCGGACGCTCGGGACGCGATAGGCGCTCGCCGCGTGGAATAGCGTGCGGGCGAGGATCCCGGGCGAGAGATCGCAAGCGGCCCCCGCGTTCTGGTAGTAGTCTGCCTCGAAGGCGAGGATCCGCCCTTCGGCATCGAGGCCGATCCGGTAGTCGCTGGAATAGGGATGTCGCTTTCCCGTCCAGGCCATATCCTCGCGGCGGCGCAGGCAGAGCTTGACCGTTCGGCCCGAGACGGCCGCTCCGAGGGCCGCGAGGGAGGCCCAGAGCGCGGCCTGGTCCTCCTTGCCACCGAAGCCCCCGCCCAGGCGCCGCGCCTCCACCTCGACGTCGCGCATCGCGAGACCGAGGACCCTGGCCACGGCCCTCTGCACCCCGGTCGGGGACTGGGTGCTGGAGATCACGAACACGCGCCCTCCCTCCCTGGGCTCCGCGATGGCGCCCTGGGTCTCGAGGTAGACGTGCTCCTGGCCGGCCGACTCGACGCGGCCCGAGGCCACGACGGCGCATCGCGCGAAGGCGGCCTCCGCGTCCCCCGACTCGATGGTCTTGGGCGAGAGGATGAGCAGCCCGGCCACTGCCGCCGCGCGCGCGTCCGTGATGGGGGGAAGCTCCTCGCCCTCGACGCGGACGAGGGCGGCCGCCTTGCGCGCCAGGTTCGCCGAGGCGGCCAGGACGAGGGCCAGGGGCTCTCCCTTATAGGACCATTCTCCATCCGCGAGGAGGCTCTCGTCCGGGATAATGTTGCCGATCTGGTTCTCTCCAGGGATGTCGGCCGCGACTATGACGCGCACGGATGCGTCGAGGGCCTGGGCGGCGGAGCCGTCGATCGACCGCAGGCGGCCTCGGGCGCTCGGAGCGGGCACCGGCACCGCGTGGAGAGCTAGCGAGGGCAGCGGGATGTCGTCTATATAGCGCGTCGCTCCCGATACGTTGAGCGCGGACTCGAGCGTGCCGCTCATGCGATCGCCTCCTCGACGCCCGAACCCGGAAAGAGCGTGACGAAGTGCGAGAGCACGAGGCGCGCGAGGGCCCGCCGCCGGTAGTCGGCGCTGCCGCGAGCGTCGCCGATCGGCGAGATCTCGGCCGAGGCCAGGCGCGCCGCCTCGAGCGCGGTCTCGGCATCCGGCCGCCGGCCGGCAAGGAAGGCCGAGGTCCTTTCGAGGAGCAGCGGCACGGGCGCGGCTCCCCCCGCGGAGAGCCGGGCTCGCGCGATGCGCGGCACAGGGCCTGCCTCGAGCTCGAAGGAGGCGGCGCTGTTGACCGCCGCGATGTCCAGGATCTCCCGTTTCGATATCTTCTCGAAGTTGAAGAGGGGAAAGGGCCGCTCGGCCGGGAGGAGCACGGCCTCGATGATTTCGCCTCTTCCCAGATCGAGCTTCTTGTACCCGAGGAAGAGCCTCTCCAGAGGAAGCTCGCGGCTAGCGCCTTCGGCCCCGCCTGCGTCGAGGGGCGAAAGCCGCACCAAGGCCCCCAGGGCGATGAGCATGGCCGTCAGGTCCCCGACGGGCGAGGCGTTCGCGATGTTGCCGCCGATCGTAGCGCGCTCGCGGACGAGGGGACTCGCGAGCAGCCGCTCGAAGCGCTCTATGCCTGGAACGAGCTCGCGTACGAGCGCTTCAGCGAAGAACTCGCGCCAGTTGAGGGCGGCCCCCAGCTCCAAGACGGGGCCGCGCCTCTCGACGCGCCTGAGCCGAGACTCGCGGTCGAGGAGGACGTAGCTCGGTATCTCGGCCGGGTCGGGATACGGGTTGCGCACGAGATAGTCGGAACCGCCCCCGAGAGGCAGGTCCCCGCTCGGGGCGGCGCGCATGCCCTCTCGCGGCCGCAAAAGCTCGCCTCGGACGAATCCAAGGAGAGAGCGGGGCACGACGCCCGAATCGCAGAGTGCCCCGAGCCGGGCGAGAGGCTCGAGGGGGAGACCGGCGAACTCTTCGACCAAGCGCTCGGCCGCGCGCCGGATCGAGGCGTAGCCCGTACAGCGGCAGAGATTGCCCTCGAGGGCGGCGCTGGCTCCATTGACGCTCAGTGGGGCGCCGTTGATCAGGTAAGCGGTGAGAGAGACGACGAAGCCCGGCGAGCAGAAGCCGCACTGGCTCCCGTTCGCCTCGGCCAGGGCGCGCATCACCGGCGTGAGGCCGGAGGCGGGGCCGGCGGCGGAGCCAGAGGCCCGGAGGCCCTCGATCGTGACCAGGTGCCGGCCCTCGAGCTCGCCCATGGCGAGAAGGCAGGAGGGCATGGCTCGGTACGAGAAGGAAGAGCCCTCGCGGCTCCCGACAAGGACGGCGCAGGCCCCGCAGTCGCCCTCGCGGCAACCCTCTTTCGTACCGACGAGGCCCAGCTCTCCGCGGACGAAGTCGAGGGCTGTCTCCAAGCCCCAGGCCTCGGTCTCGATCTCCGAGCCGTTGACGAGGAGGCGCGTGCTCACGACTGACACCTCCTCTGGAGGAAGTCCGCCAGAGTGGCTGCGGTGCAGCGCTCCCAGTGGGCCGCAAGGAGGCTCGAGGCGCAGGCCTTGTCGCCCCGCTCCAGGGCGTCGGCTATCGCCTCGTGCTCTCGGATGGACTCGGACACCAGGCCCTCATTGTCCATGAAAGCGTACTCGTAGCGCGAAAGCAGACGCTTGAGCTCGGCGAGGACACGGATGAGCTGCTGGTTGCCGGAGCCCTCGACTATGGCCTCGTGCCAGGCCGAGTCGATCTCGATCCTGCGTAGCGGATCGCCGCCTTCCTCTTTTAGCGCGGCTCCGAGTTCTCGAAGCCGCGCAAGCTTGGCGGGGGAGGGTAGGGGAGCCATATCGAGGGCCGCGCACTCGAGAATGCTGATCAGCGGGTAAATCTCGCAGATCTCCGATTCCTTAAGTTCCTTCACCGAGAAGCCAAGATGTTTTTGGGCGGTGACGAAGCCTTCCCGCTCCAGGCGGAGGAGGGCCTCGCGGATGGGTGTCCTGGAGACGCCGAGCTCTTCGGCGAGCTCGGAGTCCTTGATCCTCAGGCCCGGCGAAAGCTCGCCTCGTATGATGCGATGCTGCAATTCTTGGTGGACATCCGCAGATAGACGCTCACGAACGATCATCAGAAATACTGTATTCTGTATACAAAATGGCGTCAAGCTAAAAACCGATTTGGTTCGGGTTTTTACCTTTCGCCGGCTCCAGACACGAGCTCCGAGATGGGAAAACTGATGATGTAGCGCATCCCGCGATTACTCTCGGAAGAGAGACTCCCTCCCATGTCCCGAGCAAGCATCGCTACCAGCTTGAGGCCGAAGCCCTCGCTCCTTTTCCCAAGGGTCCCGACTGGCATGCCGATTCCGTCGTCCGCGACCGAGAGCCTGGCCGAGTCGCCGTTCCTCTCCAGCACGATGGCGACCTTCCCTCCCCTCCCGTTCGGGAATGCGTACTTGAGGGAGTTCGTGACGAGCTCGTTGACGATCATGCCGATCGATGAGGCGCGCTTCGGGGCCGACTCCAGGTCCGCGAGATCGGTCTCTATGCTGATGCCTTTGTCCGCGGTCGCATAGCTGGCCTCGAGCCCTTTCGCGATCGATGCGATATAGGCCGATAGCGGGATCGATTCCGAGGACTCATCGGACTTGGCGAGCAGGTCGTAGAGGTCGGCGAGCGAGAGAACGCGGCCGACCAGCGCCCGTATGTCGCCCTTCTTGCCGGAGGCCGGGGAGTTTTCCATCTCGATCAGGTTGACGACGAGGCTAAAGCTATTCTTAACCCGATGCCTGAGCTCGCGGAGGAGGAGACTTTTGTCCTCGTTGCTCGATTGGAGTTCCTCTACGTTTCGGCGCAGCCTGATGACGAGGTCCCGCTGCCTCGCCACGAGGAAGCCGAAGAGACAGTAGGTGACAAGCTGGGAGCCTATCTTCCAGGCCGCGCCGCCGAGCTCGGCTCCGGTGGGCATCGTCGAGAAGAGACCGGTGCACCAGCACCAGGATGCCGTGCAGAGGACGCAGAGGGCGTAGGTCCAGGCCGTCCTGTATGCAAGGGCGCAAATCGCGATCGGCAGGAGGTACAAGAGCGAAAAGGTGAGGTCGGGACCCGTGGCGTAGTCGAGGTAGGAAATGAAGATTGCCGTGAAATAGGCCACGGCGACGGTCCTCCCTGGTTTCATCAACAACCCATCGATGGTTTTCTCGATATTGTACTTCCCTCGCATCGCCGCTCCTGCTGACTTCCTCTATCTATTATCTTATTGGCGAGCCGGTAGCCGTCAATCCTTCTATAGTGTCACGAACCTTTGTTTCTTTCCCCCCCTCAACCCCAGGCTCAGGCTCGGCCTAACGCTACGACTCAGCCGAAGGCGAAGGCCGGCAGGTCGGCGACCCGCGGTTTGCCCGGCGTCGGAATGACCTTCTCCCAGATCCGGCGCTCCAGCGGCGCGAGCTCGATCCGGCTCAGGAACGTTCGCCACCGAAACATCCTGCGCCGCTCCCTCCTGATCGCCTCGAGCGGAA
>Ga0181529_10004724_pt1 | contig 14570 bp, 10 predicted proteins | sample PEATcosm2014_Bin_36_FD_119763 | JGI IMG/M metagenome (GOLD analysis project Ga0181529, IMG submission 119763) | Peatland microbial communities from MTU Mesocosm Facility, Houghton, MI, USA - PEATcosm2014_Bin10_30_metaG | ecosystem: Environmental > Terrestrial > Soil > Wetlands > Peat | place...
ATCGGTCCAACCGGTGAAGCGGTTTTCTTTGTTCCACGTGCTTTCGCCGTGGCGCAATAAGACAAGTTTGATCATGGGAATCTCCGTCCGCCCCAAGCGCTACTGGCGGAATGCCTTTCTGCCCAGGAATTTCGCCGACGCACCCAGCTCTTCTTCGATGCGCAGCAACTGGTTGTACTTGGCGATGCGGTCGGTGCGGCTGGCGGAGCCGGTTTTGATCTGTCCGGCGCCGGTAGCCACCACCAGGTCGGCAATGAAGGAGTCTTCGGTTTCCCCCGACCGGTGGGAGACCACCGAGGTGTAGCCCGATGTGGACGCCAGACGCATGCAGTCCAGGGTTTCCGTCAGGGTTCCGATCTGGTTCACCTTGATGAGGATGGAATTGGCGATGCCCTGATCGATGCCGCGCTGGAAGATGGCCGGGTTGGTGACGTAAATGTCGTCGCCCACCAACTGGATTTTCTTGCCGAGGGCGTCGGTAAGCTGTTTCCAGCCGGGCCAATCCTGCTCCGACATGCCGTCTTCGATGGAGATGATGGCGGGATACTGCTTCACCCAGTTCGACCAGTATTCCACCATCTCTTCGGGAGAGCGCCGGCTCTTGTCGGACTTCTTGAAGAAATACTTGCCGTCTTCGAAAAATTCGCTGGCCGCCGGATCGAGGCATACGCCGATCTGCTCGCCGGGCTTGTATCCGGCCTGCGCAATGGCTTCCAGCACCGACTCGATGGCTTCTTCGTTGGACTTCAGCATCGGCGCAAAACCGCCCTCATCACCGACGGCCGTGGAATAGCCCTTCTTGTGCAGGACTTTCTTTAGCGTATGGAACACTTCCACGCCCATGCGCAGCGCTTCGGAGAATTTCGGCGCGCCGAAGGGAGCGATCATGAATTCCTGCACGTCGACGGAGTTGTCGGCATGCGCGCCGCCGTTGATGATGTTCATCATCGGAACGGGAAGCACGCTCGCGCCCACGCCGCCCAGATAGCGGTAGAGCGGGGTGTCCTGCGACGCCGCCGCGGCGCGCGCCGCGGCCATGGACACTGCCAGGATGGCATTAGCGCCCAGGCGTCCCTTGTTTCCGGTGCCGTCCAACTCGATCATGGCGGCGTCCAGGTCGGCCTGTTCGGTGGCGTCCCGGCCGGTCAGAAGGGCGGCGATTTCGGTGTTGACGAAACCCACCGCTTTCCGCGTGCCCTTGCCCAGGTAGCGCGATTTGTCGCCATCGCGCAATTCTACGGCTTCGAACTCTCCGGTAGATGCGCCGGAGGGCACAGCGGCCCGTCCCACACTCCCGTCGGCCAGATGAACATCGGCTTCCACGGTCGGATTCCCGCGGGAATCGAGAATCTCTCGTCCAATAACGTTAATGATCGTCGTCAAAGTATGACTCCTGAATGGACCCAACGGGTCCGAATGAGCGGACTGTGAATCCAGCCCTTAGGTTAACCCACTACCACGATGCCGCATTCAGTGACGTGATACCCCTTGGCGCGGTCCGCCTCCAGGTCAAAACCGATTACGCTGGATTCGGGAATTTTCACGCCGGTATTGATAATGGCGCGGCGGATACGGCTATAGCGGCCGATCTCCACGCCCGGCATCAGAATCGAATATTCCACTTCGCAATAACTGTTCACCCGCACTCCCGGCGACAACACGCAGTGCAGGACGCGGCCGCCGGAAACGATTGACCCCGCGCTCACAATGGAGTCCACCGCCAGCCCCATGCGGCGGCCTTCCTGCGCGAATACGAATTTCGCCGGCGGCTGCTGCGTGACGCAGGTGCGGATGGGCCACTTGTGGTCGTACAGGTTGAACTCCGGGACCACGCTCACCAGGTCCATATTGGCTTCATAGTAGGCGTCCAGAGTGCCCACGTCCCGCCAGTAGCGCGACTGCTTATCGTTGATATCGCGGAAGTTGTACGCCACCACGCGGGAACTCCCCACCAGCCGGGGAAGCAGGTTGCGGCCGAAATCATGGCCCGAATCGGGATCCTCGGCGTCATCGTGCAGGGCGCGCAGCAGCACATCCGTGTTGAAAACGTAGATCCCCATGGACCCGCTGACTTTGTCCGGATCGAAGGGCGATCGCCGTGGGTTGTCGTGGGTCGGTTTCTCCTCGAATCCGACGATCCGGTACTCGCGGTCGATGTCCACAATTCCGAAGCGGGGCGCTTCCTCGGGAGCCACCAGGGTGGTGGCGATGGTCACCTCGGCCGCGTGCTGCTGGTGCCAGGCGATCATGTCGCCGTAGTTCATCTTGTAGATCTGGTCGCCCGAGAGGATCAGGGTATATTGTGGGTTTTCCGCCTCAATGCTCTGAAAATTCTGGAACACCGAGTCCGCCGTGCCCTGGTACCAGTCTTCGTGGACCCGCTTCATGGGGGGCAGGACCTCGATGTATTCGCCCAGTTCGGGCGAGAGGATGTTCCAGCCGTCGCGCAAGTGGCGGGTCAATTCCAAGGACTTATACTGTGTTAGGATGAGAATTCGACGGACGTCGGAGTTGATACAGTTGGACAGGGTGAAATCGATAATGCGATAGGCCCCTCCGAAAGGCACGGCCGGTTTGGCGATGTCTTTCGTCAGGGGAAGCAGGCGCTCACCGGTGCCTCCCGCCAGCAGGATCGCTAGTACATTTTGCATTTCAGCGTAAATCCCTGAAAAGAAAGTGAATTCGAATTACTGCCGGGGTTTCCCCACGCAGACTCGGAATTTTAAGCTTGACTTTATCTGGCAACCACCTATGATATCAGTACCTTCGGTGCGAAGTGCGGGAAATTCGAACGGCGCTCCCACGATGTGGGGCGACGGACAATCATTCCAGCACGGCTCACTGAAATATCGGTCTAGTTGGGAGGTGTATTTCGTTTGGCTGAAGTAAAGCTTCAGGAGGGCGAGACATTAGAGAACGCCCTACGTCGCTTCAAGCGGAAAGTCCAGCAAGAGGACATCATCAAGGAGGTAAAACGACACTCCTTCTACTTGAAGCCGGGTGAGAAGCTCCGGGCCAAGCAGGCGCTGGCTCGCAAACGGAACCGGAAGAAGAATCGCCGGGAGATCGAGTAAAACCCAGGACGGCGGGGCTTCCGGGCTCCGCCGCTTCCATATCAGGTTGTCAACGGGCAGGGATGCTATGGCGGAGTTTCAGGATCGCGTCCTCAAGTGCGTGGACTGCGGAGCCGATTTCGTATTTACAGCGGGAGAACAGCACTTCTTCCACGACAAGAATTTCAAGAACGAACCCAAGCGGTGCAAGAACTGTAAGACCAAGCGGCAAGGCGCCCCAGGCGGCGGGTTCGCCAAAACCGAAACCATGACCACCTGTTCGCAATGCGGACGGGAAACCACGGTGCCTTTCAAACCAACCCAGGGACGTCCGGTATTTTGCCGGGAATGCTTCCTCAGCCGCAAAGGCGCGGCTGCCGCGGCCGGCTAGGCTACAATTACCTGTTCTGACGGGCTCGCTTTTTGCGGGCCCAATCGGGTTTCACCGTCTGCCGTGCGCGGCCGATCGCCAGGGCATCGGCGGGGACATCTTCGGTAATCACCGAGCCCGCTCCCAGATACGCTCCATCGCCGATTTCCAGCGGCGCCACCAGCGTCGAATTGCTGCCGATGAATGCGCCCGCGCCGATGCGCGTAGGGTGCTTCAATGCGCCGTCGTAATTGCAGGTGATGGTGCCGGCGCCGATGTTGCAGCGCTCTCCGATGTGAGCATCTCCCAGGTAGGCCAGGTGGTTGGCTTTGGCGCCCGCACCCAGGCGCGTCTTCTTCAGTTCCACGAAGTTGCCGATGTGGGCGCCCTGTTCCACATAACTGTCTATGCGCAGCCGCGCGAACGGCCCCACCTGGACGCCCCGTTCCAGGTGCGACGACGCGATCAGCGTAAACGGCGCCACCTGCACCTCGTCATCCAGCTGCGAATCGCTCACGATAGAACCGGCGCCGATGCGGCATCCCTCGCCGATGACGGTACGGCCCAGGATCTGCGCGAACGGCGACACTACGGTATCGATGCCGATGCGGACGTCCATATCGACGGTTACGGTTTCGGGCTTCTCGATGGTGACGCCCTCGATCATCAGCTCGCACAGCTTGCGGGTGCGTAGAATGCGGTCGGCTTCGGCCAGCTCCAGGCGATTGTTGATGCCCAGCACTTCGCCGGGATCGTCAATGTGCACGGCGTCCACGCTGTGGCCGGCGCGGTTGAGGATCTCCACCATGTCGGTGAGGTAGAACTCCTTGGCCGGATTGTCGGGCCGGATGGAGTCGACGTGTTTCCAGAAGAGGTCCGCGCGGTAGCAATAGATACCCATGTTGGCCTCGCGGATGGCCAGTTGCCCGGGTGTGCCGGCCTTCTGCTCGACGATGGCCACCACGCGTCCGCCGTCGCCGCGGATGACGCGGCCATAGCCGGTGGGGTCGCGCATGTCCGCCGACAGCAGGACGCCCGCGCCGCCCGAAGCCGACGCCGCGGCCAGCATGCGCTCCAGCGTTTCGGCGCGCAGCAGCGGCCCATCGCCGTAGACGATCATCAGGTAGCCATCGAGCCCGGCGAGCGCTTCGCGCCCCACCATCAAGGCATGGCCGGTGCCTTTTTGTTCCTTCTGTTCGATGAAGCCGATACCCGGCGTAGGAATGGCGCGGCGGACTTCGTCGGCCTGATGTCCGACCACCACGAAGATGCGCTCCGGCGGCGCGACGCGTAACGCCGTAGAGACCACATGTTCCACCAGGCTCTTCCCGCCCGCCTGGTGCAACACTTTGGCTTTGCGCGATTTCATGCGCGTGCCCAACCCCGCGGCAAGAATGACGATCGTGACAGGCTTATCCATCTTCTTCACTGTAACAAGCCGTCAGCCATCAGCCATCAGCCATCAGCTTGTCCGTGCGGGCGGAGATTCCGCGGCGCGCTTCGCGGCGAAGCTCTGCGGGGCCGCACGGCGCACTACCGGATCTGATGGTTGAAGGCTGATGGCTACTGGCTATTCTTCCGTCTGCCCTCATTCGCCAGCTTCATGACGACGGCGGCGGTGGTCTCGGGATCGTGGCGGATCTTGCCGCTTTGCAGGGCCAGGTTCTCGGCGATCACCTTGATGCCCATGCGGAAGATCGCTTCCAGATCGTTCTCCACGGGCATGGCGGCTTCGCGCGCGTAGCGCTTGCGCAGGGCCAGCGCGATGGGGCGGATGTTGACCACCGCGTAGTCCAGGAACTTGCAGTGGGCATGCTGGTGAATGGCGCGGACATGGTCGGAGGCGCGGAAATCGGTGGTCTCGCCGGGCTGCCACATCAGGTTGACGAAATGCGCTTTGATGGCGGGCGACTTCCTGATGGCTGCCGGTATGCCTTCCACCAGCAGGTTGGGAATGACGCTGGTGAATAGCGATCCGGGACCGAGGGTAATCAGGTCGGCCTGCGCGATGGCGCTCAGGGTGGCGTCGAGCGGTCGGGCCTTGCGCGGAATCAGCCGCACCGAGCGGATGCGGACGCGGCTCTTGCTGATGCGCGTTTCCCCCGTCACCTTGGAACCGTCGGCCAGGGTCGCTTCCAGAGCCACGTTGGCAGTGGTGACGGGATAGATTCGGCCGGCGATGTTGAGGACTTCCGAGGACGCCTGCACGGCCTCCGGAAAATCGCCCATGATTTGCGTCAGAGCCATCAGGAACAGGTTCCCGAAGTTGTGGCCCTTCAGGCCGCGGCCCGCCGGAAACCGATACTGGAACAGCCGCGACAGCAGCGTGGAGTCTTCGCTTAGTGCCACCATGCAATTGCGGATATCGCCGGGCGGCAGGACATCGAAAGTGCGCCGCAGGCGTCCCGAACTGCCGCCGTCGTCGGTAACTGTGACCACCGCCGTGATATCGACCGCCGGCGACGCCCCGTCGCCCGGCCGGGCGTACCGTTTCAAGCCGTCGAGGAGAGCCGCGAGGCCGGTTCCGCCGCCGATCGCGACGACGCGAAGAGGTGAAGTATCTTCCATGAAGGATGGCGCAGGCGCCTACCAGCCCTTCTTTTCAGGATAGAGCAGTCCGTCGAAAGGCGGTTGGTTGGCGAGCGGCGCCAGATCCGTGTCCTGGCGGGCCAATTGGCGATTGCGCGGTTGCAGTTCGATGGAGCGGCTGAGGTTCTGGTGAGCGGCGGCCAGGTCGCCGCTGAGGGCTTGCGCCAGAGCCAGCGCGTAATGGATGTGCTCGGACCCGGGCGCCATCTGCAGCGCCTGTTCCAGGTGGACGCGCGCTTCCGGCACGTTGCGCGTATTGAGCAGCGCTACGCCGTAGTTGTAATAGTCCTCCGCGCTTCCCAGCGTGGGCTTAACCTGTTCCAGACGGCGGTCGCACATCGACATGTGGAGACGGGCGCGGTTGGCGACATCCCGCTCGGGACCTTCGGCGGCCTTTTGAAAGAGCGTGCGCGCTTCGCCCAGGTTGCGGGCATGAAACAGCCGCATGGCGGCTTCGAAAGTCCCCAATTGAGTTTGCGAACTGGTGGGTACGGCGGCGGCCGTTTGCGGTGCAGCGGCGCCTCCGCGCGGGCCTGCGCTACGGATGGGTTCTGGGGTTTTCACGTTTGGTCGGGGTCCCTGTGGTTTCGACATGCGTCTGTCAACGGTCTTGCTTTCAACGATTTTCTTCTTCTCGGCCATGCTCGCCGATCCCCAGTCCGGCATGGAGGACGATTAGCGTTTATACCAGACCTGGATACGCGTGCGCAACCCTGTAGGCACCGTGTCGGTTTGGTTACACCCTAAACGGGTGGTTCACCTCTTGCGCGTGGGCAAGCGCGCTACTCCATCATTGCCTCGATCAGCACTGGCCCGCTCTGCCGGACGCCCACCCGCAACCGTTCGGCGAATTCCTCTACCGTCCTCGCCCGCGATGCCTCCACGCCGAGCCCTTCCGACAGCTTCACCCAATCCACATCCGGCCGGCGCAGATCCATCATGTCATTGGCTCGGGGACCCACCTCTCCCGCGCCGGTCCGCCGCATCTCAATATCCAGAATGCGATAGCGGCGATTCCCGAGGATCACGACGATCACGTCCAGCCGCTCCCGCGCCATGGTCCACAGCGCTTGCGGCGTGTACAACCCGCTGCCGTCGGATTCGAGCGCAGTCACCTTCCGGTCGGGACAGGCGACGGCGGCGCCCACCGCTACCGGCAGTCCCTGACCGATGGAACCGCCCGCCACCGGCAGCAGATCGTGCGCCGGCCCCGACGCCAGATGCCGCCAGATCGGCTCGCCGGAGGAGACCGTCTCATCGGAAACCATGGCGTCGTCCGGAAGCAGGTGCGCCAGCACGCGGCCTATGCTGTCAGGGGTCAATGCGGCGTCCCGCGGCCACTCCGGAAGTGGCATTCTGGCGTCCGGTGATGCGGCCGGCGGCCAGCCCAATTCCTCGCCCAGAGCTTGCAAGGCCGCGGCGCCATCCTCTTCGACGGACGCCAATTCGTGGATGGCGCAATCCACCGGAGCCACCTGGCTGCGGCGGCCCGGGTAGCCGAAGAACGACACCGGCGCTGCGCACTCTACCAGCAGAAGATGCCGCAGCCCTGCCAGAGCCGCCTCCGCCGCTTCCGGGAAATACGGCAGACGCGGCGGCGCCATGCGGCCTCCGCCCTGCTGATACCGCGCTCCATTGCGATAACCGAAGACGCGCACGCCGGCCGCCGCGAGACGGGCCGCCGGTTCAAATCCAGCCGCCAGCAGCGTGCTTCCGCCTAGCAGCAAGCCCGCCGGTTCACTGCGGCGTAGGATGGCGGCGGCATCGCGGATCCGTTCGGGACGCGGACGGGGCCGTTCCGCGGGCGGGCGTGCGCAGGCCGGCTCACCGGCTTCGCTCCAGGAGAAGTCCGCCGGCACAATCAGCGTGGCCACCTGCCCTGGCGCGGCGCGGGCGGCCTCGACGGCGGCCGCAGCCTCCCGTCCCATATCTTCCGCGCGGCCAACAGTGCGGACGTAGCCGGAAACCGGGCGCGCCAGACCTTCGATATCGGCGGTGAGCGGCGCATCCTGTCGCAAGTGCTCGGTGCTGTGCTGCCCGACAATGCTGATCACCGGCGATCGCGCTTTTCGCGCGTTATGGAAGTTCGCCAGACCGTTGGCCAGTCCCGGCCCCAGGTGCAGCAAGGTGGCCGCCGGCCGGCCCGTCATGCGGGCGTACCCGTCGGCGGCGCCCGAACAGACGCCCTCGAAGAGCCCGAGGACGCCGCGCATCCCGGGCACGCGGTCCAGGGCCGACACAAACTGCATCTCAGAGGTCCCTGGATTCATGAAACACGTATCGACCCCGCTGGCTACTAGGGTCCGCAATAGACATTCCGCTCCATTCATGGCGTATTCTCCATGTAACCACACTACCCGGACGTACGATTTCTAACTCGGGTTAATACCTGAGTGCTATCGGAAAAGAGGCTGTATTTGGCGGGTCCAAACCCTATGATTCGAACAGACCGGGATTCGCGCCGATCTGTATTAATAATGAGACTGCGGGGATTTCATACCGCCGCTGAGCGGACGCTGACCACTACGGCTACCCTTCTAGTCGCCTGCCTGGGTTTAGCGTACTGCCTCATTCCGGCGCGTCCGCCGCAGCGCGTCCTGAAAATCGGATATCAGAATACCCCGCCTCTCAACTTCCGCGACGCCAATGGCGCACCCGCCGGCACGGCCGTGGATGTGGTGAGCGAGGCAGCCCGGCGGTCCGGCGTCCGGCTGGAATGGGTCTACTATCCGCCGGGCTCCGAGCAAGCCCTCATCGGCAAGCACGTGGACCTCTGGCCCATCATGGTGGACCTGCCGGAGCGCCATCGGTTTGCGTACCTGACAGCGCCCTGGGCCAGGCTCAGCCATGCGCTGGTGTACCGCGGCTCCGACCGCATCGCCGCTCCAGAGGATATCGGAACCTCGCGCCTGGCGGTGGCCACAGATAGCATGGGCGACGCGCGCATCGCGCACAGCTATTTTCCCAAGGCGACCATCGTTTCGGTGGGAAATGCCGAACAGGCGGTGCCGGCGGTGTGCTCGGGCGCTGCCGAAGCGGGCCTGATCACCCTCAGCTCGCTGTTTCCCGGAAAGGCGCTCTCCTGCCCCAACGGCAGCCTGCAATTCCTGCCCATCGAAGGGGCCAGCTACTGGTACGCCCTGGGAGCGCGCAAAGATTCGTCCGAAGCGCGGGCCGCCGCCGACATCCTGCGCGACGAAATCGGCCGCATGGCGCTCGATAATTCCCTGGCTGTCATCGATCTCCGTTGGAACACGCGCATCAGCCTGGAAGTCGGAACCATCTTCGCTTATCGCAAGGCGCACTACTATCAGGACATTCTTCTATCAGGCCTCGCCATCCTGGTTCCCCTGTTCCTGGCGACGCTCGTCCTGGCGCGCCGCCTGCGGACGTCCAAGAGACTGGCCGAAGCCGCCAGCATCGCCAAGGGCGAATTTCTGGCCAACATGAGCCACGAAATCCGCACTCCCATGAATGGCGTAATCGGCATGAACGGGCTGCTGCTCGATACCGATCTGACGCCCGAACAGCGGGAGTATGCCGAAACCGCGCGCCGCTCCGGAGAAGCGCTGCTCACCGTCATCAACGACATCCTCGATTTCTCCAAGATCGAAGCCGGCAAACTACGTCTCGAATCGATTGTCTTCGACCTCGGCCTGGTTATCGAAGAGGTCAACGAAATGCTGGCCTCCAAGGCGCAAGAGAAGAAGCTGGACCTGCTGCTGGAGTATCCGCCCGGTGTTCCGCGACACTTTATCGGCGACAGCGGGCGAATCCGCCAGGTAGTGACCAACCTGGTGGGCAACGCCATCAAGTTCACTCCTTCCGGACACGTGGTGGTGACGGTGGAGTGCGAGGGTCAAATAGGGCGCCAGGCGCAAATCAAGATTTCCGTCGCCGATACCGGCATTGGGATTCCCGAGCAGAAGCTCGGCGTCCTCTTCGAGCAATTCAGCCAGGTGGACGGTTCGACCACGCGGAATTACGGCGGTACCGGGCTGGGTCTGGCCATCTCCAAGCGGCTGGTGAGCCTGATGGGAGGAATCATCGGAGTCTCCAGCCACCGCGGCAAGGGCTCCACGTTCTGGTTCACGCTGCCGCTGTCGCTCGATTCCCAGCCCAACGTGACCCCGGTTCCCACCGCCGAGCTGCGCGGCGTACGCGTCCTCCTGGTGGACGACATTGAAGTGAATCGGCGCGTGCTGCACGAGCAGATCGTGGGTTGGGGCATGCGCGACGGCATCTGCGCTTCCGGCGTTGAGGCGCTCCGCGCCCTGCAGGCCGCCCGCCTGGAAAACGATCCCTACGCCATCGCCATCCTGGATTACCAGATGCCCGGAATGGATGGAGCCACGCTCGCCGGCCTGATCAAAGACGACCCGGCCTCGCGCAATACGGTGGTGGTGATGCTGACCTCCATCGGCCAGTCGGGCGATGCGCGCCACGCCGCGTTCTGCGATGCCTACCTGGTGAAACCGGTGCGCCAGTCGCAACTCCTGCAGACCATTGCCACAGCCTGGGCCAAGCGGCGAGGTGTCGAGAGCCCCGCGGCTCCCGCGCCCGAGCGCCGCCTAGCTCCCGCCGCGCCACTCACCGCAGCGGTGGCCGGCCACCCCATCCGCGTCCTGGTGGCCGAGGACAATGCCGTCAATCAACGCGTCGCCGTGCGCATGCTCGAAAAACTCGGCTTGCGCGCCGATGTCGCTGCCAATGGACGGGAGGCCGTGCAGCTCTGCGACATGCTGTCGTACGATCTGATCCTGATGGACTGCCAGATGCCGGAAATGGACGGGTATGAAGCGTCGCGCGCCATCCGCCGCCGCGAACCGGCCGGCCACCGTTCGCAGATCATCGCCATGACCGCCGAAGCCATGGCCGGCTCCCGCGAGCATTGCCTGGGCGCCGGCATGGACGACTACATCGCCAAACCGGTCCGCCTGGAAGACCTGTCGGCGATTCTCAACAAGCGCCTGCAGGCCGCCAGCGCGGCGGAAGAGGCCGCGAAGCACTGATCAGCGGTTGCCGGCCAGCTTATTGAAAGCCGTCACCAGGTCGAGCGCCTGCTTCTCGGTGTAGTTGCCGTCGATGTACAGGAACCGCGACGCCCCCGGAATCGACGGCGCCGCCACGGTCCGGCCGTTCAAGACGATGCCCACGCGGTTGCCGATGTTCTTGCGCGTGATCTCCATTTCACGGACCGCGGCGACTTCGTGAAAGGTGAGGAACACCAGCGGCCGCCCTTGCGAGTTCTTGTGGATTTCCGCCGACTGCACATCCTTCTCGGTGAGGAACGGCGCTCCGTCCAGGCAGAGCGAGGAGTCCACGCCCGGAAGTTTGATGGGCTGGCCGGAGCCGTGCGCCGGGCAGGGCGCGAGCACGTGGACCGCCAGGGTGACCGGCGCGCTTTGCGCCAGCCCGCTCGCGGCCAGTACCAGAAACAGCCAAACCGTGCGCAGCGCCATGACCTTAGTGTAGTGCGGGCGGAAGCCCACGCGTTACGGGGCAGGGACGGCGTACAATATCGGTAAGTGCGTTCCCTGACGATCCTGATCCCCCTGCTCGTTCTCACCGCGGCGCAGCCCAAGCCCGACCCCGGCCGCGTCACCGCCCGCCGTCTGAACCGGACGGAGTACAACTACTCGGTGCACGATCTGCTGGCCGTCAATTTCCATCCCGCCGACGATTTTCCGCCCGACGATTCCGGGTACGGCTTCGACAACATCGCCGACGTCCTCTCCCTCTCGCCCCTGTTGATGGAGAACTACCTCAACGCCGCCGAGCAGGTGGCGCGCATGGCCGTCTTCGGTCCATCCCACATGCAGCCCACCGTGGTCCGCTACACCACGCCTCGCCGCGGCCCGAAGTCCACCGGCGTCGATCCCGGGTCCGACGATTCCGGTCTCGGACTGGCCTCTTCCATGCATGCGCGCCACAAATTCCCCGTCGGCGCCACCTACAAATTCATCGTCTCGCTCGACGGCGTCTGGCCCGGCGGCGATCGCATGCTGCGCGCCGGCGTGTGGATCGACGGCGTCCTGGCCGGTTCCGCGGAAACCGCCGCCGGCACCGAAAACGGTAAGAAACTGGAAGTCAGCGCCCCCGTGACCGCGGGCGAACACACCATTTCGGCGTCGTTTCTGCAGCTCTTCGAAACCGCCGGCGACACCGTCCGCGTATCGGCCATCGAGGTCGGCGGCCCGTTCGACGTGCCTTCGGGTCCATCGCCCGAAAGCCTGCGCGCCGTCTATACCTGCGGCCACCTCGACGGCCGTCACAACCCGAGCTGCGCGCGCACTATCGTCTCGGGCCTCGCCCGCCGCGCCTTCCGCCGCCCGGTCACGCCCGCCGAGACCGATCGCCTGGTAGCGCTGGTAGCCCGTGCCCAACAGGATGGCGGCAAGTTCGAGGACGGTATTGCGCTCGCCATCCAGGCCATCCTGGTCTCGCCCAATTTTCTGTTTCGCGTCGAACGGACGCCCGCCGGCGCGAAGACCGCCGCGTCCGTTGCCGTCGCGCCCTATGAGCTGGCCTCGCGCCTGTCGTACTTTCTGTGGAGCAGTATCCCCGATGACGATTTGCTTTCCGCCGCCGCCGCCGGCACTTTGCGTAAGCCCGCCGTACTGAAAGCGCAGATCGTCCGCATGTTGAACGATCCCAAGTCGTCGCGACTGGCCGAGAATTTCGCCGGACAGTGGCTGGAGACTCGCCGCCTGGAATCGATTAGGCCCGATCCGCAGAAATTCCCCGAGTTCGACGACTACCTGCGTTTCTCCATGCGCCGCGAAACCGAGCTCTTCTTCGAGAATATAGTCCATCAGGATGCCCCCATCCTCGATTTCTTGGATGGCCACTACAGTTTTCTCAACCAGCGCCTGGCACAGTTGTATCAGGTGCCCGGCGTCGCTGGCCCGGAGTTTCGCAAAGTGGATTTCACCCGGTCGCCGCCGGCTTCCGGTCCGCGCGGCGGCGTCCTCACCCAAGCTGGCGTGCTGACCGTATCGTCCTACGCCAACCGTACTTCGGTGGTGTTGCGCGGCAAGTGGATCCTGCAGGAATTGCTCGACGCCGCGCCGCCCCCGCCGCCGCCCGACGTCCCCATCCTGGATGAAGCGGCTATCGGCAAATCCATGTCGCTGCGCCAGCAAATGGAAAAGCACCGCACCAATCCCGTGTGCGCGTCTTGTCACTCCATGATGGATCCGCTCGGTTTCGGTCTGGAGAATTACAACGCCATCGGCAAGTGGCGCACCCAGGACGGTGCGTTCCCCGTCGACGCCTCGGGCAAGCTGCCGGGCGGCCGGACGTTCACGGGCGCCGCCGAGCTGGAGCAGGTGCTGCGCGCTCAGGCCCCGAATTTCGCCACCTGCCTGACGCGCAAACTACTGACCTACAGCCTGGGCCGCGGCGTCGAATCCTTCGACCAGCCCACCGTCGCCGCCATCGTGCGCCGTGTCGCCCTCGACCACTATCGTTTCTCCACGCTGATCTTCGACATCGCCGCCAGCCCTGCTTTTCAGATGCGCCGTCCTGAGCCGCTGGGCGCGCGTCCTTAGTATCATGAGACAAGCACTCTGATGTTCGTCACCCGCAAATATCTGGACCGCCGCACGTTGTTGAAGGGCCTGGGCGCTTCCATCGCCCTGCCGTTTCTCGATGCCATGCGTCCCGCCTTCGCCGCGCCCACTCCCGCCGGCCCGGCGCGGCTGGCGTTCGTCTACGTCCCCAACGGCATCGTGATGAAGGACTGGACTCCTGACCAGACCGGCGCAGCGTTCGATCTGCCGCGCATTCTCAAACCGCTGGAACCGCACCGCCCGAACCTTCTGGTGCTCTCCGGCCTGGACCATCACAACGCTAACGCGCTCAACGACGGCCCCGGCGACCATGCCCGCGCCGGCGCTTGTTTCCTCACCGGCGTCCACCCCCGCAAGACCGCCGGAAAAGATATTTCCGTGGGCATCTCCGCCGACCAGATTGCCGCCGCGGAAATCGGCGGCGCCACCCGGTTCCCGTCGCTGGAGCTAGGCACCGAAGACGGCCGCACCGCCGGCGACTGCGATTCCGGCTACAGTTGCGCCTACACCAACAGCCTGGCGTGGCGCGCCGAAGCCTCTCCGCTGCCGCCCGTCGCCAATCCCCGCCTGGTGTTCGAACGACTCTTCGGCTCCGACAATGCCCCCCCCGACCCCGCCGTGCGCGCCCGCCGCGCCGCCTGGCGCAAGAGCATTCTCGACATGGTACAGGAAGACACCGAGCGGCTCTCCGGCGGTCTCGGACCCTCCGACCGCCGCAAGCTCGACGAGTATCTCTTCGCCGTCCGCGAAATCGAACAGCGCATCGAAGCCGCCGAGAAGCAGGCTGCCGCGCACCCCTTCACCCCCGACATCGAGCGCCCCACCGGCATCCCCTTCTACTTTGCCGATCACCTGAAGCTCATGTACGATCTGCAGGTGGCCGCGTTCCAGGGCGATCTGACGCGCGTCACCACCCTGATGGCCGGCCGCGAAGGCAGCACCCGCACCTACACCGAAATCGGCATTCCCGACCAGCACCATCCC
>Ga0181529_10004726_pt1 | contig 14569 bp, 9 predicted proteins | sample PEATcosm2014_Bin_36_FD_119763 | JGI IMG/M metagenome (GOLD analysis project Ga0181529, IMG submission 119763) | Peatland microbial communities from MTU Mesocosm Facility, Houghton, MI, USA - PEATcosm2014_Bin10_30_metaG | ecosystem: Environmental > Terrestrial > Soil > Wetlands > Peat | place...
ACTCTGCCTCCGCGGAACAACTGACCCAAAGCATCGAAGAATACCTGGCGGAGCACCCTGCTGCGGCGCTGCTCGAGGATGGGCGCGTGCTGTTTGACCTGCGCGCCGCGCACTATTCGGTAAGCGAGTCGCATGGGCGCTGTTTGCTGCAATTCTGGAGCGAGGAGCGCAACCTGATGCGCACGGTGGTCGAGGTCCAGGAGCGGGCCCAATGCTTGCGCCTGGTGACCCGGCGCATGGGCGCGGCCCGGCCCCAGGCCATGGAACTGGTTCCTACCAGCGACCGGCGAACTCCCACCGCCCGCGAGGCAGCACGGCGCAATTATCAAAAGCTCCTGGAGCGCGTGCTGACCCGCCAGTTCCTCGGGTCCAAGGTGGAAGGCTTCCGCTCGGCGATGGACCTGGAGCACAGCTTTGGGCCTGCCTATGTGCGCGGACGCCTGTTGCACGGAACCGCGGCCGAGGCGGTGATCGGCGTGGGCGAGGCGGAGTCGGGGGCCATCGCCGACGGCGTTCTCACGCTGGGGATTCTGTGGCTGGACCACTGCCGCCAGCACGGCGACAGCCGGCGGCACTTTGGAGGGCTGAAGGTCGTGGTTCCGGCTGGGGCGTGGCGCACAACCGCCGAGCGGATGGCCTGGCTGAACCACGCAGCCGCCGATTTTCAGCTCTTCACGCTCGACGAGCGCAGCGAGGAACTTGCGCCGGTGGATTTTCGCGACACCGGCAACCTGGAGTCGAGGCTGGTGCACGCGTTTTCAGCCTCGGCGGCCATTGAGCGCTGCCAGGAGGGCGTGGACCTGCTTCTGTCGCTGGTCCCGCCGGCCGCAAGGGAGCGCGTCGAGGTGCGGCCCAGCTCGGCCACCGAAGTGGGGCTGCTGCTGCACGGGCTTGAGTTTGCGCGGGTGCGCCACGGCTTCGCGGCCAACTCCTTTGCCGGTCAGGACGAAATCACCTTCGGCGCGGGAGCCAACGAGACTCCGCTCACCGAAGAAAACGATGCCCTCTGCCGCGACCTCTTCCAGCGGCTTTTTTTGAGCCGCTATGGAGACGGTGTGCACACCGACCCGCTCTACCGGCTGCAACCGGAGCGATGGCTGGAATCGCGGCTGCGCGGTGAAATTGCGGAACTGCTGCCGGGGCTGCAGGGCGATCTGCTCTACACGCAGGTGCCCGCGCTCTCAGCCGGCGACCGCAACCTGCTCGACCTGCTGACCCTCGACCGCAATGGCCGCCTGGCGGTTATCGAACTAAAGGCCAATGAAGACCTGCACCTGCCCTTGCAGGCGCTGGACTACTGGATTCGCGTGCGCGCCCTCAACAATGACCGGCAGCCCGCGCAGGGCAACGGAGGCGGCCGTCCTCTCTCCGCTTTCGAGCGGCAGGGCTATTTTTCCGGAGCGGAGGTTTCTCCGCTCGCGCCGCGGCTGCTGCTGGCCGCTCCGGCCCTGCGCATTCATCCCGCCAATGAGCCGGTGCTGCGCTACTTTTCGCCCCAGGTGGAGTGGGAACTGATCGCCCTCAGCGAGCATTGGCGACGGGAGTTGAATGTGGTCTTCCGCAAGCGCGGCGGGGAGGCCAGAAACCAGGCCGCGCGCGCCGTCCGGCCCGCTGGCAGCGAGTTGTAACTACTCCGGTTCACCCAGCCTTTGAATTGACTGCGACACGCTGGGGCGCATAGCCTTTCAGGTTACACACGGCTTTGCGAGACCTCCTCTCTGCCCGGCCGATCGAGGAGACGAGCAGATGCAAATCAAGGGGAAGATCGCGTGCCGTCTGCTTTTGATGGCGGCAGTTGCGGCAGCTTCTGCAGCAGTCTGCCGCACACAGAAGGCGCAGCCCGGCGAGGACGCCGTTTGGCAGCCCACCCACCCCGCGGTCCGCATCGAGGATTACGCCGGACCGGCATCCTGCGCGCAATGCCACTTTGCGGAACCTGAAAAACAAAGGACCTCGGAGATGGGCCTCTCTGTCTCTCGGCCGGCAGATTCCCGCCTTCTCAGCGAGCATCCCTCCCTGCGATTCGAACGCGGACCTTACACCTACACGCTCCTGCGCGAGGGCGGGCAAACCACTTTCACCGCCAGCGGCGCGCACGGCAAAATCACCGAGCCGCTCTTCCTGGCGGTGGGCTCGGGAAAGGTCTTTCAGGCTTACCTGATCCAGCACGGCGGTGAGTTCTACAGGATTCCCGTGGACTATTTCACGGTGCAGGGCAAGCTCGGGCTGGACACGGAAGCCGACCCCGCGCTGCCGGCCTCGCTTGAGGCCGCACTGGGCAAGCCTCTCACCGCCGCGAGCGTGCGCGGCTGCCTCCGCTGCCACAGCCCCGCCTCGGTGGTTGGGGATCGCATCGATACGGCCCACCTGACGCCGGGCATCGGTTGCGAAGTGTGCCATGGGCCGGGAGCGAGACACATTGCGGCCATGGAAGCCGGCAAGCCGGCCGAAGCCACGATCTTCAACCCCGCCCGGCTGCTCCCGGAACAGAAGCCGGAGTTTTGCAACCAGTGCCACACCTCGGCCAGCCAGATGAAAGCACAGAACCCGCAGGGGGTGCACGGTGTGGTTTCACCGGCCTACCGGCTGGAGGGCAGCCGCTGCTGGGATGCCGGGGATGCACGCGTGGCTTGCACCGCTTGCCACGACCCGCACGCTCCCCTGGTGCGGGAGACGGCGGCTTACGACGGCAAATGCCTGGCCTGCCACGCACAGGCCGTAGGCGCACCGATGGTTGCCAATCAGCCCGGCAAAGCGTGTCCCGTGGGACAGCGGGACTGCGCCGGCTGCCACATGCCCAAGGTCTCGGTTCCCAACTCTCCCATTCTCTATACCGACCACCGCATCCGCATCGCCCGGGCGGGCGCGCCATATCCGGAGTGATTCCCCGCGCCGGCGCACCTGCTTGGTTCACTGAATGTCGGCCATCGCTGCGTTGAGGCCGTTGAAGATGGCCTCGTACTTGCCGCTTGCGGCCGCAAAGCGCAATCCCTTCGCGTTTTCCACCACGATTTCCGCGGGCGTGAGCTGGGTCTTCAGGATCTCCATGACCTCGGCAATGAATGCGTCCAACGGCATAGCGCGCGGATCGTCGGCTCCGCCCATCAGGTGAGTGGCCACATAGGGCGGAATCAGTTCGAGAACCTCGATGCGCGTTGCCCTGAGCTGGTAGCGCAGCGACTCGGTGTAGGAGTGAAGCGCGGCCTTGGTGGCGCAATAGGTCGGTGTCACCGCCATGGGAAGAAAAGCCAGGCCGGACGAGACATTGATGATGGCCGCGTGTGGCTGCTTTTCAAGGTGCGGCAGCAGGGCCGCAGTCAGCCGGATGGGACCAAGCAGGTTGGTGGTCACGATGGCTTCGGCGTCGGCCAGGTCCTGTTGGGCCAGCAGCCTTTCCGGACGCATGATGCCAGCGTTGTTGATGAGCACGTTGAGCGCGGGGAATTCCGCGATCGCCTGATCGGCGAACGTGCGTATCGCCGCGGGGTTCTCTAAGTCGAGCTGAAGTGACTTCATGCCGGGATTGGCTGCCGTGGTTTCATCCAGAGCGTGCTTGCGCCGGCCGGCAATGACGACCTGGTTGCCCAGGGCGTGCAGGGCTTCAGCCAGTCCGCGGCCAATGCCCGAGCCGCCGCCGGTGATGAGAATGGTGTTGCCGGTAAGTTTCATGGGGATTCGTCCCTCCAGGAGGCATCATAAACGGCGCCTGTTGAACCACCAGCCTGGGGGGTAAAAGTGAAAGCCAATCCACCCGACGCAATCGTCCCAAAGGGGGAGTGATGTATGTCACATATTCCCAGGAACGGAAACGGCAAAATCTATTTGCACTTCCCCAGCGTTGATTTCGGGCCCCGAGGTCATCATGGTTGCAGAACTGCTGATAGACCGATCACAAGGAAGGAATCAACATGGCTGGCCAAGTTCTCGAAGAGTTTGAAGTTGAATCTTTTCATGCCTCAGCGCTGGCGAACTCGTACGCCGGCCCCCTATGGGCGCCTTCCGATGGCCGAGCCTCTACTTTCCGAGAAGAAGCCGACGGCCTCTACGTGTCGAGGGCTGACAGCTTCCGGTGCGCGAAAGGCCTGATGGTGGCGCTTGGGATGGAAGCGGCAGCCGCGCTCTGCTTCTACGGGCTTTGGCATCTCTGGCACATTCTTCGCTAATTGGGGTTGCAAGCCAGGGCTGCAACCGATACCACGCATTCCGTTACAAAAAAATAGGGGTGTCCCGAATCCCGCTTGAGATTTGGGACACCCATATTTTATTTGCAATCGCGGAGATTGGACCGCTTTGCGCCTACTTCTTCAGCGGCCTTCTTGCGAAGTAATAGAGCGAGCAGGCCAGGGCAACGAAGGCCGCGACCGAAAACGCCGGGTTATCCGTGAGCTGGAAGTGGATTGGGTTCGGCACGTTGAAGGTGGTTGTGTAGCCCTTCAGTGCGACGCCGATCAGCCCCACGATGCCACCGGCCGCGATGAGCCCGGAGGCAAACAGCGAACCGGGAGAAACATCGCCTTCGGCATCCGCGTCGCCGCCGGCCTTCTTCACCGCCGAATCCACCATCCAGCGCACCACGCCGCCCACAAAAATGGCCAAAGTGGTTCCGATGGAGAGATACGCGCCCACCGCGAAGGCCAGGGAACGGATTCCCAGCAGTTCAACGGTTACCACGATGGAGACTCCCAGCAGCACCAGGCCCCAGGGCAATTTGCGGCTCAGGATGCCGTTGATCACGGTGGCCATCAACCTGGCCTGAGGCGCCGGGGCCTTTTCTCCGCCGATTCCCGGAATCCACTGCACCTCGATCTTGTGTGTTGTCGGCGAGTAGAGATACTTGCCGTCGGCCAGTTCCGATGAGCCCAGCGCGTTCAGCACAATGTACTCGCTCTTGTTGTGCATCGTCGTGGTCTTGTCGGCGCCGATCACCTGAAACTGGTCGTGCAGGCCTCTGGGATTTTTCTGCTCGCTCACGCCCGAGTGAGCCACGGAGATGTCCCAAGGCTGCGGCGCGGCGCGGAACTCCTGCAGCGCCTCGTTCATCATGTTGAGCGTGAAGCCGATGGCCACCGTCGACACCACGATGCCGATGAGGAAGGCGAAGCGCTGGTTGCGCGGCGTGGCGCCAATCAGGAAGCCGGTCTTGAGGTCCTGCGAAGTGTCGCCCGCCTCGGCCGAGGCAATGCACACCACGCCGCCAATGGTAATAGCCAGCGCGCCAAAGGCGGGGGTCGACCATCCGGCCACCAGGAAGATGGCCGAGGTGGCCATCAGCGTGGCAATGGTCATGCCGGAGATGGGGTTGGCCGAGCTGCCGATCAGGCCCACAATCCGCGAACTCACGGTCACAAACAGGAAGCCGAAGAAGACAATCAGGAGCGATGCCGCCAGGTTCTCGACCAGCCCCAGGTTTGCGCCCGGCACCGGCTTGAAATAGAGGAAGAAGAACATAATCACAACCAGCAGCGCCGAGCCGCCCAGTGCGGTGCCCATGGAGAAGTCTCTCTCGGTGCGCAGCGGTTTGGCCGCCCCGGCGGCGCTGCCGCCGCGCATGTGCTTGAAGCCCGCGCTGAGCGCACTCACGATGGTCGGCATGGTCTTGAAGAGTGTAATCAGGCCGGCCGCCGCCACCGCTCCGGCGCCCATCGGCCGGATATAGGTGATCCACAAGTCGCTTGGCCCCATCTGCCCGATGGGGACGGTACCGGGATAGACCGGATGCCCCAACTCCTTGCCGAAGAAGTAGATCAGCGGCATCAGCACCAGCCAGGAAAGGACGCCGCCGGCCAGCATGACGCCTGCCGTCTTGGGTCCGATGATGTAGCCCACACCCATGTACTCGGTGGTGGCGTCGGCCTTGATAGACGCGCCCTTCAGCACGTGGTTCGGTCCAAAATCCGGGCGAAACTCCGGGGTACCTGGCCAGGCGCCGAAGAGGTTCTCGTTCTGGAAGAAGGTATAGAGCGCGCCCAGCCCCAAGCCGAAGAAAACCCGGCTGGCCAGCGAGCCGCCTTTTTCTCCAGCCTTCAGCACATCGGCGCAGGCCGTTCCTTCGGGAAACTTCAGGTTTTCGTGCTCATCCACAATCAGTTGCTTGCGGAGGGGCACCATGAACAGGACGCCGAGAAAGCCGCCGATCAGCGCCAGCATGAAGATGCGCGCGTACTCGAGGTCAAATCCCAGGAAGATCAATGCGGGCAGCGTGAAGATGACGCCCGCGGCGATCGACTGGCCGGCGTTGCCGGTGGTTTGGACAATGACGTTCTCAAGGACGGACGACTTGCCGAAGGCGCGCAGAATGCTGATGGAGAGCACTGCGATGGGAATCGAGGCGGCCACCGTAAGCCCTGCGCGCAAGCCCACATACACCGTGACGGCTCCGAAGATGATGCCAAAGATGGAGCCAAGCACAACGGCGCGCAGGGTGAACTCCGGCCGGTTCTCAGTGGCTGGAACAAAGGGTTGAAATTCTGGCACGAATAGCCTCCACATCATCGCAAGCGGTCTTGCTGGGATTCTTCAGTCTGAAGCTGAAGTGTAGCAGCGAAGGGGGCTTAGGCGACAAGGCGAGCAGGGTGCTGGAACGAAAAGCAGGCCGGGCAGCCGCAGCCGCCGAGGCCTTCTGGAGCCGCGATGGCACGCGCGCAAGGAGCGCAGAATGCGCAGGGCTTGGCGACCCCGGCCCTCACCGCGTAGGGTAAAGGCGACCCTGAAATCGACTTCCGTGGAGAATCGAAGCGCAATGACCAACCCATCGCTCGCCCCAACGCCTGTTCAGCGGCTGCTTTCGCTGGACGTGCTGCGCGGCATCACCATCGCCTTCATGACCATGGTTAACAACAACGGAGGCTCCGGTTCCTGGGGCTTCATGAATCATGCGGCGTGGAACGGCCTGACGGCCACCGACCTGGTGTTTCCCACCTTTGTGTTTGTGGTGGGAGCCTCGGTGGTGTTTGCCTTCGATGCGCGGCTGGCCCGCGGCGCCACGCGCGCCCATCTGGCCCTGCACACGCTGCAGAGGGCCGCGATTCTGTTCCTGCTGGGCATTTTAATCAACGTATTTCCGCTGTTCCAGTTAGCTCACATACGCATCTACGGGGTCCTGCAGCGCATCGCCATCGCCTATCTGGTGGTGGGTCTGTTTTACCTGTGGGACAAGCGGGCTTGGACCAAGGTCGCTGCACTGTTTGTGGCGCTCGTCGGCTACTGGGTGCTGCTCCGCTGGGTCCCGATCCCCGGAGCGGGAATGCCGGGCCGCGATTTCCCTTTCATGGACCAGACCCTGAACCTGACTTCCTGGCTTGACCGGCACATCCTGCCCCATCACCTGTATCTGGATTGGCCCGGCCCAGGCGTGCTCGACCCCCACAACCGGCACGACCCCGAAGGCCTGCTGAGCGACCTTCCCGCTGTGGGAACGGCCCTGCTGGGCATGCTGGCCGGCTTGTGGCTGCGCACGCAGAGGACGGTAAAGGCCAAGGCAGCGGGGTTGGCCGCGTTTTGCCTGGCCTGCCTGGCCTCCGGCTACCTATGGTCGGTCTGGTTCCCGCTCAACAAAAATCTCTGGACCAGCTCCTATGTGCTGGTGGCGGCCGGCTGGTCGCTGTTGGTGCTCGCGCTGGCCTACTGGACAGTCGAGCAGTGGGGCTGGGGCAAAGGCCGTGGCGCGGGCTTCGTTTACCCCTGGCTGGTGTTCGGCTCCAACGCCATCACGGCATATATGTTCAGCGAACTGGTTCCCAACGGGCTCGATCACATCCACATTACGGTGAGCGGGCGGCATGAGTCCTTGATGGTGTTTCTAACTTCCCCCATCTTTGCGCACATCCACAATCCCGGCTGGGCTGCATTCGCTTACTCGGTCTCAATCACCGCATTCTGCTTCCTTCCCGTCTGGGTGCTCTACCGCAAGAGGATCTTTGTGAAGATTTAGCCCGCGATCGGAGTATCTATTTTGGCCTCGAGTTTCCCCAAGGTCTCGCGATTGAGACCCGGGGAAGCTCGAACCCCGGTAAATCCGGTCAAATGGATTGTTTTTGTTCACCGGCTGTCAACGCCCTCCCTCCTGACCGGAATCCTGATCGTCTCTGCGAACAGGAAGTCAATTCGAACCAGCCAAGTTCCCGCCTGGGATGGATGGTCGCCGCGGTCGCCACAATAACCCCGCTCGCCGCCGGCGTTGCCATCTATATGTGCCAACCGCGAATCTCCAAAATCCATTCACCCGTCTGGCGGTCCATCCATTCGATCGCGACTTACACCTGTGGTGAGCGGTTCTGAACAGAATTAGCGCAGTCCGCGTGGAAGTCTTAATCATGGCGCGTCATGCGTCGCCTTTCAATCCTCGCAGCCCGGAGCGACGCACGACAGACGGGCAATCGAAGGATGATCTGGCAAGAGGATTCGTATGCGTACGATTCGATTTCTGTTAGCGTTTCTGCTGTTGGCCATTCCGGCCGCCTCATTTGGGCAGATTGGCGTAAGGATCGCAATTGGCCCGCCTGGCCTGCCCATGTATGACCAGCCGATCTGCCCGGGAGATGGCTATCTCTGGACACCGGGTTATTGGGCTTATGACGATAGCATCTCCGATTACTACTGGGTGCCCGGAACATGGGTGATGGCGCCGGAAGAGGGCTTCCTCTGGACGCCAGGTTATTGGGGCTGGGGCGACGGAGGGTACCTTTTCTATGATGGCTACTGGGGACCTACCGTCGGGTTCTATGGCGGGATCAACTACGGCTTCGGTTACTTCGGCGAAGGGTATGGCGGCGGCCGCTGGGACCGCGGTCACTTCTTCTATAACCGCTCCGTGAATAACGTGGATGGCGGCAACATTCACAATGTCTACGACCAGAGGGTTGAACACGGCAACAACGACAACCGCGTCAGCTTCAACGGCGGCAATGGCGGAATCAACGCGCATCCAACTCCTGAACAGGAAGCTGCTGCGAAGGAGAGACATATTCCGGCTGTCGAAGCGCAAACTCAACATGCGCAGGCCGCACGCGCCAATCCGCAGCAGCGCGCAGGGGTGAACCACGGCAAGCCGGCTGTCACAGCAACTGCAAAGCCCGGAGATTTCAGCGCGCGCGGAGCGGCAGGCGCACGGGAGACAGCGGAGCCTTCCCGGACAGCAGATACTGGCAAAACACCCGATGTGCGCACGGCCGTGCATCCGAAAGACCTTCCACCGATTTCTCGCCCCGCACCGGTCGGTTCAGGGAATGCGAAGGCGGACCAGAAGTACCAGCAGCAGCAAGAGAAGTTGGTCGCCAAGCAAACCCAGGAGCGGGAGAAACTGCAGCAGAAGCAGGAAGCTGAACATCAGAAGACTGCGAACGCCAACAACCAGAAACTGGAACAGAAGCACCAGCAGCAGACACAAAAGCTGGCGCAAAGGCACACTGCTCAGCAGCAGTCATTGCAGGCTCGCCAACCTCAGCCTCGCTCATCGGCACCCGCACCGCGAAGGTAGCGGGACGTTCCTCCGGGATAACTCAAGTCGTCCGTTCAATCGGCCTGCGGCCGGATATATCCTACCCGGCCGCTCCCCAACTTTTTTGCGTTGCAGGGCGGCGTGGACCCAAAGGTTGCAGCATAAGTCAGGAAGCGCAGGATACTTCGAGTTCGATCTATCAATCCCCATGAGCTTCTTCGTCGTGCATCGCCCTGGTCTCAGGGGCATTGATCTTCCGCGACCCGCGAAGCTTCCATATTCCAAAGCATAGGCCGGCCACCAGCAGGCCCACGAACACGCAAAGAAGCGGGGTCGACCATTTCTGGAGGCTGCTGGACCAAAGGCGGACAATCCTGCGTCCATAAGTCACGCCGAGCCACGCAATGAAGGAATAGCGCAGGCTGCGAGCCGCGCCGAAGACCACGAGAAAGCGCCTGCGCGAAACGCCGAGCGCGCCCGACGCAAGCGCAAACGGCAGGAGCGGAATTGGCGGAGGAAGCAAGGCGGGAAGAAAGACCGCGAGAATCCGGTGGCGCTCAACCCATCCGACAATTCGGGCAAGAAGGCGAGCCGGCACGCGGCGCCGCAACGCAGCTTCGCCGCCTCTGCGACCAATTTGCCAAGTCGTGTATCCGCCCAGGAGGCTGCCTGCGATAGCGCACGCGGTCAGCAACCACGGATCTCCGCTGTGCGCGACCAGCCAGAGCAACAGCAGGTCGGTGCTGCCGGGCAGCGGGAGGGGAACGACGGAGGAATCGACCACCGCAATGAAGAACAGCCCAAGCGCTCCCAGGTGCGTGAGCCAGTTCGGCATCAGCGATGAATGCACGCGCGGCGCAGGCAATTGAGCCAGTTGCCTAAGAAGGACAGCCATCAGGGCCGGGCTAAGCATTTTGGTTTAGATGCCGATACCGCTGAGAAGTAGCGCATCTGCAATTGAGATTGCCACTTAGGATGCCTGTCCGCCCGGTTCGGCAGGCAAGCACTCATCCGTCGCAGGCACAACGATGGATGAGGCCGCGGATATCCTTCTGGTTATCACCTGGAAGTGATAACCCATCACCGCCAGTGTCATCGCTGCGCCGATGCAATGGCGATACCGTGTCGCCACTGTCGCCAGGAACTTCCAATAACTCCACCGCTGCCTGCCGAAGATTCCCTGGCGGACGATCGAAGTGACGAAGGCGCGCGCATTGCCCACCGTGAACCAGCGCTGGCCAGACTTTCGCTGGCCACGCTCACGCTCGCCGGGTCGCGGCTGGGTGCGGCTCAGGTAGAGCTTGACGCGCTCATAATAGGCCTCGCAGGAATAGATTCTCTTCAGCACTGAGCGATAGCCCTCTACCAGCTTTGCCGCGTCCATGTTGGGAAGGAAGTTGAGCTTGTCGTCCGTGTTGTCGCCGTGCCCTACGTCCAGGATTCGACCCTCTCTCCACAAGCGCCGGAAGAGCTGTGTCCCAGGCATGGCTTGCAGCAGACCGACCATGGCAATGGGAATGCCGCTCTTCTGGATGAACTCCACCATGCGGTCGAAGATGTCGTCACGATCGGTGTCGAAGCCCAGGATGAAACCACCCATCACCTGCATGCCATAACTCTGAATGATGGCTACGCTGTCGAGCAGGCTGCGCCGTGTATTCTGAAGTTTGTTGGCGGCAATCAGCCCCGATTCGTCAGGGGTCTCGATGCCCAGGAAGACCGAGACGAAGCCGGCGTCTTTCATCAGTTGCATCAACTCCGGATCGTCAGCCAGGTTCAATGACGCCTCGGTGTTGAAGGCGAAACTGGTTTTGTACTGGCTGCGCCATTCGGCCAGCGCCACGCATAACTCCTTGGCTCGCGCCTTGTTGCCAATGAAGTTATCGTCGACGATAAATACCGCTTCCCGCCAGCCGGCCGCGCGCAACTGGTCTAGCTCCGCAATCACCTGCGCGACAGCCTTGGTGCGCGGGCGTCGCCCGTAGATCTCGATGATGTCGCAGAACTCGCAGTTGAAGGGGCAGCCGCGCGAGTATTGCACGGCCATTGTCGAGTAGCGGCGCATCTTGATGAGGCTTAAGTCAGGGAGCGGGCTGGTCGACATCTCCGGCTTTTCGGAAGCTTGATAAACGGGCCTGGCGGTTCCCTGCTCCAGGTCGCGGGCCATGCCTGCAACCAAGGCCTCGCCTTCGCCAATCATCACGTGATCCGCCTTCAGCTCCGCCTGCGAAAGGCTGCTGGCGATGGGGCCGCCCACCACTGTGCGCAGACCGCGCGCGCGGCACCGCTCGACAATGGCGACCAGCGATTCGCGCTGGATGTGCATGGCGCTCAACAGGACGATATCGGCCCAGGCCAGGTCGCAGTCGCGCAGCCGCTCGACGTTCGTATCCACAAGGCGTTTTTTCCAGGCGTGCGGCAGCAGGGCGGCTACCGTCATCAGCCCCAGCGGAGGCTGCGCCGCTCGCTTACCCAGAAACTTAAGCGCATGCTTGAAACTCCAGTATGTGTCGGGAAACTCCGGATAGATCAACAGGGCGTTCATCTGCCACCTCTTGGGAAGAAGGGCGGCTGGCGAGCACCGAAGCCCGGACTTGGCTTCGGAGGCGGGTATCAGCACATCAGAGCCCCGACCAAAACAGCGCACTTGTCCCGATTTATCTTGCTCTACCGGGCCGCACAAAACTGTACAAAAAAGACCACTTCGCCGTGAAGAGATCGAGTTCTCAGGCTCCGGATTGCCGCCATCTTGAAAGAGCATCCTTCCAAGACGAGTTTAGCGCTGAATCGATGGCCTCTGCATCCATTTCCTGCCTTGACGCCGAAAAATCTTCATGGAGTCGTGATTCGCAATCTCCGCGCGGTTTCGATCTCCGTCCAGATGCAGCCCCCAAAAACGGGAGAAAGATCAGGACTGATCTCATTCGAAATACCGGCTCACCGGAAGCTCCTTCGTCTCTCTTCGGCTGTCAACCATCCCTCCGAATACCTTCAATCCGGAGTTATCCATCCGTAACCTCATGAGTTACTCACCCTGCGCGGCATTACGTATTCGGCTCGGTGCGCCATTGAGCGTGATCACGTAGTTGAAGGTAGATAACATTCCACGCGATGATTACGAAGAGTACCGTTCCGAATTCCGAAGGCGCGGCTAGGCTTGCGCGTCCAATTGGGAGCATTCCGTAGCGATCTACTCACGTTTGCGAACGCCAGATCACGAGAGGCGTTCGTGTATCGTTATTGCCAGGGATGAAGCATGGACGCGCTTGAAATCAGATCTGTGAATTCGTGCCGCTGGGACTGCGTAAGCCTGGGCGAGGTGATGCTCCGCTTCGACCCTGGTGAGAACCGGGTCCACACCACCCGGCATTTTTCTGTCTCCGAGGGCGGCGGCGAATACAACGTAGCGCGCGGCTTGCGGCGTTGCTTCCGGCTCCGCACCGCCATCGCCACGGCGCTTGCAGACAACCCGGTTGGTCGCCTGGTGGAGGACCTGCTTTTGCAGGGCGGGGTTGACCTTGACCTGCTCCGCTGGGTTCCCTACGACGGCGTGGGGCGAGCGGTCCGGAATGGCCTGAACTTTACCGAGCGCGGCTTTGGGGTGCGCGCGGCCGTCGGCTGTTCCGATCGCGGCCACACAGCCATCAGCCAGGTAAAGCCCGGCGATTTCGACTGGGGCTCGATCTTCGGCTCTGCACACGGCGCCCGCTGGTTTCATACCGGCGGAATCTTCGCCGCTCTGTCGGATACGACCATCGAAGTGGCGCGCGAGGCAATGGACAGCGCACATGCCAACGGCACGGTTGTCTCCTACGATCTGAACTATCGCGAGTCGTTGTGGAAGGCGATTGGCGGAAAGAACCGCGCACAGGAGGTCAATCGCGAACTGGTCAGGAAAGTGGATGTTCTGTTCGGCAACGAAGAGGACTTTTCCGCGATGCTGGGCGTGAAGATCGAAGGTGTTGGCGAGGATTTTGCGGAGCTGCCGGTCGCGAGTTATGAAAAGATGCTGCGCGAGGTAGCCGCGGCCTATCCAAATTTGAAAGTCATTGCATCCACGCTGCGCACGGCGCACACGGCCTCGAAGAACGCATGGGGCGCAATCGCTCTCGACCGCAGTGGCGTGGAACATGCGGCGCAACGCGATGTGGACATTCTGGATCGCGTGGGCGGAGGCGATTCGTTCGCCTCTGGATTGATCTATGGATTGCTCTCCGGCAAGGACCTTCAATGGGCAGTGGAGTGCGGAGTTGCGCACGGGGCTCTGGCGATGACCACACCGGGCGACACGAGTACGGCAACAGTGGCCGAGGTGCAGCGCGTAATGGGAGGCGGCGCGGCGCGCATCGCGCGATAGGCGGGAAGCGGAACCGAGAAGACTTTCCTGCTCCCTGCGCCCTGGCCTCCTGTTCCCTGGCCCCTGCTTTCTCACTCCCCGCCCACTGCCTTGGCAAAGCCGTAAAAGAAATCCAGCGACTTCCAGTACGAATCCACAGGCAGGCGCTCGTCCTGGCCGTGGGCGCGGTCATCGTCGCGTTCCAGGGCAATGGCCGAGTAGCCGTAGCAGGGAATCCCTTGAAGCGCAAAATAGATCGAGTCGCTGGCCCCGTTCTCCATCACCGGCGTCACAGGAACGCCCGGCCACAAGGCCTGCGTCAGCCGCGTCAACGGGCCAAAGACTTCGGAAATCGGCGCGGGCGGCGTCATGGCTTTGCGTTCGGGCGCGGTGTCGGAAACCACATAGGAATCGGAAACGTACTTTACGCTGATCTTGGGGTCGCCGAAGATCGCGATCAACTGTTGGCGAATCTCCTCGGGCGAGTAACCGGGGAAGATGCGGCAATTTACGTTGGCCTGTGCGGTTTGCGCGAGCGCGTTGTTAGCGTGGCCGGCATTGAGCCGCGTGGCCACGCAGGTGGTGCGGAAGTTGGCATTGAAGCTGGGCTCGGCGCTCAGCCGCGCAGCGGCAGCCAGATCCGGCGGAGTGGCCAGAATCGCGCGCATGTCCGCGGCCGCCTGGCCCGTTTCCTGCGCGACAAGATTCTTGAAGTAGGTCCGCGTTACCTCGTTCAATTCGAAAGGAAACGTGTAAGCAGCCAGCTTGTTGAGCGCCGTGGTCAGCTCGTAAATCGC
>Ga0181529_10004728_pt1 | contig 14564 bp, 9 predicted proteins | sample PEATcosm2014_Bin_36_FD_119763 | JGI IMG/M metagenome (GOLD analysis project Ga0181529, IMG submission 119763) | Peatland microbial communities from MTU Mesocosm Facility, Houghton, MI, USA - PEATcosm2014_Bin10_30_metaG | ecosystem: Environmental > Terrestrial > Soil > Wetlands > Peat | place...
CAAGCTATCGCCGCACTTGTCGGCCGTTTCCTGGAAGTAGTCGGCCACGGCGTGCATCGCATAACCGGGGTTCTGCTTGAACAGTCCGGCGATCCAGCTTCCGCGGCCGCCGCAGCCGACCACCCCCAGTTTGATTTTGCGTTTCGGGTCCGCTTGTGCCGCCGGATCGGCGGCGGCCAATGTGGCGGCAGCGCCCAGCAGCGGCCCCGCTGCCGCAGCGCTCAGTGCGCCGCTCAGAAAGCTGCGCCGTGAATAACCCCCTGCCTCCCCGCTGCTTGGTGAAGAATGTTCGCTGCGCATCGATTTCTCCTTAGGGTGGGTTGCTGCATCGGTGACCGAGCCAGCATTGTCTGGGCAACTACCGCGGAAAGTCGACAGGCTTGGCCCGCAGTTGGAGGGAACGGGCCTATATTCTACGCTCTCGATTGTCGCCGCCGCAAGTGTTGGCGACCGACCAGGCGCAGGAACGTTGTCGAAAATAAATAGCCGGGAGCTAACAGTTCCCGGCTATTCCGACACCGATTCTTTGAGGTAGGCTAAGCAATTTTTTCTTGAACGCCGCGATTTGCCGCGACAGTGCTCAAAAAGCAGCGTCAGGGCTTCGCCGCGGGTTTGGCCGGGCTCTTCGAGGCCGATTTTTCCTCGGAAAGCTGCTCCCGCCAGGGTTTTTTCGCCTTGTAGCTCTCCAACTCCTTCTTGAGCGAGTCGTCGTGCTCTTTGTCGCCGACTTCGACCGCTTTCGCCGACCATTTCATAGCCGTGGCAAAATCGCCGGTCTCGGCATAAGCGGCGGCCAGCGTGCTGAGAATAAAGGCGAGTTTGTATTCCGTCACCTTGCAGGCCAGCGTGGCCAACTCGACCGCGCGGCGGCCGTTGCGCAGCTTGGCGTCGGGCGAAGTGGCCAAGACCCAGGCCAAGTTGTTGAGGATGCTGTGGTCTTTGGGTTCGAGTTTCAGCGCCTTTTCGTAATCGGCGATGGCCTCGGCCTGTTTCCCGACGTTCAGGTACATGTCGCCGCGTCCCCGCAGGGCGTGCCACTCGCTGGGATCGACGGCCAACAGCGCCGTATAGGTCTCGATCGACTTGGCCGGCTTCTTCTCGGCGGCATAGAGCACGGCCAGTTGCAGCAAGCTCGCGGTATCCTTCGGACTGAGCTTGTGAAGCTTTTCCAATTCACCCCGCGCCTTTTCATAATCGGCCAGGGCCTCCCCTGGCTTGCCGAGATCCGTGTAGGCATCGCCGCGTCCTCGAAACGCACGCCACTCGGTGGGATCCAACGCCAATAGCGCCGTGTAGGTCTCGATCGCCTTAGCTGGCTTCTTCGCGGCGGCATAGAACATGGCCAGGTGCAACAACGTCGCGGTATCCTTCGGATCGAGTTGACGAAGTTTCTCCAACTCGGCGACGGCCTCGTCGACGCGTTCGCTTTCGGCCAGCAGCAGAGCCCGGGCGCGGATCGCCAGGGCCGACTTGGGCTTGAGTTTCAACACGCGATCCACGTCGGTTAGGGCCTTGCCCTTGTCGCCTTTGTCCTGGTATAGACTGGCCCGCATCATCAACACCGTCATGTCACTCGGATCGACGGCCAGGGCCCGGTTCAGATCCTCCACGGCGGCGTCGAGCTTCGCCTGCTGCGTGTGGATGCGGGCCCGCTCGACCCACGGCATCACGGAATCGGGGCTGAGCTTTCGGGCCTTGTCGAGGACGGCCAGCGCTTCGTCGTATTTTTTCAGCCGGGCCAAAACCATGGCCTTGGCTTCATAGGTGGGACCGTCGTCGGGCGCCAACTTGATGGCCTCGTTCAAATCGGCCAGGGCCCGATCCAGCTTGTCCATGTCGGCCAGCAAAAGCCCGCGAGTGCGCACCATGGCCACGTCGCTGGGCATCAGCCGCACGGCCTCGTCCAGATCGGCGATTTGCTTTTCCGGCTGTTCCTGCAAACGGGCCCGCAACGCCAGGGCCTTGGCGCGGGCCATGGGGTCCTCGAATCCCAAGGCCAGCGCTTTGTCGACCGCCTCCCGCGCCCGCTTCACTTCTCCCCCGGGCACCAGGTTCATCTGCGCGATCAGCAGGAAGGCCTCCGGTTGTTTGGGATTCAGTTTGACGGCCTTCTCCAGGTCGGCCAAGGCGAAGCGGCGTTTCTGGCGGAAATCGCTGGGGGAGTTCATACCGGTGAGCACTTGCTTGACGGCCTCCTGGGCCCGCTGTACCAGCGTCGAGGCCAGCAGCTTCTGGGCGAAGTCGGTGTTGGCCTTGTCGAGGCCTTTCTGGAGCGCGCTATCGGCCAGCCGAATCACCTCGCCGAGATCGCTGATCGTACTGGCGTTAAGTTTGATATCGGTGGCTTTATCCAGGTCCGCCTGCCCCTCGCCGGTGGCGTGCAGCGAGCCCGCGATGGATGCCAACAAAATTGCCGGTAAAACTGCGCGAATTAATTTGTGCATGGGTGCTTCCTTTCTCGGCCCATTATAGAGGATGGTCCGCGGCAGTGAAAGCCGGAAAGCGCATCACCGTGCTAGCATCGCGATTGGCTCCAGCGGTAGGTTATGCTAAAGCTAACGCATAACCAGCGCGGCTGCGCTCGAACGAGCCAACGGTGCGCCCAGAAACGAAATGCGTTCCCGTCAACGGAGATGAGACAAGGATCGAGTGGGCCGCATCGCCCTATCTTTTTCTTACGGGTCGTTTCTGAGGCGCTGCGGGCTTGTCCTCTTCCAGCGGTGGCTTCGGCAACAGCGGGGGCTTCACTTTGATCACCGGCTCGTCGGGCTTCGGCTCCACCGCCATGCCGCAGTCGACAAGCATATAGCCGGCCCAGAAGAAGGGATGGTTCGCCTTGGGGGGATCATCGGTCGGGGCCCGTTTGATGCGCGGCTCGCCATCGAGGTTTACCCGTGAGCCGGCCGTCAACAGGATTGCGCGCTGCCAGGCGTCGGCGGGGGAGGTGCGCGGCAATTCCTGGGTGAACTCTCGCACCAAGTCGAAACTAGTCTGCCCACCGGTGCGCCAGCGACTCAACAGCAGCGTTCGGGCGCCGTTGGCCATCAGTCCGCAAACCGACAGAAACACCTCGTTGCCCGGCGGGCCCTTACGGAGGCGTTTCAGCGCGTCCTCGGCGGCGGTGTGGAAACCGGGCAGAATAATCGCGTCCGGTCCGCCCCACGGCAGCGCGAGCCAGTCGCCCAGCGATCCGCCCCCTTTGCCGCGGTCGATCGGCGCCGGCGCAAAGCCGTACGGGTCCTGCTCCGAAACGACCAAATCGTCCAGCACCACCAGTCGTTGAAACAACGAGCGATAGACCGATGACGGGGCCGGCGCCGGCGATCGCAGCGCTACGGCGCCAGGCACGACCGCCGCCAACCCGTCGAACGCATGGCGGGCCACGGCATCCTCGTCACGCGGATAGAGCTTGCCCACCACCACGGCCGTGTTGCCCGTCGGACTGCGGCCGGCGCCACGCCACGTGCTCAGCGACAAGGTGGGCGCATAGCGAATGCGAAATCTGGCGATAAGCGGCTGCAAATGTCCTTCGGCCGTCACCTGCAAGGCCTCGAAGGGCAAATACCACATCGCGCCGTCGGGCACGACCACCAGTTCATCAAAGGGCTGGGTGAAATCGGCCGGCGAGCCTTTCAACAGCATTTCCAACAGCAGTTTCGCCGACTGTTTCCAATGGGCGTCGCTTACTTCCTTGACGGCCAACTCATGGTTCTGCTGATACTGGCCCATCTCGCGCAGCATGGCCTGCATCTGCTTGACCAACGCCGGCATCGAGCCGATCGGCCAGAAAGTAAACCGCTCCTTGTTCAGCAAGAATCCGTACAGTCGCCGGCTGGTGGCAAAAAAAGCCAAGATGGCGTGTTTTTCGGGCAGCGATTTCTGGATGTCGCCGATGCTGCGCAAGGGTGGAAAAATTGCGGAGGCCGGTTGGCGGCGCAAGGCGATCTCCCGCAGCATCACCTCCTGCTGGCGGCTGACGGTCAGCAGTTCACCGAGCGCCCGCGACTGCTCCTTGGTCGCCTCGCCTTCGGCCACCAGGGGTATTTTTGCCAGCGTCGCGCGAATCTTCTGCGCCTGCTGTGAAAGCCGGTCGTAGGCGGGAAAATGGGTGAGAATGTCTTGCCGTTCGAGTTGCGCCGGCGGCGGCAGATACTCCCGCGAAGCCTCCAGAATCCACCGCAGCGATTCCAGCCGACCGCCCAACTCCAAAGAACCGAAGAAACGACGCCGGCGGATTCGCTCGGCAATTTCCATGGCCGTTTGCGTCTCGTTCCGGTCGATGGCCGATTCGAACCAGTGTTCCAGTGCGTGCGTCTGCGGCGTGACCAGCACGGCCAACGACTCCATGGGGTCCGAGGCCCAATCGGCCGGCTGGGGATCGCGGAGCACTTCATTGAACAGGTCCATGGTCACGCGTGGCGTGGCGCTGCCGCCGGCATACATCGTGGCGCTGCCGCCGGTATACATCTGGTCGGCCAGGCCGATATGGAACAACCACAGGGAGCCGTGCCGCATATAGGCCATCGCAGCCGCCAGCGCCGTGTTGCCTTCGCTGGTCCGCCGTTGCTGGTAAGCCACCAGCGCGCTGAGGTAGCTCAGGCGGGCGCCGATCGAACCGGCCCCCATGGGCCGCCGGGCGATGGTGGCCCGGGCTTCGTCGAGCATGGCCGCCGCTCGCGCCGGTTCGCCCAGCACGGCATAGTTCTCCGCGGCGCACAACAAGAGCGAGGCGCGCAATTGGCGCAGCCGATTGACTTTCGCCCATTGGATGGCCGGTTCCAAGGGCGGGAACAGTCCTTTGCGATTGGACAAGAGGTGCGTCAACATGCCGTAGCGGAACGCCTCCTCCAAAACGCCGAAGTCGGGATAATTCGCCGCGGCATACGTGGCTTCCTCGAACATTTTTGCAGCCACCGGGTACTGGCCTCGCGTGAACGCCAGCCGGCCCAATTCCAACAGCGCGATGCTGGTCAGCGGATGGTCGAACTCGCCCCCGGCCAGCACGGCCCGTTGCAGGTAGCTCAGCGCCTGCTCCGGCTTTCCCGCGGCGGTGAACGCCAAGCCACGTTCCAGATTGGCCCACGATTCGGACCAGTGGTTTGACGGGCCCAGCGAACGATTCATCGCCGAGAGCACGTCGTTGGTCAAAGGATCGAACTTGCTGACTGGCCCCAGCAGGGTTGCCCGGCGCCGCAGCGCCAAGGTCGTTGCGCGGACGATCTCCTGCGGTGTGACGGGAAACAGGTTGGCCTGCTGGACGATTCCGCCCTGCTGGATCACGTTGGTCATGTCGACCTGCCCCTGGGCGACCAACATCGAGGCGGGATAGGCACCCAGTTGAGCCTGTCGGGTGCTAACGCCCCAGGGGACGGCCTTTCTCATGCCAACCCCGGCCAGCCGAATGGTTGGCGGAAATTGCACCTTCGTCATCCAGTCGGAGAACCTAACGAACAGTTGCAGGGCGTCGTTAAAGTGTGGCAGCGCCGCCTCGAAGGCACCCATCTGCACGTAGCACTCGCCACACATCGCCTGGTAGCAGATCGAGTCGATCCACCGCGATTGGGCGTTCTTGATCGCGCTACGGCCCTCCCCTTCGAAGACCCGCAACGCGTCGGGGTAATCCCCATCGTAGAACGGGCCGAAAGCCGCATAGTACGCCGCCGTGGGCGTGCGCCGGTCGCCCAGTTGGGCCACCCCCGAACGCGCCGCCGGCCCCGCCAACACGGCCACCGCAAGCAGCGCGGCCATCAGCGCAGAGGCCCCGCCATGAACTTGGGGACAAACTCGCCTGTCGCTCATCGTCGCTGTTCCTTTACCCGACGCCTAACAAAAAGGGGACTGGCTCCGAGCAATCCTTGCCATGTGCATCAACAAACGTCGTTGCGAGGTGCCTGTCCCCCTTTTTGTTAGACGCTTTGTTACCTTGATCTTACGTCGTCGCCTCGGGGATTTCCAGCAAAAGACCCTCGGGCCCAGCGGGGGGCTGCCTTTTCTATCACTTACACCGGTTCTACCGCTTAAACGCAACACTCGACCTGGGCAATTGCGGCGGCTCGCGATGGCTTGCGAAAAGCTGAAGGGGGCAAGTGGCCGATTCTAAGCAATATGGGGTTCAAGAAGACCTTGTTGTATGCCGGCGGTTTGATGCTCGCCACCGGCGGTCCGATCACGCTGTTCTCGGGCGCGGATTTGGTGGGGGGAATCAAGCGGAGTTGGTCCTGGCACCCGGCGGCGACCGCGGCGGCTTTTCCGCAACCAACCTCGGAAACGTCATCGCCCCTGGCCGACGCTTCCTCAAAGCCCGCGGCCCTGGACCCGCTGCCACTGCCAAGCCTGAGCGAAGTACTGCGTTTCGACGTGACCGTCGAATGGGTGATGCAGCGGTGGCCGCGCGTTTCTACCGGACTGCCCTGCTTGCAATTGCAGGGGTACCGCGTGCCGCTGGTCACCGGCACCACCATGACTGACCTGGCCGGGTCGCTCACCTATTATTTCAACGCCCAACAACAAGTCGAGCGGATCACCTTCCGCGGCACTACCGGCAATCCAAGCGCCCTGGTAACGATTCTAGCCGGCCAGTACCGTTTCGTCCGCCGATTGACAAACGATCCGGGCTTGGTCTTGTACGAGACCGTCGATGCGAGCAACCGCCAGGCCGGGAAGGTCACGATCCGTTCCGCCAAAGTGATCAGGGCCGATCAGCCGTACAGCCGCTTTGAGGTCGATCTGGTCATGGATCGGCCGGAGTAAGGGAAGAGAGGAGAGGGAAAAGAAGCTGGTATCGTCGACAGTCTTCCGTTCCCTCTCCTCTCTCTCCTATTCCACAATCACCGCACAAGCCGTGTCGATGTTCCCGAACGGCGCGCTGACCTGAATGCCCGCTGCGCGATCGCGAACCCGGGCCACCGACTCACGGGCAATCTGAATGCCCATGGCAAGCTGATCTTCGCGGCTCTTGACCGAGGCCATCCGTTCCATCACCGCGTCGGGCACAACCACGCCCGGCACCTCGTTCCGCATAAACGACGCGTTGCGATAACTCGCCAGCGGCCAAATGCCGGCGATGATGGGGATGCCGAATTGCTCGACGTCATCGAGAAATCGCAGCAGGGCGTCGGGATCGAAAACCGGCTGGGTAATGGCGAAATCCGCCCCCGCTTCGACCTTCTGCCGGAAGCGGTCCAACTCGCGGCGGCGATCCAGCGCGGTGGGATCGAGACCGACGCCGATCACGGCGAACGTGGGCGGATCGATAGCCTGACCGCCCAGGTCCACCCCGCCGTTCAGTCGCCGCTGCACGGCCGCCATGCCGATCGAATCGGTGTCGAACACGCCCGTCGCCTGGGGATAATCGCCCAGTTTAGGCGGGTCGCCGGTCACAAAAAGGATGTTTCGCACGCCGCAGGCGGCGCAGGCCAGCAGGTCGGCCTGCATGCCGATGAGGTTCCGGTCGCGGCAGCAAAAGTGCAAGATCGGCTCGATTTCGGCCTCGTGCAAGATATGTTCGGCCGCAATGAGTGAGGCAAGCCGAGCGCTGGCGCGGGGACCGTCGGGGATGTTGATGGCGCCGATACCTCGTTCGCGCAGCGCCTTGGCCTTCGCCACCGTCGACCGCAAGTCGTAGCCCCGCGGCGGCAGCAATTCCACGCTGGTAATCCAGTGGCGGCCGGCCAAGCGGGCCCCCAGTTGCGATTTCTCGGCCAGCGGGGCCGGCGTCTTCGGCTCCACGCGCGGCGCCGGGGCAACGGGCAAGACCCGCGCGCGTCGCAGTGGTTTGACCGCCAGGGCCACCTCGCGGATGTGGTCGGGCGTGGTCCCGCAGCAGCCGCCCACCGCCGAAATGCCCATCGCCACGTAGCGCCGGGCGTAGGTAGCCAGATATTCGGGCGAGCAGAGGTAAATGCGCCGGTTCTCCACTTCCCGGGGTAGTCCGGCATTGGGTTGCACCACGAGCGGCAGGGCCGTCACTTTCACGGCCCGCTCCACCGCGCCGAGCAACCCGTCCGGCCCCAGGCCGCAGTTCATGCCCCAGGCGATCGGCTGGGCAGAACCGACAGGCAGCGGGGCCAGCATCCGTTCGACCGACTCGCCGGAGGCCGTCTCGCCGGCCTGGACGATCGTGAAGGAAAGCACGAACGGCACTTCGGGCCGGCGGCTCATCGCCGCCGCACAACGCTCCAAGGCCACCCGGTTCGGCTGCGTCTCGAAGATAATGAAATCGGCCCCGCCGTCGATCAGCCCGTCCACCTGTTCGACAATCATCTCCTCGATGATTGCCTCATACTGGGGCTGACTGGGCAAGGGGCCAATCGAGCCGGCCACGTACAGCGGGCGCTCGGCGGCGTCGGCCACTTCGCGGGCCAGTCGCGCTCCGGCGCGAACGATCTCGCCCAGCCGCTCGGCCAAGGCGAACGTGGCCAGCGCCACCCGGTTCGCGCCAAACGTGTTGGTCGTCAGCACGTCGGCGCCGGCATCGCGGTAGTCGGCATGGATTTGGCGAATGAGCTTCGGTTCGGACAGGCAAAGCTCGTCGAACGAGCGATTGGTAAAGACGTGGTGGCGGTAGAGCTCGGTGCCCATGGCCCCATCGAAGACCAGCACGCCGTGATTCAAAGCTTGTTGGAAGGAAAGAGCAGGCATTTGGAGAAGGGGCTAGGGACTCGGGACTGGGGGCTTGGAACTAGCGGGTAGAGGTACGGCAATTCGGGTTTACAAGTCTAGCCCCTAATCCCTAGTCCCTAATCCCTCTTTTTTCACGCCCTCAATTCCGCTCCGTGCTGCGCCCGGCAGGCGGCAACAACTCGCTCGCGAACCTCGTCGGCCTGCTCGCTGGTGAGCGTGCCTTCGCCGCCGCGCAGGGCGATGGAGAACAGCAAACTTTTCTTGCCCTGTCCAAGTCGTTCCGGGTCGCGGTACGTGTCGCGATATTCCAGCGACTCGAACAGGGGACCGCCGCCGGCCCGCACCGTGGCTGCCACGTCGGCCCAGCGCACCGCCTCGTCGACCACCAAGTTCAAATCGCGGGTCACGGCCGGGTATGGCGATTGCGGCACGCACCGGGGCACCAGATCGGCCGCTTCGATGAGCAGCGAGAGCTTGACTTCGGCGACGGTCGTCGGCCCACGGAGATCGAATTGCCGCAACGACTCGGCAGTCAGTTGACCCACGTATCCGAGTGCTTCGTTGCCAAGCCGCAGGCAGCAGGAGGCCGTTGGATCGAGCAGCGCGATGTCGGCCCCGTCGCCCTCCAGCGCGGCGCCGATCTTCAACTCACCGACAATGGCCTCGATCACCCCTTTGAGTGCCGCGTATTCTCGACCGCTGGTGATGGCCAGCATGACCTCTTCCCGCGGCAGCTCGCCACGTTGCGGCAGATACACTTTGGCGATCTCGAACAGCTCGATCTGGGCGTTGGCCAACGCCTCATTGGTCCGCCGCACGGCCAAGAGGCTTGGCGTCAAGCTGCGGCGAAGATAGTCGGCCCCGCGAATCACCGGCATCTGACTCCGCAGTGGTTCGGCCTCGGTCCACGGGCTGAGCGACGTAGAAGTCCGCTCGTCGACCACACTGAGCGTCAACGCCTCGTCGAACCCGGTGGCAGTCAAGACATGGCGAATTTTTTCCAGCACCCGATCCTCGCGCCGCCGCGCCGAGGGGACCATCGGCACGCCCACGTCTTCGGGAATGGCCTCGTAGCCGTGGATTCGCGCCACCTCTTCGATCAAATCGATCTCTCGCGTCAAGTCGCGACGCCAACTGGGCGGAACGACGGTAAGGGAGGAGGGGCGGGGGGCGGGGGACGAGGGACATACGCTCCCCTCTCCCTTTGGGAGCGGGGCCGGGGGTGAGGGCTGAGCAGGTGGAGTCGTCGTGCTGACGGCCGCTAAACAACAAGGAGTCTCGAGGTTGCCAAGTGAAAGCAAAATCCCCCGCACGCGCTCCGCCGGCACGTCGATGCCGAGGATCCGCTTCAACTGCGAAAAACGCAACGTTACCGGCTCGCGCCGCGGCGGCTGCCGGCCGACATCGACCACGCCCGCGGCAAGTTCGCCGCCGGCCAGTTCGAGGATCAACTCGCAGCAGCGGCGGCTGGCCCAATCGAGACCTTCGGGATCGACCCGCCGCTCGAAACGATACGACGAGTCGCTGTGCAGGTTCAGTTGCCGGGCCGTGTTGCGGATCGAAACCGGATCGAACTCGGCCGCCTCGATGAGCACGTCGTGCGTGTCGGCGGAAATCTCCGTCTGAGCCCCGCCCATCACGCCGCCGATGGCCACCGGGTCTTGGGCATCGCAGATCAGGCACATCTCGGCGCCCAGCGGATAGGTCTTGTGATCGATGGCCTCGATCGTCTCGCCGGGCAGCGGACGCCGGACGATAATCTGGCTGCCTTTGAGCTTGCCGAAATCGAAGGTGTGCAGCGGCTGGCCGCACTCCATCAGCACGTAGTTGCTGATGTCGACCACATTGTTGATCGCCGCCAGGCCCACCGCTTCGAGCCGCCGGGTCATCCAGCGCGGGCTGGGCCCGATCTTTGCGCCGCGAATTACCCTTGCCGTGTAACGCAAGCAGAGGTCGGGGCAGTCGATCCGCACCTTGACCAGTCCGCCAACCGGCGTTTTGCCTTCTTTTGGGTTGGCGGCGGGGATGGTTAGCGCGTGGCCCCACAGCACGGCAACCTCTCGCGCGATGCCAATATGTCCCAGGCAATCGGGCCGATTGCTCGTGATCTCCAAGTCGACAGCCAGATCACCGGCGACCTCTTCGGTCCCTTCGTGATTCAGTCCGGCCATCATCAACCGCCGCTCGAGTTCCTCCAGCGGCATGCTCAAGGGCACGTACTGTTTCAGCCAGTTCCAGGAGACGATCATGGGGGATTGGGGACTGGGGACTGGGGGTTGGGGACTGGGGGTTCGGGACTGGGCACCAATAGGTCGACTTCCCGAGTCCCGAATCCCTAGCCCCGAGTCCCCAATCCCTCTAGAATTGGTGCAAAAACCTCACGTCGTTCTTATAAAGCTCACGAATATCCGCGATGCCGTGGCGGCGGGCGCAGATCCGCTCGATGCCCAGGCCGAAAGCAAAACCGGTGAACTCCTCAGGATCGTAGCCGACGGCACGAAGGACGTTGGGGTCCACCATGCCGGCCCCGCCCATTTCGATCCACCCCCCGCGCCAACTCATGTCCACTTCGACGCTCGGCTCGGTGAAGGGGAAAAACGAGGGGCGGAAACGGATGTGGACGTCGTCGGCAAAGGCGCTGCGGGCAAAGAGCCGCAGGGTGCTCTTCAGATCGGCCATCGTTACGCCGCGATCGATCAGCAAGCCCTCGATCTGATGGAACATCGGATAGTGGGTGGCGTCGGCCGTATCCGGCCGGTACACCCGCCCGCACGAGATGATCCGCACCGGCGGCTTGGTCTTCTCCATCACCCGAATCTGCACGGTGCTCGTCTGGCTTCGCAGCAACAGAGAAAAAGGGGACGCAGCTCTTTTTTCGCCCCCGGCGCTGCCGCCGGAAAAAAGAGCTGCGTCCCCTTTTCCAGCCGCCAGGTAGAAGTTCTCCAGCGGATCGCGGGCGGGATGCTCGGGCGGGATGTTCAAGGCCTCGAAATTGTGCCAGGGGTCTTCCACCTCCGGCCCCTCGACCGCGCTGAAGCCCAGCCGGCCCATGATCTCCTTCAACTCTTCGATCGTCTGCGTGATCGGGTGCAGGCGGCCCAGCCGAGGACGCGCGCCGGGCACCGTGGGATCGAACTGCCGGGCCTCGGCCACCGGACTCGCGCGGCTAGCGAGCCGCACGGTGGCCGCCTCGAAAGCGGCCTCGATCGACTCCTTAACTTCGTGAAACCGCTTGCCGGCGGCCGGCTTATCGGCCTTATCGACCTGTCCCAAGCCTTTTTGAACGCCCTTCAGCCGCCCGCTCTTCGCCCCCAGAAACTCGACCCGCGCAGCTTCCAGGGCAGCGGCGTCTCGGGCTGCGTCAAACGCGGTTTTCGCGTCGCGGGCCAAGCCGTCCAGTTCCGCCAGAAAGTCATTCAGAGCCATGGCAATGGAAAAACGCGGGAAGCACCACGGAGACGCGGAAAACACGGAGGCGGAACATCCAGAACCGTTGTCCTCTCCGTCCTTTCCGTGTCTCCGTGGTGCATTCGCCTTTCTACTTGGAGATCGCTTGCTTCACCAATGCGACCACCGCCTCGAAGCCCTTGGGGTCCATGACGGCCATGTCGGCCAGCATCTTCCGATCCAGTTCGATGTTGGCCTTGATCAGCCCGGCGATAAACTCGCTATAGCGCAAGCCCAGTGCACGGACGGCGGCGTTGATGCGGATGATCCACAGGCGGCGGAAATCGCGCTTGCGGTTGCGGCGGTCGCGATAGGCATAGACGCCGGCGCGGACCAGGTTTTCCTTCGCGGTCCGCAACAGCCGGCGACGGCCGCCGACATAACCCTTCGCCTTTTTGAATAGGCGATTCTTGGCCCGGTTTCGGGCCGCACCCTTCGTGGTTCTCATAACAAGAAAGACCTTCGGTCTAGGCGGAAGCCAGGCCCTTCCCTAATGCGGGAAGCGTTTTTGTTGCCCGTTCCGCTGGTAGAGTCTAGTAGCTGTGCTTGCCGAGGACGAGGCGAATCTTCGCGGCTTCGACCTTGTCAACGACCGTCGTACCACGGAGATTCCGTTTGCGTTTCTGGCTCATCCGTATGGCGAGATGGCTCGTGCCCGCGGCACGGTGCTTCACCTTGCCCGTGGCGGTGAGGCGGAAGCGCTTCTTCGTCCCCTTATGGGTCTTCATCTTCGGCATGGCTGTAATCGCTCTTGTCTGGCTAGGTTCGGCATTGAGTAAATAGACTCGCCATTATAATCGATCTGCGGCCGGGGAACAGGGGGATTGGCGCCGTGCGACTACAACTTTCGGGGGATCCGCTCTGCGGGCATTTTTGCTACCGCAGGACACATCGCAGTAGAGTATCGGACCTCGCAGCAGCGGGCCAATAGCTCGTTCGTCACGGCGCAGTCGGCACGCAAGAACCACACGTTTGGGAAGATTGGGCCAATATGGATGTTTGGGTTGTATGCGCAAAAAACCCCTAATTCTGTCGTCAAAAAGGTACAATCTTGCCGCAATTTCTCTTTCCAGTGCCATGTGCCGTTGACAGAAACCGCCCCTCACCGAAACAATATACAAGCAACCCCCTGCCAGGTATTACCCATGAGATTTTGGACATTCGTACTGAAGAACGTGGTCCGCCGTCGCGTCCGCTCCTGCCTGACGATCATCGGCATGGCGGTGGCCGTCGGGGCGGTCGTCGCCCTGGTGGGCATCTCCAGCGGTTTCGAGCAGTCGTTCCTGGCCATCTATCAGCGACAAAAAGTCGACCTCCTCGTGCAACAGCGGGGCGTCAAGCAGAAGTTGACCAGCGTGCTCGACGCCAAGCTGGCCGATCAATTCATCAAAATCCCCGGCGTCAAACAGGTCAACTCCGGGCTAGTCGATTTCACGTCGATGGACGAGTTGGGACCGGTCGGAGTTTTGGTGCAGGGTTGGGAGTTGGACTCGCCGCTGATGCAGGCCCTGGACGTCCAGCCCGGCGGCCATCACCTGACCCCGGCCGACAAAAAAAGCGTCCTGCTGGGCGAGCGGTTGGCCATTAGCTTGGACAAACACGTCGGCGACAAGATGACCATCTTCGACAATGAAAAGTACACCGTGGCGGGCATCTTCAAGGGCACCACGGTCTACGAAAACGGCAGCATGGTGGTGCCGTTGGCCGATTTGCAGCGGTTCATGGGTCGCGTAGGACAGGTCAGCGGGTTTGCCATCATCGTCGAGCATCCCGACGACAAAGCGGAGATCGAACGGATCCGCCAGAGCATCGAGGGCATGGGCAAAAACCTGGAAGCCACGCCGACCGCCGAGTTCGTCAATTCGACCACTGAAATCCAATTCATCCACGCCATGGCCTGGGTGACCTCTGCCGTGGCGCTGGTGATCGGAGCGGTCGGCATGTTGAATACGATGGTCATGTCGGTGTTCGAGCGGACCCGCGAGATCGGCATTCTGCGGGCGATCGGTTGGGGGCGTTGGCGCGTGGTGCGCATGATCCTCATGGAATCGATCTTGCTCAGCCTCACCGGCGGCATCGTCGGCACGGCCGGCGCCATCACGCTGGCCCACGTGCTGGCCAGCCAGCCCTCCGTCTCTGGCATGGTCGACAGCTACATTGCCCCTTGGGTCATCGTGCAAGGATTTTTGATTGCTTTGTGCGTCGGGTTGTTGGGGGCCGCCTATCCGGCCTACCGGGGCGCACAACTTTTGCCTACGGAAGCTCTCCGCCATGAATAGTCACGGCCGCGATGCGTTTTTGTTCCGCACCGAACATCTGTCGAAGCTGTATCCCGATGGGCAGGTCCACGCCGTCGATGACGTGACGATCAGCGTCCGCCGCGGCGAATACGTGGCCATTATGGGCCCTAGCGGCAGCGGCAAGTCTACGCTTCTGAATCTGCTCGGCGCGTTGGATAGGCCCACCACGGGAGAGGTCTATTTCGACGGCCAATC
>Ga0181529_10004729_pt1 | contig 14562 bp, 8 predicted proteins | sample PEATcosm2014_Bin_36_FD_119763 | JGI IMG/M metagenome (GOLD analysis project Ga0181529, IMG submission 119763) | Peatland microbial communities from MTU Mesocosm Facility, Houghton, MI, USA - PEATcosm2014_Bin10_30_metaG | ecosystem: Environmental > Terrestrial > Soil > Wetlands > Peat | place...
GATCCTAAGCGAGCCCTTTCCAAACCGTTTGATTTCGTGGTCGAAGCTAGCTCCGGGCGTACCACCCTGAGCCCAACCCTGGTCGCGCCAACCGGCCTCGTCCCAGTACCCCTCGAAACCGCAGTAATTGAGCACGCCGTCGGGCCAGCGCGCGTCGGCTGCCTGGGCGCAACAGACACAGAGCAGAATGCCCAACCATCGCCATCGAGTCATCATCGAAAGCCCTCGCAACTTTATGCCAACAGGGTCAGCCGCACGAAGTTCAACGCTTGTTTAGCCAAGTACAGCCGGCGCAGTGCGGGATGGATGCCCAAAGGAAGCCTTTTCGCCCGAACGCCATCGGCCGAGGCCAAGGCGAGGGCCACCGTTTCCGGCGGCACGATTGCCTCCGCTCCGCCACCGCCAGCAGGTGCGACCGGTCTTTCGCAAAGCCCGGGCGGCAACGGTCCGATGGCCAGTCCGAAATCCGCGACGAACTGTTCGCGGCAGCGGATGGCCATGTCGCCGATGGACTCTTCGCCCGGCCGCGTGAGGACGACTCCACCGCGATTGACGTCGGCCGAGAGCTCCACGTTAGAGAGCCACTCCGCGACCAGTCCGGCGGTGCCGCATTCGGTCGTGGCAAGCGTTTTGCCCTGCTGACGAAACAGCCGAACGACCGCGTCCTGCAACTGGTCATCCTCTTCGCCGAACACAAGCTTGCCCAGGCACTGGCGGATCGTGTCCACGGTCGGTTGCATGGCCGCGTAGCATTCTTCCTCCGTCTCGCCATCGGCGGCAATGCGGAGGCTGATCGTCGCCTTGCTGGCCGTGATGCCGACGGTGGGCCGGCGTCCTCGGCGAATGAGGTCCGGGAGCATCGATTCGAGCTGGCTCTCGCCGGCCCCGAAACAATTGATCCGCCGGCGGCGAATCACCCGCCGGCTGCCGCCGCAAAACCGACCGATGGCGGCGGCCACGCTGTCGTGCCACATTTCGACCATTTCGGCGGGCACGCCCGGCAAACAGATCACCAGGCAACCCGATCGCCCGGGCCGAGGGGCTTCCAACTCGATGCCCGGCGCCGTGCCGTGCGGGTTCTGCACCACGCGGCTGCCAGCGGGAAACATGGCCTGAAGCTCGTTTTGTGGTGGCATCGGTCGCTGCCGCCGAGCAAACATCGCCCGAATATACTCCAAGGCCTCCGCATCGAGCTGCAAGGGGCGATCGGTCGCCCGGGCCAACGCCTCGCGCGTGAGGTCGTCGGCCGTGGGGCCCAGCCCGCCGGTGGCCACGACCACGTCCGCCCGCTCGATGGCCCGGCGAAACACCTCGGCCGACGGATCCAATTCGTCGCCGACAGTGCTGTGGAAGAGCACGCGGACGCCCAATTCTTCCAACCGTTGGCTAAGCCACTGGGAATTGGTGTCCAACGTTTGACCGCTGGTAATTTCGTCACCGATGGCGATGATTTCGGCGTCCATGGAACTGTCGCTTCTGGAGTGTCGCGTAGGAAATGTTAATGGTCGTGGGACCGGCGCGCATCTTCCTTGCACTGCCGGATGGTGGCCGCTCCGACCGAGGCGGAACGATCGTTGGGACTGGTGAGGCGAATGCCCACTAAGTCGGCCACGACGGAATATCGCTGCTTGGGATCGTAGGTCTTCAGCCGCAATTGATACGTGGCGCTGTTCGACTGGCCCCGCGAAATGCCTTGGTGCCTGTCGCGGGCAAGCTCCGCCAGGGGGGCAGCATCCTTGGCGCCGGCGACCAAACGGACTTGCTGGACCTCTATCCCGTACCAGCCGCGGTCGTCGTAGTGAAATGCCACCTCGTAATGGCCTGGCCCTTTGATGAAACGGCTGACCGGCCAGGTCACTTGCTGCGATGGTCCGGTCCGGAAGGTGTCGTTCGTCCAACCGCCGATGCGGCGCACACGATAGGACTGAGCCGGATCGCCAACGCCCAAGCCGATTGCCACGTCGCTAGCCTCGGTCATGACGCGATCGAGGCAGTCGACCGTATCGTCGAACCGACAGGGCAAGTACTGCGGCGAAACCGCATGTCCCCAATTAAGCAAACCCTCACGGGCTTCGCGATTGGCTCGATCGAGCAGGCTGAGAGCATCGGCCGCCCGGTGACGCTCGCCGGCGGTCATTTTCTTGCCGGCCGCGGTCGCATCGGCCATGAGGTACAGCCCCTTCAGCATTCCAACCAAGCCGCGAATGACGTGCGTTTCTTCGACGAGCGCCGGCGACCGCAGCCCCTGGGCCAGGCTCATCGCCCGATCGCACGTGGCCAGATCGGCGTCAAAGTGTTCTGGGGTTGGAAAGTAAATGAAACGACCTGAACCCAACTTGGCCCGCGTGCCCGGTTTGAGGATGTCGGCCACTCCGCCATACACCCAGCCGAGCAGCGGGTGTCCACCGTAGACGTCCCAGCCCACCGGCCCAAGGATAACGGCCCAATCGGCGGCCTTCGCGGGATCGGCCAATCCTTGGCGGGTCGCCCAGGCCAGGGAGAAATCTCGCTCGCTCCGGCCGCGGGCGTTCCACGACCACTCGGCCGCGGCGGTCACATTAAATTCGTAGAAACGATTTGACGGCGTGGCGTAGCCGCACAAGCATTGCAGCCCCTTGGCAGCGAACTCCGCCATCCGCGCCTTGATGAACTGTGGCCCCGACCAGGGAGTGACGACCCGCCAGGAGGCGGTCAACTGGGGATAGCAGCCGAGCCAGCGCCCCTCGGCCGCATATTTTTCCAGAAGCGGATAGATCATCGGATGCCGCGACGATTCATAGGTGCGGCCGCCGTCATAATACGTGATTCCAACCTGGCGCGGCGCCGCGGCCAAGACCTTGTCGTTACTCGTGTAACTGCCTTGCGTTAGCAGGAGCCGCAAGCGCAATTCGGGCTTGACGCGCTTGGCCCGCTGCCAGGCACGCACGATGACTTGCGTCTGAAGCACATAGGGGTTGACGGTTTTGCATTTTGGGCACTGGCAGGCAACGTTGTCCTCCGAAAGCCAAACGTTGACGTCGCCAATTTCGGGATGACGCACCAGACACATGAACCAGTCGGCGAGGATTTCCTCGGCCTTCGGTTGCGAGAAACATACCGGCGCAGAGTCGACGTCGTGCTTGCCAACGCCTTTCAACTGCGGCAGTCGAGCCAAAACCTCGGCCGGCAACTGCTCCAGATGGGTAACGATGGGCACCAACTTCACCGCATGCCGCGTAGCTTGATTAAGCAGATCCTGCGAAATGGCCGCCACGCCATGGCCATCGGCGTCGAGGGAGAGTCCCACGTGCGTTTCCACCAGATTCATCTTTCGCTCGGCCATCCAGGCCATGTCATTGTTGGCGCTGCCGCCCCAGAGGCCGCGTTCGGCCAGGTCGGGCCAGTCGGTCACGTCGGCCATGGGAATGGCCGCCTGCTTTTGTGCGGAGGCGGGCGAGGACGAGATCAGTTGCTTCAGGGTCTTGGCCGCATAGTAGACTCCCTGCGCCCGTGTGCCCAGCAAGGCCAGCGTCCGCGGTCCCAGCGGCACGATGCGATACGCTTGCGACGAGTTGTGCAATGTGAACAGCCGCTTGGCCCCCGGGGCCTCTCGACCGGCCAGCTTGCCGTCCTTGTCGCAACAGCCCAACACGATCTCCAAAACGTTTTGGTTGGTGTTTCCCGTGCCGACGTTGATTTTGGCTCCGGTCTTCTGTGCCAGCACGTCGGCCAGTTCGGCCGCCGCCTCGCGTTCCAGAAGACTGGCGCCGGGCAACAGCGTGATGGCAATCTGCTGGGCAGACGCCAGTACCTTGTGCTCGATGACAATCTCGTGGGGCAGCGGAATCACCCATTGCGTCCATTGGGTCGCTTCTTCCTTGCCCACCGGCTGACCGCGAGATTCAGAAGTTGCCAGAAGCGCGGTCGACAGGCTCAGGACGACGGCCAACGCGAGCCAATGGGCTGATCTCATGGCAGTTCCTCGTTAAGGGTTGTCACTCCGCGCCGATAACTGGATTTTAGCTGGTTTGGGGGGCGGGCAAGCCTGCCCACTAAGTCACAGTTAACACACCGCCTCTGGCGGCGAGAACTCCCAAGGCTCCGCTGGTTTCAGGCGTGGCGACCCTTCGCAGGGGTCGTTCCGTCGGCATGTTTGCGGGATGGTTGAGCGACAGGCCGGCGACTGTGATCTTGATGGGTGGAATAGGGCTTGTCAAGCGTTTCCGTACCGAGCCATCATTTGTCGCTAAACGTCGGGCAAAACTGTGCCTTGACGGGAAGAACCATCATAACTACGATCTAAGTCATCAACCTTAAGCGCCCAAGACAATGGGATTTACCAAAGGACCGTCGCTTTAGGCAATCGGGGGCGATTAGCTCAGTTGGTTAGAGCGCCACGCTTACAACGTGGATGTCAGCCGTTCAAGTCGGCTATCGCCCACTTTACGAGTCGTTGCTCGTTTTGACGCCGCCAAGATAGACGCTACGGCGCATGGGGACTTTCACCGCGCAGGCTGCTCCCCCTCCGTAAAGCTCCCGCGCCAAACCGCTCTTTGATCTCGTCCGCCACCGCGTCGATCTGGCTCTGCTTCTTCCGTTGCTCGCCGGCGAAAAGCATGCGCTGGACCAGGCCCGAGCCATCGAGGCCGCTGACACCCATACCCAGCAGCCGCACCGGCAGGTGCCCGATGGGCAGCCGCTCAGAGAGCAGGTCGTCGGCCGTCTGCCATAGCTCCTGGGTTATGTCGGTGGGCTCGGGCAACGTCGAGGAGCGGGTGATGGTGGAGAAGTCGGCGAAACGGATCTTTAGTTGCACCGTCCGGCCGCGCAGCCCATGCCGCCGCAGTCGGCAGCCGACCTGCTCGGTGAGATCGACGAGCCAGGCCCGCAACACTTCCAGGTCGGCCACGTCGTGCTCAAAGGTGGTCTCGTGTGAGATCGACTTGGCCTCTCGCTCGGGCACCACCGCCCGATCGTCGCGGCCGTGGGCCAGGTTCCACAGGTGCTCGCCGCTGGTGCCGAAGCGGGCCTGGAGCACGTCCAGCGGCCACTGGCGAAGCTGCCCGACCGTGCGGATCCCCAGCCGCTCGAAAACCTTACTGCTCTCGCGGCCAACGCCCCAGAGACGCTCGACAGGCAGCGGATCGAGAAACTCCTGCACGTTGTCGGCCGTTACGACCACCAGCGCATCGGGCTTCTTCAGGTCGCTGGCGATCTTGGCCAGGAACTTGTTGGGTGCCACGCCCACCGAGGCCACCAGGCGCAACTCCTGCCGAATCGCCTCTTTGATCTGTTGGGCGATCTCGACCGCGGGGCCGAACAGGCCTTCGCTGCCGGTCACATCCAAAAAAGCTTCGTCCAGCGAGAGCGGCTCCGCCAACGGTGTGAAGCGCTCGAAGATCTCGCGAATCTGGCGCGAGACTTCGGCATAGTAGGCGATGCGGGGCGGCAAATAGACGCCGTGCGGACAGAGCCGCCGGGCCGTGGCAGCGGGCATGGCGCTGTGGACGCCGTACCGCCGGGCAACGTAGTTGGCCGCTGACACCACGCCCCGCTTGTCCGGCGAGCCGCCCACGATGACCGGCTTGCCGACCAGCTCGGGCCGCTCCCGCTCCTCGACCGAGGCGTAGAAGGCATCCATGTCGACGTGCAGAATCATGGGGCGAATATACCAGACGCGCCGCGCGAAAGGGACCCCGCCCCAATACTACGCTTCGCCGCCGCTTCGGACGGGAGCCCGAACGGGAAGCACGTAGCGAACCAACCCGACCAAGAGCAGGCACGTGCCGACCGTGCAGACGCCACTCCATCCCCATCGACTCCAGGAGTACGCACCAAGCCACGAGCCGGCCGCTCCGCCGGCGAAAAAGGAGACCATGTAAACTGTGTTCAGCCGATTATGGGCCTCGGCGGGCAGGCTATAGATGCGGGCCTGGTTGGAGATCTGATTCGCCTGAGCGCCAAGGTCCAGCAGGATAACGCCAAAGATCAGGCCCCACAACTGATGCCCGAGGACGCCCAGAACGCCGTAGGCCAAGACCATGATCGCCAGGGCGGCGCCGATCGTAAGCCGCGGGCCGCGCACATCGGCCAGGCGGCCCGCAACGGGCGCGGCCATCGCGACGGCGGCTCCGGCCCAGCCGAACAGGCCGGCCACGTCGCTGCCGTAGCCGTAATGCTAGCCAGCGAGATAGAACGCCAGCGTGGTCCAGAAGGCGCTGAAGGCCCCGAAGCCGGCCGCACCGAAGAGGCACGATTCTCGCAGCAACGGTTCCTTGACAAAGAGTTCGCCCAACGACTGGAGCAGCCGAGAATAGGACCATGGCTGGTTCGGCGACGGATGTCACGGGTGTTTCTTGGCATCCAACAAATCGCCCAATTCGCGGCGCACTTTCTCCAACACCAACGGGTCACGCTCCCAGTCGGTCATGCTGCGGGCGATGCTCGCGACAAAATCCTGCGCCACCTTCTTGCCCAGCCAGGCGTCGGCGAGCGTCAGATACTCGAAGTCTTCCAGGCCGTCGCGAATCATCTCCAGCCGCTGAGAACTCACCGGACCGTCCACGCCGACTTGCTTGCCGGGATAAAAGAGCGAACCATCGCCGCGAATGTTTTTGTTGATGTCCTTCACCGTGGCCATGTCGGTCCAGGGGTCTTTCACGTCGGCCGCCCACCAGGCGGTTTCCCAATAGAGCAGCCCTTCGATGTTCTCCCGCTTCTGCTGCCAGAAGAGCACCCGATGCGACAGGGCGGGCATAGTCACGAAAAAATTGTTGTACGGCTCGCCGGGTCCGCAGCAAACATACCACCAGAGCTTCTCGCCCAGCACGTGCCGCACGGTCATGCTCGGCCGCACCGTTGCGTCCGAGTCGAAATGGGGCGTGTTCGGACACCAGATGTTCACCCGGTTGGCCATCACGTCGAAGGCGGTAATTCGGCCATCCCAATTGGGGCGGCGAAAGAAAGGCACCACCCAATGATAGCCGGGCGCGCACTCGTGCAGGCGGTCGCTGATTTTCGCCAACGTGGTGTACGCCTGTTTCTCCACCGGTTCGTCGATCGGATAGAAATAGCCTTTCGCATACCAGCCGTTCTTTACCAGCCGCGCGACGAGCGCCTTGAGCGCGGCATCGTCGTTGGGGTAGGGGATCATATACGACGTCATGCGCGGGTCGTTGAGATATTTCGCGGCCCCATCCGACATCAGATCGACCGGAATGTTGTAGGCCGAAATCCGGTGGTCGAGCAGCATTTCATAGTAGGCTTCGTACAGCCGCTGACTCTCCGGCGAGTTCACCGGCACGCCGTGACGCTGGGCGATGCACGGGCGGCTGAGCCCAAAGGCCGTCACGCTCGACGGCGCGTCGGGCAAGGCAAAGCCCCAGACGTGCAGCCGCAGCGGAAACTCCGCATGATGGCTCCCGGCGTCAAGCCGCACCGTGCCCGCATAATCGCCCGGCTTGGCCTCCTTGGGAACTTTTACGGAGATCCAGACGGGCTGGGCCTGGTTCGGTTGCAGAGCGAGCGGCCGGAGCGGCGGCAACGGATCGGGATACGCAATGCTGCGAACAATGTTGGGAACGTATTCGACCTTGAGTAGCCGCGGCTGCAAAGTTGCCGAGCCGCCCGCCAGGCGAAGCTCGGAAACGCTCACCACCACGTCGGCAACCGGCCGATCGGAGCGGAGCACCAATTGGCAGGCTTCGGCTTCATTCCTGGCGGCGGCCAGTTGTCCTTCATGCGTCTGCGGGTTGGGCTTGGCATCACGCAGCACCTTCGTGCCGCTAGGCACAAACCACGCCGATACGTCGCCAAACGCCGAGAGTGGCATAGCGACCAGTACGGCGAGAAGCACGCACACAGCCAGACGCAGCCATTTGCTGCGGTCACTCGTCAAAGCGCCGTGCATGATATATTCCTCGGAGAATTGGCGGCGGGGGTTAGCGGATCGTGGTAAGCGATTGGCGGTCAAAGATCGGTTCGCCTCCGGCAAGAGCGGAGGGAACGGCTGGGAGATTGAAACGGTCGAACAACGAGGGGGACAGGCACCTCGCAATCGCGTTTGTCGCGCCACGTGGCAAAGATTGCTCGGAGCCAGTCCCCTTTTTGTTAGACGGCCTCAGTCAGTATGCAGCCAGCCCAGCGGCGCGTCAAGCGCATCGCGAGCCTGTGTCATTTTGGCTCCCGGCAGCCCGCCAGTAAATTCCGGGACGGGGGTGTTGCAAACCGGGGGAATTGCATTATCATACTACAATTAATGCCCGTCGGTCGCGGGGCGACCACGACCCACAAGCATTCCCACCTCGGAGCACGTGCCACCGAAACCGCGCAGCCAACATTCCCGCCCGCCCCCCCATGTTCTTGAGGTCTGGCCGCCCGCTGTCAGAGAGTAATCCCCATGGATGCCATCCCCCAGCGCAGGCTTCGCCGCAAACGGTTGAGTGAAGAGCTGACCATTCAGCTCCGCAAGCACATTGTCGACAAAGGACTCAAGCCGGGCGATCCGCTGCTGACCGAGCAGGAAATGGTCGAGCAGTTCGGCGTGAGCCGGACGGTCGTGCGCGAGGCGACCAAGGCCCTCGATTTTTTGGGAATCATCGGCACCATGCCGCGGCGTGGCATGGTGTTGGACCAGTTCGATTTCGGCCGCGTGAGCGAGTATTTCGGCTTCCATTTTGCCTTGAGCGACTATCCCAAGGAAAAGCTGCTCAAGGCACGCGTGGTGATCGAGACGGGCGTTTTGTTCTATACCATGGAGGCGATGCAGACCCATCCGGATTTGTATCCGCGGTTGCGGAAGCTGGCCGAGGCGGCGCCCGACACGGAGAACTCGGCCGATCCGCGCTGGATCGAGTACGACATCGCCTTTCACCGCGGCTTGGTCGACGCCAGCGACATCACGCCGCTGGCCTCGTTCTGCGATCTGTTGCAAGTCTTCTTTCGCAAATTCCGCGATCGCGTGGGCTCGGGTGATGCCCAGGGCGGTCGCAAGGGGCACATTCAGATCGTGGAGAACCTGCACAAAGAGAAATTGGATGCCGCCACCAAACTCTTGCGCCGGCACCTGGGCTGGTATGAGGAGGATGTTTGATGAAGATCCGCATCGCAACGATGGTTCTGGCAGCGTGTTGGATCAGCTTGCCATCGTCGGCCGTGGCCGTGGTGCCGACGCCCGGCGAGATGGGGGAAGCGCGGCGCTGGACGGCCGCCAAGTTCGAGGGCGTCCCGCAGCCGAGCCTGCCCGAGACCAACGGGCGTCCCACAGACGCCGGGCCGTTCTTTTCCTTTACCTATGCCAACCGACCGTCAACGGAGATGCTGGCCACCTGGAAGCTCGAACGGGCCAGCCGCAAGCTCGGCGAGCGACGCACAGAACGCACGTTCACCTACACCGATTCGAAAACCGGCCTGGTGCTCCGTTGCGTCGGCATCGAGTATGGCGATTTTCCCGCCGTCGAGTGGACCCTGTATTTCCGGAATACGGGCCACCAGGCGACGCCGATGCTGGAAAACGTCCTCCCATTGGACATGAGTCTATCGGCTTCTAATCGGCCAAGCCCGCCGGTGCTGCATTACGCCAAGGGGGCCCTCTGCTCGATCGACGACTACGCCCCGGTCGACATGGCCCTCAAACCGGGCACAAGAGTGCACTTGCAGCCGGGCGGCGGACGATCATCGAGCGAGGTGCTGCCGTTTTTCAATGTCGATGCGGGCGAAACGGGGATGATCCTCGGCATCGGTTGGACGGGGCAATGGGCCGCCACGTTCAGCCGTGACGCCGACGGGCCAGTGCGCGTCCAGTCGGGGATGGCACTGACGCATCTGAAACTTCGTCCCGGCGAGGAAATCCGCACACCGCGCATGCTGGCCCTGTTTTGGCGCGGCCAGTCGGAGCGGGGCAACAACCTCCTGCGCCGCTTCCTGCTGACCCATCACCGGCCGCACCCCAACGGCAAGCCGCTCGTCCTGCCGGTGCTCGCCGGCGGTTGGGGCGGCACGGCTGCCGCCGAACACCTGAAGACGATCCGCCGCATCGTCCAGCCGAACCTGCCCATCGAGCTCTACTGGATCGACGCGGGATGGTTCGGCGGCGAGCCGTGGTGGAAGAACAACGGCAACTGGCCGGTCCGCCACGAACTCTATCCCCAAGGGTTCCGGGTCTTGAGCGATTCGCTCCACCAGGCGGCTCGCCGACTGCTGCTCTGGTTCGAGCTGCAGCGGGTCTGTCGAGGCACCGCGTGGGCCAAGTTCCAAGATCGCCCCGGCTGGCTGCTGGAACTCGGCCCTGGAACGCCCGAGTACAAGCAGCATAACATGGACTGGAAGATCCCGCACGGCGATCCCCGCTGGGTGCTGTGGGAAAGCCGGCGGAGCCAGATTGCCGAGGACGACCTGTTGTGGAACATGGGCGAGCCGTCTGCCCGACGCTTCCTTACCGATTGGCTGTCAGCCCGCATCGATGAGTTTGGAGTGGACTGGTATCGCGAGGATTTCAACATCGCCCCCTTGGAGTTTTGGCGGCATGCCGACGCCGCGGACCGTCAGGGGATCACCGAAATTCGCTATATCGAAGGTCTTTACGCGATGTGGGACGAACTGTTCGCCCGGCATCCGGGCCTGGCCATCGACAATTGCGCGAGCGGCGGCCGGCGCATCGACCTGGAGACCGTCGGCCGCGCCACGGCGCTCTGGCGGACCGACTGGCCCGCCGACGCCATCCACAAGCAGTGTCACAGCTTCGGGCTGTTTCGCTGGGTTCCGCTCCACATGACCCTGGGCGGCGTCTTGAAGAAGGGCAACGAGTACGAGATCCGCAGCGGCATGACCGCCGGCATGAGCGTCGAGTTGCCCCCTGAGGACAACGCGGACTCAGCCCGGCAGGCCCAAACCCTGATCGAGCAGTATCGGGGCATCCAGAAGTTCTATTACGGCGACTACTATCCGCTAACGCCCTACAGCCAGCGGGCCGCGGACTGGATGGCCTGGCAGTTCGACCTCCCCGAGCGGGGCGAAGGGATGGTGCAGGCATTTCGCCGGCCGCAGGCCCCTTCGGAGTCGACCTGCGCAAAACTTCACGGCCTGGAGCCGGGCACCGTTTACACGCTAAAGAATCTCGACGTTCCCGGCGCCACGGAAATGACCGGCCGCCAACTGATGGACGTCGGTCTCTCCGTGGTAATCAAGAATCGGCCGGGGGCGGTGATTGTCACTTACGAAAAGAAGTCTTAGCGAGGGACCGTTTCTCGTGGGAAGCAGACTTTGGTTGAGCATCGTGGCGGGGTTTTGGCTTGCGGCATGCCAGCCGGCGGGGGCGGCTTCGCCCACTTCGGCCGAGATGACGGAAGCCCGCCGCTGGGCGGCAGCCAAGTTTGAGGGCGTCCAGCAAACGGGACTCCCCGCGGCGGGTCGTCAAGCGGATGGTGTCGAGCCGTTTTTCTCTTTCACCTATGGCGGCAAAGCCTCGGGCGACTTGCTGAAGACGTGGAAAGTGGAGCGGGCCAGCCGGCGACTCGACGCCGGGCGAATCGCGCGCACGCTCACCTATACCGACCCCACGACCGGTCTGGTCATCACTTGCCAGGGCGTCGAATTCCGCGACTTTCCCGCCGTCGAGTGGGTGCTGCGTCTGCACAACACGGGAAAGGCCGATACCCCCATTCTGGAAGGCATTCAAGCGTTGGACGCCGCGCTGCCGTTGCCGAAAGCGGAGCAATCGACGCTGTATTGGGCCAAAGGCGGCGTGGCGTCGTTCGCTGATTTTGCGCCGCAGGAGACCGGGCTGAAAGCGGGTGACAAGTTGCACCTGCAACCCGGCGGAGGGCGATCGTCCAATCAGGTGCTGCCGTTCTTCAACGTGACCAACGCCGGCGGCGGCGTCGTGATTGCCGTGGGCTGGACGGGCGAATGGGCGGCCGATTTCGCCGGCGAACAGCGTGGCGTACGGCTGAAGACCGGCCTGGCCCGGACCCATCTGCTGTTGCACCCCGGCGAGGAAATCCGCATGCCGCGAATGATGCTCCTGTTCTACGACCACGACCGCTGGCGCGGGCAAAACCTGCTGCGGCAGTTTATTTTGCGCCATCACCGGCCGCAGCGCGACGGCAAGCCGCTGGTGGCGCCCATCACCTGGGGCAACTGGGGCGGAACTTCCGCCGCCATACACTTGGACAACATCCAAAACATCATCCGGCACGAGCTGCCCATCGACTATTACTGGATCGACGCCGGCTGGTATGGCAAGGGTGATTGGGGCACCAATAATGGCAACTGGGAAGTGAACAAGGACCTGTATCCGCAGAGCTTCAAGCCGCTGAGCAACGCCTTGGAGCAAGCAGGACGCCATTTGATGGTGTGGTTCGAGCCGGAGCGGGTGTGTAAAGACTCGCTCTGGTATCATAGCCATCGCGATTGGCTCCTGACCGGTGGCGATCCCAACAATGCTCTGCTGAACTTGGGCGATCCGACGGCGCGCAAGTTCGTGGCCGATTTCATTTCGGCGAAAATCGACGAGTTCGGCCTCGGTTGTTATCGCCAGGATTACAATATCGACCCGCTCGGCTATTGGCAGGCCCATGACGCCGAGAATCGTCAAGGCATCACCGAAATCCGCTACATCGAGGGTTTGTATGCCTTCTGGGATGAGTTGCTCGCGCGCCATCCCGGACTCATCATCGATAACTGCGCCAGCGGTGGCCGGCGGCTGGACTTGGAAATGACCGATCGCAGCACGCCCTTCTGGCGGACCGACGGACCGCGCGACGCCGTGGCCCATCAGTGCCACACGTATGGATTGATGCCGTGGTTGCCGCTGAGCGCCACGAGCCAAGACTTGGAGGGAAACACTTACGAGTTTCGCAGCAGCACGTCGAGCGCCTTGTGCGTGAATTGGTCTCACTCCGGCGACGGACCGCAGGCAAAGCTGGCGGCCGATTTTCCTTACGCCTGGGCCAAACAAACCTTGGAGCAGTATCTGAAACTGCGGCCTTTCTACTATGGCGACTATTATCCGCTAACGGCGTACAGCCAGGACCAGACGGTTTGGATGGCGTGGCAGTTTGATCGTCCCGAACAGGGCGACGGCATGGTGCAAGTGTTCCGCCGCGGCGAAAGCATTTATGAATTGGCCCGGCTGCGCCTGCGCGGCCTGGAGCCGGACGCCGTCTACACGCTCAGCAATCTCGATGTGGCCGGCACGACGGAAATGGCCGGCCGCGAGCTTCAGGCGCACGGCCTCCCCGTCGCGATCAAGGATCGACCCGGTTCAGCCATTATTACCTATGCAAAGAAGGTCCATTAGGAAGCCTCTCGCATGAAGACCCGACTTTGGCTGCGCATGGCGCCCATATTTTGCTTCTTGTCGCTGCAAATCGCCGCGGCAACCGCGCCCACTCCGAGCGAGATGAGCGAAGCCCGGCGGTGGACGGCGGCCCGCTTCGAGGCTGCCCGGCAAACCGCGGCCGTCGAGCCGTTTTTCTCGTTCACTTATGATGGCAAGCCGTCGGCCGAGTTGCTCAATACCTGGGAATTAAAGCGGGCGAGCCGCCCGTTGGACGCTGAGCGGACCGAGCACGCCTTGATCTACACCGACCCCAAGACTGGGCTGGTGATCCGCTGCCTCGGCGTCGAGTATCGCGACTTTCCCACCGTGGAATGGACGCTGTATTTCAAGAATAGCGGCGCCGCGGACACGCCGATCCTGGCCGACATCCAGGCGTTGGACATCCGCTTGGAGCGGGCTCGCGGGCCAAGCACGCCGCAAACGGAATTCCACTTGCACCATCACGTGGGTAGCCCTTGTACGCGGAACGACTATCAACCATTGGAAACCGTTTTGGGTCCCGGCGTGGCGAAGCGAATCACGGCCGCCGGCGGCAGGCCGACCAACAGCGACCTCTCCTATTTCAACCTGCAACGGACGCCGAACGCCGGACTGATCGTCGTGGTGGGCTGGCCCGGTCAATGGGCCGCGCAGTTCACGCGCGACCAAGATAACCATTTGCGCATCCGTGCGGGCCAGGAGTTGACGCACTTCAGATTGCTTCCCGGCGAAGAGGTCCGTTCGCCGCTCATCGTGCTGCAATTCTGGCAGGGAGACCGCATTCGATCGCAGAACATCTGGCGGCGTTGGATGTTGGCCCACAATCTTCCCCGGCCCGCCGGCAAGCTGCCGCCCGTTGAACTCGCCGCGTGCAGTTCGCACCAATTCGGCGAGATGATCCACGCCAACACCGAGAGCCAAAAGTTCTTCGTCGACCGCTATCTCGAAGAAGGGCTGAAGTTGGATTACTGGTGGATGGATGCCGGCTGGTATCCCTGCAGCGGTGATTGGTGTCGGGTCGGCACTTGGAAAGTGGATTCGAAGCGGTTTCCCAAAGGATTGCGGGAGATTAGCGATCACGCACATGCCAAGGGAGTGAAGACCATTGTCTGGTTCGAGCCGGAACGCGTCGCGCCCGCCACGTGGTTGACGAAAAACCATCCGCAGTGGATCCTCGGCGGCGCGAAAGGCGGATTGCTCAACCTCGGCAATCCCGACGCCTGGCACTGGCTCGTCAACCACATCGACAAACTGATCACCGACCA
>Ga0181529_10004730_pt1 | contig 14560 bp, 9 predicted proteins | sample PEATcosm2014_Bin_36_FD_119763 | JGI IMG/M metagenome (GOLD analysis project Ga0181529, IMG submission 119763) | Peatland microbial communities from MTU Mesocosm Facility, Houghton, MI, USA - PEATcosm2014_Bin10_30_metaG | ecosystem: Environmental > Terrestrial > Soil > Wetlands > Peat | place...
GAACCCACCATCAACAGTACAACCCACACAGCACCGCGAACCCAGCGTCTAGACAGCGTCATCTTCATCTCCTGAATATCCTACTTACCTTACATCCTACGGGCTTTGCCGGCCGTTTAAATCAGCGTTAACCTTCAGTTCACCGGCCCCCGGTACACACAGACCCCGAAGAACGGTCCTGCCGTAAATGCAACGCGCAGTGGCAAAATCTTTCTCAGCGCGAGCGAACAGACAATTTCAATCGAGGAAACAGTAAATTACCTGGAGGGGGCATTGTCAACAGAAGACTTCAAAACCCTCCAAATCGGTATCGCGGGAAGCAGCCCCCGGTGGGTCGCCACCCTCCACCCGCACCACCCCGCCAGGGCCAGAACCACCAGCATCCCCCCCACCCACACCCACCGCGAGCCCATGCGGCGGCGCGGCACAACCCGGCTGTTTTTCACGTTTTCCGCAAATGTCGCCCACTCCCCCTCCGCTGCCTCGCTCACCCCGCTCGCCCGGCAACTCTCCTCGAAACGCCGCATCCAGACGCCTTCCTCCAGCCCCAGCGCGCCCAGGTAGCTGCGCACAAAGCCCCGCCGAAAGACGCCCCCCGGCAGTTCCCCCAGCGCTCCCGCCTCCAGAGCGCGTATATATCTGGCCGACACCTTGGTCGCCTCGCAGATATTTTCGATCGTCACGCCCCGCTCTTCGCGCGCCCGCCGCAACTCCTCGCCGAATGCCGTCACTCCGCCCTCTCGCGCCATGCTCTTCGCCCAAACCCAGTCGCTCCAACCATAAGCGATCCCAGCCCCTAAATCAAAAGAAATAGCCCTTCGCTTCGCCGGAACCCGCCTCGCCCACTCCCTGCCCTCCCCGATTTCTGCCAGCCTGAAACCTGCCGCGTGCCGCGCCAGGTCAGCGCGATACTCCGCGATGTTCAACAACTCCTGTCTCAACACCTGTGTCGCGCCCGTTTGGATCCTCGGATTGATCTTCCCAATCGGTCCTCGCACCTCAGGCTGTTAGACTTGGTTCGACAATCATTCCACACCGGATGAACCGCGAAACGTATGGGCGCATCGCTAATTCCTGATGATTTAGAGGCACAGAGCCATCGCCGATTTCGGATCGCGGGAATGCCGCTCTCGGCGATCGCTTTCCTCATCCTCACGGCGGCGGTTTCACTCCTCGCGTCGCATTACTCCCTCATTTATGGGGATGACCGTCTCGAACTGTGGGTGGATAACATCGCAAATATCCATCAACTCGTCCATATTCAAAGCTCCTTGCCGCTTGCGATTGATCCGTTCTTCTACCACGGACTCATGTTCCTTGTGATTCGCCTCTTCGGCGTAAACCCAATTCTGCTAAGGCTGCCCTCTCTCCTCGGCTTTCTGCTGATGCAGGGTTGTCTCTTTTATTTTGTCCGTCGAGTCGCATCGGAAAGGGCTGCGGTCTTCGCTCTCGCACTTCCAATGTCTACCGTCGTGTTTGGGTTCACGATGCAGATCCGCCCCTACGGGTTGCTGCTTGGGCTCTTCGGACTTGCGATGCTCAGTTGGCAGACGGCAGTTCGTCGCGAGTCGCATCGCGCCTGCGCGCTCCTCGTCCTGGCTCTGACCATCGCCCTCGCAATTAACACACACTACTACGGTGTTCTGCTTCTGGCGCCTCTCTGCGCTGCCGAACTGGTTCGCGCCTGCCAAAGCCGGCGTGTGGATCTTCCTGTGCTTCTGTCAATAGGCGCGGGCATGGCGGGAGCCGTCTTCCTTCTGCCCTTTTTGAAGGGCGCCTCCGAGTTCCGCGCCAATTTCCAACCCGGAGCCGATCGTTATCAGGTAATCACGCAGAGTTATAACTTTATTCTGCTGTACCATCGCGCATTCACCACAAATATCAATCACCTTTTGGCCATTGGTTTGGGGCTGCTCATCGTTCTGGTTCTATGGAGCTGTTTCCGCCAGATGCGCAGTCAAACGCTGCGACTGCCGGATGCTGAATTTGTATTTCTCATCATGCTTGCCGCCCTGCCGTTCTTCGGTTTCCTTCTAGCCCGTTTCGTAACGCACGCCATGGAGCCGCGCTACGTTCTCGGATCAATCATCGGGATCGCAGCGCTCCTGGCGATCGCTCTCGTGCCGATTCTCCGCAACAATACAATTGGCCGCATTACTCTGCTCCTGCTATTTGCCACGTTTGCATACAACGGTATAACAGGCGTTAGAGCAGCACCCAGAGCACGGCAGGACGCTCTGGCGTCTCTCATCCTCTCGCCGCAGGTAAAGGCTGCAATCCTGGCCAGTCCAAGCAAGTTGCTCTATACCCAGGATACTGATCTCCTCGGATTTGCGTCCCTCTACGGCCCCGATGCCGATGTGCGCCAGCACATGGCGCTCGTCTACTCGAAGGACGAAGAGTTGCGCTGGAATCATATCGACACGGCTTCAAGGATTGTGCTCCATCTGAAGTCGTTTACGCCCTACACAATCCTGCCCTATGAAGGTCTCACCACGCAGCCCGGGCAACACATATTTGTAATAGAGCAATGGGGCTGGGACTGGACTCGTAAGGCCTTCGCTGCAGAACATGCGGAAGTAATACCGATTGGGCAAGCATTTGGCTGCGATGTGGTTTCGGTGCGTTTTCCCATATCAAATCCAATGCCTGACCCGGCTTCCAGCCAGCCCGGAACCGGTCCACTCACGCCCACCCTGCTACACTGAGGGGCAATCGCGTGTGCGACCTCCTCCATGGACCCATCCACCTCGAAACTCGTAGGCAAGACCCCCCCGCGAGATGTCGCATCCGCATCGTACAGAGAGCGCCTGCTGGTCGCCGCCTCATAAACTCCATCGAAGGCGAGTTGCATGATGAATAGATATGTAATCGGCAAAGACGAGACGGCAGGTTGTAAGCCAACAGTCGCATCTATCTTGCGTAGAAGCTTCATCGCGCTATTTATACAATTATTATTAGTACTCTTCGCCTCTTTGATCTCACGAAAACCATTGTTCCTCGTTCAGAAGTTGGGGACACAGTTAGATTTCTTAGACTTCTACACGGCTACGGCAGATTGGCAACACGGAATCAACCCATATTTGCGGAGTCGATTTGTCACGCCACCACTCTCGCTTCTTGTAGGTCTTCCATTTCAACACTTCAGCGTTGGATTTGCAGCAAATGTGTTCTTTCTGGTTAACATTGCGGTCATTACAGCATCGCTTTGGGGGATCTATCGCCATTTCAAACTGACTAAAGACGAAGGGCGGCTTCTCTTTGGCATAGCGTCGATATATTACCCTGTTATTTTCCTTGTAGAACGAGGAAACCTTGACGGCATCATGCTCGGTTTGATGCTACTATTCGTCTTTGCCCGGAATCCTATTGCGAAGACAGTCGGCCTAAGCCTCTCCGTCACCCTCAAAGTTTATAGTCTGCTACTGGCAACCACCCTGATATGGGCTCGCAAATGGAAACAGGTTTTCATGTTTCTAGCCAGTGTATTGTTGCTCAGTCTCCCATTCCATGGGTTGATTTGGCAGTTCATGCACTCGCAAATTGTGCGGAGTGCTCAGATCGCGGTATTTGAAAACCTCTCTCCCGCTGACCTGTTTGGAGACAATGCTCTCAGGAGCCCTGTACAACTGTTGTATGGGTTCCTTTGGCTGAGCTCCTATAGTTGCATGCTGTATCGTCACAGAGAATCACCTCTCTCGGTGCAGTTGATTTATTCGTTTCCCTGGATGATGGCGATGCCACTACAAGTATTTCCATACACGGGCGTCCTGATGCTTCCGGTCCTTGTGCTGAAGAGCCAGGAAATTACAGCCAACGGGCTTCTGTCCTATCGTGATCGTATTTTCCTAATTGGTTTCTTTCTGGTGGGCTTTCAACAGACGGCTATGACCGAATACTTTCAGTGGATAACCCATTCCCATCGGCTTTTTGGGTGGTTCAACTCCGTGGGAACAACTCTGGTCCTCTGTGCGCTCGGATCGACGAGACCGAACCCGAATGGCCAAACAGTCTTCCAACGGGGACAAACTGGTTTGGTGGTTAGCAAACAAGAATCGACGCAGTCACGCTGTATTTGAGGTCGTAAACAGAGCGGTGCTGTGCCACCCGGGACTTGACCTCGGTATCGGGAGCCTTCCTTTCGGTCCCCTGCTACACTGGGGCCACCCGTGCGCATCCCCTTCCCAGAACGCGTCCCCCTCAACCGCGTCGCCATCTTTGCCGGAGCGCTCTTCGCGGTACAGATGTATCAGGGGACAGCCTTCTACTTCAGCGTCGGCTGCGCCGCCTTCATTCTCATCGCCGCCTTTGCATTCAACGCCGCCGGTGGACTCACCCGCAGCTCCGGTGCATACGTCTTCTTCTATTCTCTTCTGGTCGTCATCATCGGCCTCTGCTATAAGGCCTACCTCGGAGAACCCGCCGACTCCAATCACCTCGTCCCGCAAACAGACATTGCGGCCTACGTCGGAAGCATCGCTGCCATGTTCGGCGCTGTTCTCATCAGCCGTCGCCTCTCGCGCAGATCCGGCCTCATGCAGAACCTGTTGAAGGAGTCCGGGATGTATCGCGCCTCCATCGGATGTATCGTCTTCGGCATCTTCGGCGTGTCCCTCATTGGCTTGCTGGGCGAAGAGGGGGCCAAAATCGGCACCGCCTTTAACCAGATCAATCAGTTGTTCTCGCTAGGCATCATCATCGGTGTCATGTACCAGATCCGGCATACCCACGGCGCACGCAGCATTAACCTGCCCACTGCTTTCTCCATCGTTTTTGTGTTCATTAATTCTGGGCTGTTTGGCTTCTCCAAGCAGGGTATGTTGCTGCCTCTTGTCTGCTGGGCACTCCCCGTTTGCGCGATGCGGTACAGGCTCACCTTCCTTCAGATGGGATCATGCATATTTGCCGTCTTCGTCATCTTTCATTACTTGACCCCTTATGCCGACTACGGACGCAATTTCAGGGGTGACGCCCAAACTTTCTCTCAGAAAGTTGATCTCTCGGTCCGCCTCCTCGAACACCCCGAACAGACCCGGCAAAAGTACCTGGATTCCATGGTTGGTGAAGGCGGCGGTTACTACAACAGTCCCCAGGGATTCTGGGACCGCCTGCAATTCATCTCCGTCGACGACGGCCTCATCAATCTCACCGATCACGGACACGTCTTTGGCCTGTGGCCCATTAAAGCAACCTTCCTCAACGCGATTCCCCACGTCATCTGGCCCAACAAACCTCCAATAAACCTCGGCAACAACTATATGCACGAAATCATCGGACAGCCGATGAACGAGGGAGACACAACCACCGGCATCTCTTTCAGCGCCACCGGAGAGGCATACCACTGGGCAAAATGGTTTGGCATCTTCGCCGTTGCCCCTCTCATCTGGCTCCTGCTCTTCGTGGTCCTCGACTCGCTCATCGGGGACATCCGGTCCAGTCCCTGGGGCCTCCTGGTCCTGGCGCTGTTGAGCCACACCGCGCCGGAAGGCATGTTGTCCGGCGCAATCGCTTTCCTCACCTTCGGATTGGAAGCCGTCATCTTTTGCGCCCTGTTTGCCACCTTTGTCGCACCACTCTTTGCCGTCGCAGTCCTTGGCCCGGACCGCCGGAAGTCCGCGCTCCAACTTCTGTCCCGCCCCATGCTCGCTCCGCACGTTCCGCGCTGACCCGAAACACTCGTCCAGACGATGAGAAACACCCGTATCGGGCACACAGCCCCGCCTGGGGTTGTGACTTCATCGCGGATCCATCTTTCCCCGGCTGCAAATCGCAGCCCCCAGGGTGCCTCTATGCTCCGCTTCCCGGCAGACGCGCCCGGTCCACATTCTCCCTCAAATATTGTTCAAATTGGACCGCCGCCGTGACGGCAAACAGCACGTTCAGCTCGCCGAAGATGCGCGTCTCGTTCCACCAGCCGAAGACAAGAGTGGCAATGACAAACGGAAGGCTGCCAACCCAGACCCTGACCAGCAATTTGTCGTGGATCATCCTTCGCCCAAGCCACATGGGAATCACCAGAAATCCGCCCACGCTCAGCACCTGTGGCAGGTGGTGCGGCAGCAGCATGCGGATATTCAACATCCAGGGCAGCTCGAAGCCCAGCAAAGGCCCAGGGAACCACCTGCGCATTTGCAGCCTCACGGCAATCCACGCTGCAAGCGCAATCGCCGCGCAAGACCATACCCTCCAGCGGCTCTTGTCGAAGTTGCACGCCAGCCAGATCGGCAGCAGACAAATCGCGGTCTCGCGGTTGTAACTCCCGATCAGGACCATCCCGATCAGCAGAAGCGGACGGGACTCGACACACGCAAGAATTCCAATCGCGAAAATCAGTGCCGCAACAAAATCATAGGGCTGATAGAAGCGCGACTCGTACCGCGCGACATAGCCGCAGAGCACGACCCAAAGCAGAAGCCCGGGCGCCAGCCACGGAAAAATCATGGCCGGCGATAGATCGTTTCGCAGTCGGACCGCGACAAAGCCCATCGCAATCAAACAGAGAACATCGACAAGCTGCATCATCAGGTCCACCGGGCCGCGCGAACTCTGCTTCAGCAACTCGGAACCCCGTTGCAGAGCAGTACCGCTCTCAGCCCAGCGCAGCACCGGAACCATCAGGTAGCGCCCCTGAAAGGGCATCCGCACATGACCCTGTATGTACTCGTTCATACGGCTCGGTGTGTCGTTCTGTAGGATGGCGGCCCGTCCTATGAGGATCGCCGCAAGCAGAAATAGCGTGACGTGCAACGGACGCATCTTCATATGCAAGGTCGCCTCTGGCATCGATACTGGCCACCACCGTCCGAAGACTATCACAACCGTTTTCAGCTCTACGCCAGCTCCAAACCTCTTCTGTCCCATCTGAATCGCGCATCTCGTCCCTGCCAGTGCATTCCTCAAACTCATGCGGAACTGTCAAGGTTGTGCAATGTGGTTCCCCCCATGCAGAACCGTTCAAACATTCTTTGCTCCTGTATGGACTGGCGGAAAATCCGCTCTACTGAAACAGGGTTGGAAAGAAAGGATACGGTCTGATCTGCATATGGTTGTAAAGGCCAAACCCGCTGGACAGGTTCAATGCCACGACGAACAGGATCCACCGGAGATCTGCGGCGGTGAATCGTATTGTGCCCTGTGGAAGCCGCATGCTCAGTGTCGCCAGACAGAGATAAGCCGCCAGCACCGAACAGGCATACCATCGTAAGGCGTCGATTCCAAGCAGATGCATGCTCTCCGGAACAACAATCGCAAACAATGCGGCCACTGGCACATAGCGCCGCCACACTCCCGCCGTGGCCGGCATCCGCTGCAATAGTAACCTGCGGCCAAAATACAAAATACTTATCAGTACAGGGCCCAGCAGGCATACCGCCAGCAGCAGTACGCCGTACCACCGCAGCGTAAGAAACCTTTGGCTGCCCATGCCCAGATTGTCCCAAAAGGAAGCTTTTAGAACCATGAAGAACTCTTCCTGCGGAGTGAAATCGACACGCGATAAAACCTCATCGTGAAATTGATCGACCTGCGCCGACGACATCCTGCCAGCAAGACCCGCAAATAGAGTTACGCAAACGCCAGCCATCATAAGTGCCAGCGCGTAAACGGCGGCTTTGCGGCGTCGAACACAATCCGGTTCCAACGCCCCGTCCAGAACAAAGCTGAAAAGCACCACCGGTAAATACATCAGAAGAAAACTCTCATGAATCAGAATGGCTGCCGGGACAACAACCAAACCTGCATAGAAACGCCGGGGGGTGCTGCGGACAAGAAGCAGAAGTATCGCCAGGGTAGCCAGCACAATGTCCGTGTATCCCGCCAGGTGCGCCATGAATGTGAGAACGTAGCTGCTCGTAAACAGCGTCACAATCGCAAGATTTCCAACCCGCTCTTCCAGCCCAGACCTGTATGTGAGCCATGCTAGAACGGCAACGAAAAGCAGAAATTCCAGCAGCGAGATGCCATTAATGAGAATACGATGTCGGATCCCCAGTACCCCATTTAGTTCGCCCAGAAGTCCGCGCTTGACAAATCCGTGACTGTAACCCAACTGAGCTTGGGTCAGTGCCCAGGCGTTTGGAAAGCGCAGACCTTTCATTATCGAAATAACACCGAAAGCAACGGCGCATAAGCGCCAGAACGAGCGTTCATTCCCGAAGACCGCACGAATCCGGCCAAATACATTCCCAAACTCCGCCAGGCCGGAGCGGCGGCGATTGTGGTGCGCGGACTTGCTCGGCATAAGCTGCTCGCTTTCTCTCGTCACCTAAGGAACAATTCGCTGCGAAATCAGGCCACTTGCCGCATCCGGACTGCGCATAAACGGAAACGGCCGAATCTGCCGCCCATCTAGCATTCCTCCGCCCGTCGCCATATTCAACAGCATCACCACTACACACGCCCGCCGCAGCCGCACGGGAAGACGCACCGCCTCGCCGCCCATCTGCCTCGAAACCACCAACAGCAGCAGAAATGCATTCAGGGCCAGCAACTCGTTCCACCGGTTCTTGTCCCAGCCCATCAGGTGCAGGCTCAGCGGCGCCAGTGTCGCCAATACAACCCCTGCATCGAGCCAGCGGTGCTTGCCCGGCATCCATCGCCGCCGCAGCAGCAGCGTCGCCCACGACAGCACTCCTGCCGTGGGCCCGAACATCAGCAGGCTCTCGACCTGCGCCGGGATGAACGTCGCCCGTCTCCACACCGGCTGCATGATCTCCAGGTTCTCTCGCAAGCTCCGCGGAAGCACCTTCAGCACCTCCGCATTCAGCGGCCGGTCCGCCGTGCGCGCAATCGTCTGCGCCAACTGCGCCGTCTGCGCCTCCGAAATCGCCGCATGACGCCCCATGGTCCACGTCATCCCCACTCCCAGCACCGCCAGCAGGACCGCTCCTGTCCACGCCAGCTTCCGCTCGCTCGCCGTCTTCCCCGTGGCCGCCCCAAACGCAACGCTCGCCACCAGCACGGGCAGAAACGCAAAGAAAAACTGCTCATGGATCAGGATCCCCACAACAGTCGCCACCGCCGCCGCCGCCAGCCGCCAGCCCGTCCGGCGCACGAACAGTGGCCCAATGCACAGCAGTGCCAGCGGGATGTCCAGATACCCGTTCAGACTCGCCAGATACGTCACGCTGTAGCTCGATGCATACACCGCCAGCAGCTCCCCCGGAGGAGTCCGCTCCGCCAGCTTCGAGCTGCGGGCCAGCAGCACCAGCGCGCCAAACAGCAACAGCAGCAGCGCCGTCGAGAACACCGCGAAGTGCCCGTACAGGTTCAGCCCCAGAGGATGCCCCAGCGCGGCCCCGAAGAGTCCCCTGCGCATGAATCCGACGCTATAGTCCAGTTGCGCCTGCGTGTACGACCACGCGTTCGGCTCGCGAATCCCTTTGCCAAACGCAATCGCTCCCAGCCCCACAGCCGTCCAGCGCCAGAACCGCCGCTCCCCCACCGCCTGCGCGCCCCGCTCCGCACCCGGCCCGCACTCCGCGGCTCCCTCATGGCTTTGCGCGCGTTCTGTGGCTCGGTCGTTCATCCTCACCCTTTTTTCCGTTCGACCTATAGTATCAACGGACAGACACCGCAATACTTTAAGTCCGCACCCAGCCCGAAACTTCTCTGAACATTGCGGAGTGTCACGCTCCCTCGCAATGCGAGAAGATAGCACTAGCCGTTCGCAACAGAACCTCCGCAACAGGAGAGCAGCCGCAATGCGCCATTCACTCCCATCCGTCGAAGCCGCTGCACCCCACGCCACGCCCAGTCTCTTTCCCGGCCTCCAATGGCAACAGGTCCTCGCGCGCGACTCCCGCGCCGACGGACAGTTCTTCTACGCCGTCCAGTCTACCCGGATTTATTGCCGCCCAAGCTGTCCCAGCCGCCGCCCCGCGCGCCACAACGTCCGCTTCTTCCCCACCGCCGCCGCCGCCGAGCAGGCCGGATTCCGCGCCTGCAAGCGTTGCCAGCCCGACCTCGCCACTCCGCGCCCCGACCCCCAGGCCGCGCTCATCGCCCGTGCCGCGGACTTTCTCGCCAGCCACGCTACTGAACGCACCCGCCTCGCCGACCTCGCACACACCCTCGGCGTTGGCCGTCTCACCCTCCTGCGCGGCTTCCGCCGTGTCCTCGGCGTCTCGCCCGGCGAGTTCGCCCGCGCCCAGCGCGTCGCCCACTTCAAAGATTCCCTCCGCCCCGCCAAGCCTCTCGTCGCGTCTTTAATTAAGCCACTCAGCAAGCCCCCCGCCCGCGCCAGCAAACCGCAGCCCGCACCCACGCGCATCACCGACGCCATCTACGACTCCGGCTTCGGCTCCTCCAGCCGCCTCTACGAGTCCAGCCACGACACTCTCGGAATGACTCCACGCACTCTCCGCGCAGGCGGAGCCGGTCTTCTCATCCGCTACGCCACGGCCCCCAGCCCGCTGGGCCGGATGCTTGCCGCCGCCACCGGCACCGGAATCTGCGCCATAGCCTTCGGCCGCGACGACGCCGAGCTCACCGCCGATCTCCGCCAGCGCTTCAATAAAGCCCAGCTCGTTCCCGCCAAGGGAAACACCGGATGGCTCGCCGAAGCTCTCGCCTTCGTTCTCAGCCAGACCACCGAACATCCCCTCGCCGCCGCCTTCCCCCTCGACGTTCGCGCCACCGCCTTCCAGCAGCGTGTCTGGCGAGCCCTTCAGCAGGTTCCCCGCGGCCAGACGCGCAGCTACTCCGCTCTTGCCCGCTCGCTCGGCAAGCCCACCGCGGCCCGCGCCGTTGCCGCCGCCTGTGCCGCCAACCCCGTCGCCCTCGCCATCCCTTGCCACCGGGCCATCGCCCAGGACGGCAGCCTCGCCGGCTACCGCTGGGGCCTCCAGCGCAAACAGAAGCTCCTCGCCGCCGAATCCCGCCCATAAATCAGGCTCAGCGATCAGTGGTAACTGGTCAGTTGCCGGGTGCTCCGTCCATCACGGCAGTATCGCGATAGGTGGGACGCATACCCCCTCGTCGTATTCTGGCGCAGCCCCCACGGGAGTCGTCATTCTGGCGCAGCCAGAATCTCCGTATTGGCCTTGGTCCTTGCCCTTGCCGTTGTCCTTGTCCTTGCCCTTGCCCTTGCCCTTGCTGTTGTTGTTGCCCTTGCCGTTGCCTGTTTTCCGCTGCCATCCTGAGCGAGGAGCGAAGCGCCGAATCGAAGGACCCCGACGAACCCCGCCCCGCCTCAACCGCTCACCCTTTCTCCCAGCAAATCCCCCCTAACCAACACCAACACCAACAACTTAAAACTTCAAAAGAGTTGGCATAGTAGTTTCCCTCCATCCCGTATAACTAAAGCAGTAAGCATAAACAAACAGACCCGGCCAATCGCGCCGGGTCTTTGCATTTAACCGGTCTGTGCCCTTAACCGTCTTTACCAAGTCCAGACTGGATCCAGACCCAATCCAGAGACCAAGTCCATCCACACTCCACCACAAACTGGCGCATCCGCTCCGGGCCGCCGTTGACACCGATATACTCGACCCATGCCCCGTCCACTCGCCCTGAGAAAACTGGCCGCCATCGGACTGCTTCTCTTCTACGCCTCCATCGCGCACGCCACCGTCTTCTCCCAGCTTCAGGGCGTCGTTCACGATCCGCAGCACCGCCCGCTCCCCGCCGCGCACATCGCACTCGCCGCCGCGCACTCCGCCTTCACGCTCACCACCGACAGCGACTCCGAAGGCTCCTTCACCCTCCCCAACATCCCCCTCGGCGACTACACCATCTCCGTCACGCACCCCGGCTTCCGAACCCTCCAGCAATCCCTCACCCTCCACTCCGGCACCTCACCCATCCTGCACCTCCAGCTCCAACTCGGCAGCGTCTCGCAGTCCGTCAACGTCACCGCCGAGACGCAAATCGCCAATGCCGACACCGCAACCCCCACCACGCTCCTCTCCCGCGCCGACATCGCCCAAACTCCCGGCGCAGACCGCACCAACAGCATGGCCATCATCACCAACTACGTTCCCGGCGCTTACATGTCGCACGACATGCTGCACATGCGCGGAGGCCATCAGGTCTCGTGGCTCATCGACGGCGTTGAACTCCCCAACACCAACATCGCCAGCAACCTCGCCGCCCAGATCGACCCAAAAGACATCGACTATCTCGAAGTCCAGCGCGGCAGCTACACCGCCGACATCGGAGACCGCACCTACGGAGTCTTCAACATCGTCCCGCGCACCGGCTTCGAGCGCGACCGTCAAGCCGAGCTCGTCCTCTCCGCCGGCAACTTCCTCCAGACCAACGACCAGCTCAGCCTCGGCGACCACTCCGAACGCCTCGCCTACTACGTCAGCGCCAACGCCAACCGCAGCGACTATGGACTCGCCCCGCCCATCAGCGCGATCCATCACGACGCCACCAACGGCGAGGGTGGATTCGCGTCGCTCCTCTACAACCGCACGCCGCAGAATCAGCTCCACCTCATCGGACAGTTCCGCCAGGACTTCTTCCAGATCCCCTACGATCCCAGCACCACCGACTTCGAGGCCCGGCAGTACAACTCCAGCGGCCTGCGCGACACCCAGCACGAGCGCGACGCCGCCCTCCTCTTCTCCTGGATCGACACCATCAACCCCTCCACTGTCCTCCAGTTCTCGCCGCTCTTCCACGCCAACTCCGCCAACTACGACTCCGCACCCACTGACACGCCCACCGCCACCACCGTCCATCGCGCCTCCACCTACGCAGGCGCACAGACCTCTTTCACTACCACCATCGCCCGCAACACCCTGCAAGCTGGCCTCTACTCCTTCGGCCAGCACGACAGCACCCTCTTCTCAGTCCTCTTCAACGACGGCACTGGCACCGCACCCATCCACGAACCAGACATCATCAACGGCGGCGTAGTCGAGGAATACGTCTCCGACATCTACAAACCCACCGCGTGGCTCACCCTTATCGCCGGTCTGCGCCAGGCCCACTTCCAAAGCCAGTTCACCGAGAACGCCACCGATCCCCGCGTAAGCGCAGCCCTCCGCATCCCACGCCTCAACTGGGTCTTCCGCGCCTTTTACGGTCGCTTCTACCAACCCCCGCCGCTCGTCACCGCCTCCGGCCCTGTCCTCGCCTACGCCAACGCCAACAGCACCACGCTCGTCCCGCTTCACGGCGAGCGCGACGAGGAGCACCAGTTCGGCCTCCAGATTCCCTACCGCGGATGGCTCCTCGACGCCGACACCTTCAAGACACGCGTCAACAACTTCCTCGACCACTCCAGCCTCGGCGACTCCAGCATCTACCTCCCCATCACCGTCGACGGAGCTCTCGTCCGCGCCTGGGAGTTGACCCTCCGCTCCCCACGCATCGCTCACCTCGGCCAGGCCCACCTCGCCTACTCCAACCAGATCGCCGAGCAGCGCGGCAACATCACCGGCGGACTCATCTGCACCCCCATCGGCGATCCAGCCTGCAACGCCGGTTTCAACTACACTCCCGTAGACCACGACCAGCGCAACACGGTGAACATCGGCTTCAACGCCACGCTACCCGCCCACGCTTACGCCTCCACCAACATCTACTACGGCTCCGGCTTCACCAACGGCTCGCCCGACCCCACCACCCCCTATCCGAATGCCTATCTGCCACAGCACACCACCTTCGACCTCGCCCTCGGCAAGTCCATCACCGAGAGCATCACCGCCTCCATCACCGCCTCCAACGTCGCCAACCGCCGCGTCCTGCTCGACAACTCCCTCACCTTCGGCGGCTTCCACTTGAACGACCCGCGCCAGCTCTACGCCGAACTCCGCTACCGCTTCCACTTCTAATCTCCTGCTCCGCTATACACTTGAACTCAGCACTGTATGCGCCTGCTCACCCGATACATCCTTCGCGAAGTCGTCTCCTACGCTCTGCTTGGTGCTGTCCTCTTCACCTTCGTCCTCTTCATGCGCGACCTGCCCAAGATCCTCGAGCTGGTCGTCCGCGACTCCGCCTCACTCACCGACGTCCTGCGCATCTTCGCCTACACTCTGCCCAACACCCTCACCGTCACCCTGCCCACCGCCGTCCTCGCAGGTATCCTTCTCGGCCTCTCCCGCCTCGCCGCCGATAGTGAAGTTACCGCCATGCGCGCCTGCGGCATTGGTGCCTTCGCCTTCGTCCGCATCGTCTCCATCCTTGCCTTCATCGCGCTCGGCCTAGGCCTGTTTAACGCCCTCTACTTTGCTCCGCGCGCCGCCACCAACCTGCTCAAGCTGGAAGACCAGCTCAAAACCTCGCAAGCCTCCTTCGAGGTTCAGCCCCGAGTCTTCTATGAAGACTTCAAGAACTACGTCCTCTACGTCCAAGACATTCCCTCTGGCGGCACCGCCACATGGCACCACATCTTCCTCGCCGACCTCACCCAGCCCGCAAGTCCCAACGTCACCACCGCCGACCAGGCCCTCGTATTCAACCCCGGAAACGTTAGCTCGCAAGCCCTCCGCCTCCACCTGCTCGACGGAGGCCAGCACCAGATCTCCCCCACCAATCCAGACCAGTACGACATCTCCACCTTCGCCTCCACCGACCTGCCCCTCCAGTTCAACTCCCAGGATGACAC
>Ga0181529_10004731_pt1 | contig 14560 bp, 14 predicted proteins | sample PEATcosm2014_Bin_36_FD_119763 | JGI IMG/M metagenome (GOLD analysis project Ga0181529, IMG submission 119763) | Peatland microbial communities from MTU Mesocosm Facility, Houghton, MI, USA - PEATcosm2014_Bin10_30_metaG | ecosystem: Environmental > Terrestrial > Soil > Wetlands > Peat | place...
GCGCGGGGACGTATTCAGCGAAGAACTGATCCAGACGTACATCGACTACAAGCGCAAGAACGAAGCCGAAGCCGTGCGCCTGCGCCCGCACCCGTACGAATTCGCGCTGTACTACGACGTTTAGGCGGGTGCTGGAAAGCCCGAAAGTCGCTTGCTGACGCGCGCGGCTCCGGAACAGAGTCGATATGAGCTGTTTCGGAGCCGCAGCCGTCAGGAAGCGTGAAGAATTCTTCTTTATCCGCAGAAGAACGCGGCTGGTCGGGCGCATCGCAGGTAGCGCCGATACTCGACCCCGCCCAGCTATTCGTGGTGCAACGCCACGGCCGGATCGACATTCGCCGCCCGCAGCGCAGGGACATAAGTGGCCAACAGGGTAGCGAAACCGAGCAAAAGAGTGAACGCCCCAAAAGCGTATAAGTCCACTGCGATCACGTTGAAAACCAGATTGGATGCGACCCTGGTCAAAACGTAAGCCAGCGGCAGCCCGATCGCCAGTCCCGCGCCGGCCATGCGGAACGACTGGCTGAGGACCATTTTCAAGACGTCGGCCTGGCGCGCCCCCAAGGCCATGCGGACGCCGATTTCGTGCGTCCGTTGCGCCACGGCATAGGACATCACCGCATAAATGCCCGTGATCGCCAACAGCAGCGCAATGATGGCGTACTTCTCCATGCTGATGGCAGCGCCCCTGACGCCGGAGGTTTCCCACGCAATTTCCTGCTCCATGCTCTTGACGTCGTAGATCGGTGGATCCCGGTCCACGCCGCGCACCACCGCGCGTGCCCCGCTGGCCGCCGCCAGAGGGTCGCCGGTGGTCCGCAGCAGCACCCTCATCACTGGCGAAGGAGCCTGCGCACAGGGAACGTAAGCCATCGGAATCGCCTCGCCCGTGAACCAGTTCTTGAAGTCCCCGGAGACGCCGACCACGGTCAGCCACGGGGACTGCGAGTTGCCCAACTTGACCCGCCGGCCGACCGGATCCTGCGTCCGTGGGTAGTCCGGCCAGTAATGGCGCGCCACGGTTTCGCTCAGCACCACCACGCGCGGCGAATCGGCCCCATCCTGCGGCGAGATGGCGCGCCCCTGGCGAATCGGGTATTCCATGGTCTCGAAATAATGGCCGCTCACCGCCCGCACCGCCGGCCGCGCTTCTCCGGGGCGTGGTTCGGGCCGGCCTTCGATCTGGAATCCGCCGGCGGGTCCCGAATCCGCGCCAGCGCCGGTCAGCCGCACGCCGGGAAGGCCCGCCAGCGCCGCCAGCACCCGGTCGTAGTACGCATTGATCTGCTCCGGCGCGTGGTACGAACTCTCCGGCAGAGCGATCCGCATCGTCAGCAGGTTCTTGGGGTTGTATCCGGGATCGGAGGTCAGCATGTGGTTGAAGGTCTCCACCATCAGTCCGGCGCCCACCAGCAAAACCAGCGCCATCGCCACTTCGGCCACCACCAGCGCGCCGCGCATCCGGCTGTGCGCAGCTCCGGAACTCGAACTGCGGCCGCCCTCCTTCAAGGTTTCGCCCAGATCCGCGGCGGCACGCCTTCGCAGCATCAACAGAACCGCTGGCGCTGAGCACAGAATTCCCGCGATCAATGATACGAGCACCGTGAATGCAGCCACGCCGCCATCGATGTGCATCGTTCTCATGCCGGGCACGAAGCGCAGCACCTCGGACGGAATGTGCGCCTTGGCGAACTCGAGATCCCAGGACGCCAGCCATATTCCCACGCCGCCTCCCAACAAGGCCACCAAGGCGGATTCGGCCAGCAGCCGGCGCACAATGCGCAGGCGGCTCGCGCCCAGCGCGGCTTCCACCGCGAATTGGCGCTGGCGCGTGGTGGCGCGGGCAAGTTGCAGGTTGGCGATGTTGGCACAGGCCAGCAGCAGCACGAAAATCGCGGTGCCCTGCAACAACAGAACGAAACGCTCCGACTCGTGGCTGGTGAGTTCGCGGAGCGGCACCACGTCGATGGATCGCGCCTCGTTGGTTTGCGGATACTGCTGTTCCAGGCGGCGGGCGATGACACCCAGCGCCGCGCGCGTCTCGGCCGCGGAAGTCCCCGGCCGCAGGCGGCCGAGCACCTGCAAAGTGTGGGCGGCGCGCTGGTTTTTTTCCCGCGGATCCAGCTCGAGCGGCGCCCACAGGTCAGTGGCCAGCGGGTAGTCGAACTCGGCCGGCATCACGCCGACAATCGTGTAGTTGCGGTTGTCGAGCGAAATCGTCCGGCCCACCGCGGCCTGGCTCGCGGCCAGGCGTCGCTGCCAGAAGCCGTGGCTCACGATCACCACAGGGTTCGCGGCCGGGGCTTCTTCCTGCTTCAAAAAGGTTCGTCCGAGCACCGGTTTCATGCCCAATACCGCGAAGAAGTCTGGCGTGACCAGGCAGGACTGGATCCGCTCCGGCTCGTGCGCCCCGGTGAAGTTCGCATCCCACGGGCGGTAGAGGGCAAGCCGTTCGAAGGAATGGTCTTGCTCTCTCCAGTCGAAGAAGTTCGCCGGCGCGACCAGGTCCCGCTCGGCGCCGAGCTTGGGGATGGTTTCCCATACCGTCACGATTCGCTCCAGGTTCGGATACGCGAATGGGTGGAGCACCAGCGAGTTGACCCAGATGAAAGACGACGTGTTGACTCCGATGCCGAGCGCCAGCGCCAGCGCCGCCACCGCAGCGGCCCCCGGCGATTTGCGCAACGCGCGTACCGCGTACCGGATATCGAGCAGAAGGCTGTTCATGAGGCTCCCTGACGGAGATGGGCAATTCCAGTGCCATCCGCCCTGCGCGATGAACATGGGCGTGCAGCGGCCTCCGTCATGGCCTGGTGTCCGATTCCGGGATGCGGGTGTCCGAAACTGCCGCGTTCTCCGGCGCTGCTGGATCGCCGGCCTCGTCCTACGACGCGTGGGTTATCTGCATGCGGCTAGGCGCAGCGCCGGCCTCGCTCGGGCGCGCGGCATTGCAATACGGGTTTTGGGGGATGCGGACTACGCGACCTTCTGAACTTTGCCGCTGCGGATACACGACGTGCAGACGCGCAGGCGGCGAGCCGCCCCGTTCACCACGGCACGAACCGCTTGCAGGTTCAGGTCCCAGCGCCGCTTAGTGACGTTGTGGGCGTGGCTGATGCGGTTTCCGAACTGGGGCCCGCGGCCGCAAATATCACAAACTCTTGCCATAAGACACAAATCTCCCGGTCAAGTCGAAAGGTCAAGTATAGCAGATCCGCGGTTCCCCGCGCTCGCGATGCTACAGTAAAAGACCAAGGAGATTATTGACGATGCTGAGACGCAATTTCCTGCTGAGCGTGGCCGGTGCTTCGGCCGCGCCGGCGTTCCTGCGCGCGGCAGACCTTTCCCACATCGAGAGAGTGGACCGCGCCCTGGCAGGTAAGGACTTGGACCGCCCGCCTTTTACGTTCTGGCATCATTTCGGGTTGCCGACCCCGGAAGAGCACGCCGCGCGCACGCTCGCGTTTCACCGCGCCTACCGCACCGACATCGTCAAGGTGATGAGCGATTTCGCGTACCCGAAGCCGGCCGGCAAATGGTTCGAGCTCAAAGTAGAAGCCAATCCGTTTCCACAGCAGATTCGCGCCCTCGAGCTCATTCGCGACGGCCTGGGCGGCTCCGCTTACATGATGGAGACGGTCTTCAACCCGTGGAACGTGGCGCAGAAGCTCTCTTCTAAGGAGGAAGTGCTGCGCATGAAGGATGAGAATCCGCAGGCTCTGCTGGATGCGCTCGACGTGATCACGCGCTCGGAAATCAACCATGCGCGGCGCGTGCTGGCGATCCCCGGCGTGGTGGGCATTCTATTCTCCGTCGCCAACGCCAACCAGACGGAAATGTCGCCCGCCGACTACGATAAATTCAGCCGCCCCTTCGACAAGGGTTTTCTGGAAGCAATCGGCGAAACCAAGCTGACGTTTCTCCACCTGCACGTCCAGCCCGGTTATCTTGGGTTTTTCCGCGACTTCACCGCGCCGGTCATCAACTATTCGCTGCACGTTTCCGGCATCCCCATGACCGAGGTGCGGAGCCAGTTCCCGCGCTGGGTCATCGCGGGCGGCATCGACGAAGTCAACTACCGAAAACTTACGCCCGATGAGCTGCGCCGCCAGTGGCAAGCCGCGGCGCAAGCCGCCGGGCGCAAATTCATTCTCACACCCGGCTGCTCGGTGCCGAACGACAGCACTCAAGAGGAACTGGCCCGCTTGCCGGACTTGTTGCACGCGTGAGCGCGGGGCACAAGTGGAGCAGGCGCTACCGCCTGCCAACGCCGATCACCGCAGCGGATAGCCGTGAATCAGCTTGAACGTGCGCGACCAGCGGGTCTTGGTAAAGAAGTGGGTCACCACGTCCATCATGTGGTCGACGCCGATGTTGCCGTTCATCAAATCCGCGGTTGGTGCATCAAACGACCAGTAGATCACCAGCGGCGTTCCCTCGATGTTCTGCCGCGGCACAAAACCCCAGTAGCGGCTGTCGAGCGAATCGTCGCGGTTGTCGCCCATAGCGAAAATGCAGCCGGGCGGCACGATCAGCTCTCCGTTCACCACGTTGCCGGTGAGCATGGCGATCGCCGGCGGCATCACGCCCAGTTCCGGCGGCGCGGCGGGGAAGTTGTCGCGGTATGGGTCGATGTACGGGGCAATGTGCTGTACGTACGGCTCGTTGACGGCATGCCCGTTTAGGATGAGCTGTTTGTTCACCAGCCGTATATGATCGCCCGGAATGCCGATCGCCCGCTTCACCAGGTCTTTATTGATGTCCACGGGATCGCGGAAGACGATGATGTCGCCGCGGCGCACGTCGCGGTATGGCAGCAGGCGGCTTGAAAGCGCGCCCGGCGGTGCGAAAGTCAGCTTGTCCACGAACACGTGGTCGCCGGTGAGCAGCGAACCCTCCATGGATCCGCTGGGAATCACGAAACCCTGCACCACGCTGGTGAACAGGAACAGCATCACGATGATGGTGACCGTCCACTCCGCAATAAAGCTGCGGCGGACGCCTCGCGTCAGTGCTTTATAGCGGCCCCAGATCCCGCGCGGCTCCTCGCTCGCCTCCGGCGTCACCGCTGGCGCGGTCTTCCTTTTGGTCATTTTCCACCCCCACTGGTGCAGGTGATGTTGAAATCGGCGTTGTTGGAGCCTTGCGTCGGAATGCCGTGATTGCCCGCGGCGTCGGCCCCAATCGCTTCCAGGATAGCTCCACCGCCCATCTGATTGCCGTATTTGGGCTGAAAAGTCATCACGTGGGTGACGGTCTTGGTTCCCGCGGCGCTGAAGGCAATGGTCTCTCCAGGATCGAACGCGCCCGCACCGAATTGGTAAAACACTGTTCCTGGCCCATCGGTGGTGATGGTTCCAACCATCTTGATATGGGCCGGGCAGGGGCCGGTATAATTGGGGATCTTCTGCAACGTCAGGGCGGTGACGTTGGTGCTGGGCTTTTGGCTGGTCTGGGACTGAACCTGAACCGCGGTGCAACCGGCCGGAACGGCGAAAGCGGAAGCGGGAGGCTTGGCAAAGCTGAATTGCTTTACCTCGATGATCGTCATCGCCTTGCCGTCCGCGCCGGTGAAGGCGATCTTGACCGGGAAGCCGCCGTTCTGTGCAATCCAGATCTTACCCCTGCCTTGCGCGGAAGTCACTTCGAGAACTTTGGTGGCGATGCCGTTCAGCGTATCCGTGCCAACCTGCTTCGGTTGCCCACCGGCGGTCAATTCCTTCATCAAAGCGTCTGAGCCGCTGATCGGGTCGAACTCCGGAGGCGCACCAGGATCGGTGTACTCCTGGACCCCGCAGGGCACGGAGGGGTCGCTGACAACTTTGGTATAGAGCTTATGGGCCTGGAAGTCATAGACGAGATGGTTATGGAATTCTTTGTCGCGCCCCGGCCCGACCGGCAGGATCTGATCCACCACTTCCTTGGAACCATCGCGGCTGATCTTCACGACGCTGGAAGCGAACCCAGGATCTTCCGTGAGCGAGTAAGCCTGTGGCGCGGGGCCTTGGGCCGGCAAACGCGGGAGCCCCAACCCGCAAGTCAACGTCAGAACAGCCAGCAGAACCATTAACCGTCGTCGCATACGTATCCTCCTGAATTGTGAAGAGCCTCGGAAGCCTGCGAACCCCTGCGGCTGGAACCCCAATCACACCCGCCCAGGTATTCACTGCGCGTCCGCCCTATCGAGTAGGCCAGCACATCCATTGGTTGATCTTCTCACGATCCGGCTACCGGATGGTCCGCGGGTCGGACTATGCCCCGCAGCGTCATGCCGCTGCCGGCAGCTAAGGTCCCACATCCCCGCCCACGCATCCTATTCCCCGCCGCGCTAAACTGGAACTCTTATGGCCATCAGTCAAGATCTGCTGGAGATTCTCGTGTGTCCCGTGTGCAAGGCTACGGTGGAACTCACGGCCGGTGGGAGCGGGTTGAAGTGCGTTCAGTGCCATCGCGTCTATCCGGTTCGGGACGACATACCGGTGATGCTGGTGGACGAGGCCAAGATCGAAGACTAGATCCGTGCAGAACGTGCTGGAAGAGCTGCCGCGTCCCGGCCGGGTGGCCATCGTCCGGCTGCGTTCGCTGGGAGACTGCGTTCTCTCGACGCCGGCTCTCGCCCTGCTGAAGCGCGCCCGCGCGGACCTGCGCGTCGCGGTGGTCGCCGAAGCGCGATTCCACGCGGTGTTCGAGCACAACCCGGACGTGGACGAGATTCTGCGGCCCGACCCGCGCGCGCTGCGGCGCTGGCGGCCGGATTTGTGCCTCAACCTGCACGGCGGTGCGCGCAGCGCTTTCTTGACGCTGGTTTCCGGCGCCCGCTGGCGCGCCGGCTTCGGCCATTTCCGCCACCAGTTTGCGTATAACGTGCATATTCCCAGAGCGCAGGAAATTCTTGGGGCCGAACGCACTGTACACACGGCGGAACACCTGGCCAGCGCCGTCTTCTATCTGGGCGCGCCGGTCGGGGAAATCCCGCGCGCGCGGCTTGGGGCCGAGGGGCAACCACCGGCCGCGCGGCCGTACGCGGTGCTGCACGCGGTAGCAACCGCGCCCGACAAAACCTGGAGCGCCGACGGGTTTCTGGCAGTGGCGCGGTACATCGAAGCAAGCGGCCTGGAAGCGGTCTTTATCGGAGCGGCCAGCGACGATCTGCGGCCATTTTCGCGGCACCGCACCGTGCAAGGCGCACCGCTCGGGCAGGTGAAAACGCTGCTCGCCGGGGCGTCGCTGTTCGTGGGCAACGATAGCGGCCCGGCGCACATGGCGGCCGCGTTCGGGCTGCCCTCGGTAGTGATCTTCGGCCCGTCGGACCCCGCCATCTGGAGCCCGTGGCGCGCGCGTTCCGAGGTGGTGACGGTGCCGGGTGGCATGGCCGCGGTAACCGTAGTGCAGGTAGTGAACGCGCTGGTTCGGTTGGGGGTACGCGCGTGAAGGAGCTGCTGCGGCTGTTCGGTTACGCGCGGCGGTACACGGGGCACCTGGCAGTCTCGGTGGTGCTGATGGCGGTGGCCGGAGGCGGTACGGGCTTGATGGCGCTGCTGATCGGCCCTCTGCTCTATAGGGTGCTCGACGTCCACGCGGCCGAAGCACGCATCAAGCTCTACACGGACCCGCTCTTCCATCACACGTTCTATCTCGACCAGATCGTCCCCGCTTCGATACACAACGTGTTCAACGTCGTGGCGTTCGCCATGATCGCGGTGTTCGTGACCAAGGGGCTATGCGATTACTGCGCCAACTACCTGGTCAACTACGTCGGGTTTTCCGCGGTCACCAATCTCCGCAACCGGGTTTTCGACAAGGTGGTGCGGCAGGGCGCGGAGTTCTTCGAATCCCACTCGACGGGCAAGCTGATGTCGGCCATCATGAACGATATCGACAAGGTCCAGCTCGCCACGTCGCACATTCTGGCTGACCTGCTGCGGCAGTCGTTCATGCTGCTGGCGCTGCTGGCGGTAGTGATCGGCAAGGACTGGAAGCTGGCGCTGCTCAGCTTATTGCTGGTTCCGGTGGTGGTTTTCCCGGTCACCAACATCGGCAGGCGAATCCGCCGCACCACGCGGCGCACGCAGGACAACCAGGGCGAGCTGAGCCAGGTCTTGCAGGAAACGCTGAGCGGGCACATGGTCGTGAAGGCCTTCAGCGCCGAAGGGTACGAATCGCGGCGCTTCCACGACGCGGCGCGGCGGCTGCTGAAGACCAATCTGCAATACGTCCGGCAGCAGGCGATCTCCTCGCCGCTGATCGAGGTGGTCGGCGCGGCTGCCGTGATCGGTTTGATCTGGTACGCGCGTTATCAGATCAAAGCGGGAACGCTGACGCCGGAGGATTTCGCCAGCTTTGTGGCGGCGCTGATACTCCTCCTGGAGCCGGTGAAGCGCCTGACGGGGATACACAACATCTTCGAGCAGGCGCTGGGCGCGTCGCAGAAGGTGTTTGAGTATCTCGATAATATCGAAAAGGTCGCCGAAAGGCCCGGCGCAACGAAGATCGAGCGCTTTTCCGAGCGGATTGTTTTCGACAACGTTGGCTTCCATTACCTGTCGGCGGACGGCTTCCGCATTGAGGGGGTTTCGCTGACGGTGGAAGCCGGAGAAGTAGTGGCGCTGGTGGGGCCGAGCGGCGGCGGCAAGACCACGCTGGTCAACCTGGTGCCGCGCTTCTGGGACGTGACTGAAGGGGCGGTCCGCATGGACGGCCACGACGTGCGGGAACTGGAGCTCGACTCGTTGCGGGCGCAGATCGGGATCGTGGCGCAGGATACTTTCCTGTTCAACGACACGGTGGCGCGCAATATCGCCTACGCGCGGCCGGGCACTCCGCTCGAAGAAATCCAGCGCGTGGCCGAAACCGCGCTGGCGCGCGAATTCGTGGAACGCCTGCCGCAGGGCTACCAGACCGTGATCGGCGACCGCGGCGTGCGCTTGAGCGGCGGCCAGCGGCAGCGCATCGCGATCGCCCGCGCGCTGCTGAAGAACGCGCCTATCCTGATCCTCGACGAAGCCACCTCGCACCTCGACACCGAATCGGAGCTGCTGGTGCAGAAGGCGCTGGCCAACCTGATGGAGCACCGCACGGTGATCGTGATCGCGCACCGGCTCTCCACCATCCGCCGCGCCGATAAGATCGCGGTGATCGAGCAGGGCCGCCTGCGCGAGACCGGCTCGCACGAGGAACTGATGGCGCAGGGCGGAATCTATCAGCGGCTGCACGAGCTCCAGTTCGTCGATGCGGCAGTGGGGGATTTATGAGCGTACGCAGCATGACGGGCTTTTCGAGCGTTCGAAAGACCGGCGGGCCGGACGAGATCTGGATCAGTCTCAAGAGCGTCAACCATCGCGGCCTGGATCTGCACTTTCATCTGCCTCCGGAGCTGGACGGGATCGAAACCGATCTGCGCGTCATCTTGAAGGGCGCCATCGCCCGCGGCCACGTGCAGATTCAAATGACGCTGACCCGAACCGCCGAGAGCGCCGCGGGGCTCAATGGCAAACTGCTGTCCGAATACATCGCCGCGTTTCGCGAGGCCCAGAGGCTTTTTGGATTGCCCAACCAGGAGCCCGACCTCAACGCCGCACTGCGCATGCCCGGCATGTTGCAGATGGGCGGAGACACCGCGGCCGGTGAAGAGGTGGTCGCGGCGGCGCTGGCCGGCGTCCACGAAGCGCTGGCAGTTTTCAACCAAAGCCGCGAGACCGAAGGCGCCGCGATGGCCAAAGAGATGCGCGAGCGCACCGCGGCCCTGCTCGGCCTGGTTGCGCGCATGGAGGAAATCCGCGCCGGCGCCGCGCCGGCTTTTCAAAAGCGTTTGCGTGAGCGGCTGGCCGAGCTGCTGAACGGCGCGCCCATTGAGCCGCAGCGGCTGGCCCAGGAGGCCGCGCTGGCCGCCGACCGCAGCGACATCGCCGAAGAGCTGGTTCGCCTGAAGACCCACGCGGCACAGCTCGATGGCCTGCTTGCCGGCCAGGGCGAGGTGGGCAAGCGCCTGGATTTCCTGCTGCAGGAAATGAACCGCGAAGCGAATACTATCCTCTCCAAGACCGGCGGCTTGGGTGACCTGGGTCTGACCATCACCGAGCTCGCGCTGGCGGCAAAGTCGGAAATCGACAAGATCCGCGAACAGGCCCTAAACCTAGAATGACGAACGTCTTCATCATTTCCGCTCCGTCCGGTTCGGGAAAATCGACCCTGGTTTCCCACCTCCTGGCAGACCTGCCAGGCCTCATGTTTTCAATCTCTTACACCACCCGCCAGCCGCGCGGAGCGGAAAAGGACGGGGAGAGCTACCACTTCGTCTCGCGACCGGAATTCGAGGCCATGGTGGCGCGCGACGAGTTCCTGGAGCACGCGGAAGTCTTCGGCAACTATTACGGGACACACCGCGGCATTCTGGAGGAAGCCCGCGCCCTCGGTCGGGACCTGGTACTCGACATCGACGTGCAAGGTGCGAGACAATTGGTACAGAAGATTCCCGAGGCTGTAACCGTCTTTATCCTGGCTCCTTCGCGGCAGGTTCTTGAGCGCAGATTGCGCGCGCGCGGCGAGGACCGGGACGAGGTGATCGAACGGCGCCTGCGGGACGCAGCCGAGGAAATCCGGCGGTACAGCGATTACCATTATGTGTTGATCAATCGCGAGCTGGCCGAGTCGGACGCGATTCTGAGTTCGATCGTACGCGCCGAGCGCGCGCGGCGGACTCGGATCGAAGAGCAGATCCGGCCCATACTGGAATCATTTCAGGTTTAAGAGGTATTGACGTCATGGCGGAAATAGCCCCTAAGAACAACGCCCACTGCACCATTCCGGACGACGAGGAACAAAGCACGTACCGCTTCATCATCGTGGCGGCCAAGCGGGCCCGGCAATTGCAGGGCGGCGCGCGGCCGGTGCTGCCCACATCCTCGAAAAAGTCCACCATCATTGCGATGGAGGAAGTGCGCCGCGGGTTGGTGAAGTACTCTCTCACCGGTACGGCGCCGGAACTGCCGGTCGCGGAGCCCGTCCTCTAGGGGCCGTTCAATCACGGCAACCGCTTCCTGCGGTCGCGGCTCTGAACGGGCATCGGAGCCGCGACCATAGGGAGCGGTTGGTGGCGCGGCGAAAGTTTCCCATGAAGATCATTCTCGGCGTCGGCGGCGGCATCGCGGCGTATAAGTCGGCCGAGCTGGCGCGTCTGCTGATGCAGCAGGGCCATCAGGTGACTGCGGTGATGACCGAGGCCGCCCAGCGGTTCGTGACGCCGATGACGTTCGCGGCGCTCACCCGGCGCAAGGTGCTCACCGACCTGTTCGCCATCGAAAACGCGATCGACCACATCGGCACGGCCCAGGAACACGATCTGCTGGCGGTGGCGCCCGCCACGGCCGATCTGCTCGCCAAGTTGGCCCACGGCCTGGCCGGAGATTTTCTCTCCACGCTGTACCTGGCCTTCACCGGCCCGGTGCTGCTGGCGCCTGCCATGAACGTCAACATGTGGCAGCACGCAGCTACCCGCGAGAACGTGGAAATGTTGAAACGCCGTGGGAACCGCGTCATCGAACCAGGCTCGGGGTACTTGGCCTGCGGCATGACCGGCCCGGGCCGCATGGCAGAGCCCGAAGAGATTGCCGCCGCTATCGTTCGGGAGGCGCGGCAGAAGCGCGACCTGGAGGGCGAGACCGTTCTCATAACGGCGGGGCCCACGCAGGAACCGCTCGACCCGGTGCGCTACATTTCAAATCGCTCCAGTGGCAAAATGGGCTATGCGCTGGCCGAAGCAGCCACCGCGCGAGGCGCGCGCGTAGTGCTGATCTCGGGCCCCGTGCACCTGTCCGCGCCGCGCGGTGTGGAAGTGATCGGGGTGCGCACGGCGGCGGAAATGCGCGAGCGCGTCTTCGAAAACCTGGAGCCGGCCGGCATTGTTATTAAAGCCGCAGCCGTCGGCGATTTCCACTTGAGCAAAGTACCCGATCAGAAGCGGAAGAAAACCGCCGCGCGCCTTTCGCTCGAACTGGATCCCACGCCCGATATCCTGGCCGAGCTGGGCCGCAAGAAGGGCGACCGGCTGCTGGTGGGCTTCGCCGCCGAAACCGAAAACCTGCGCCAGGAAGCGCGCCGCAAACTGGAGTCGAAGAACTGCGACATGGTGGTGGGCAACCTGGTGGGCGGCGCCGACCTCGGCTTCGAATCCGACGAAAACGAAGTGGTGTTGGCGCTGTCGACCGGAGAAACGCTGGCGCTCGAGCGCGCGAGCAAGCGCGAAATCGCCGAGCGCATTTTCGACGAAATCCTCAAGCTGCGCTTGAGCCTGCACGCCGCCCATGAAGCCTGACGACCTGCGGCGCCGCCTCGAGTTCTATCAGGATATCGGGGTGAAGATTCTCTACCGGCAGCCAGCCGCGCCGCAAGCCGGCGAGGTGGAGACGGCGGAAGCGGAGGAGGGGGCAAATACACCGGCGACCGCCACCGGCGAGCAGCCCTCCATCAACCTGCCGCCTCTGGCGCCGAGTGGCGACACCCTGCCGCGCATCCTCGAAGACATCGGCGATTGCCGCCGCTGCCGCTTGCACGAAGGGCGCAACAAGCTGGTCTTCGGCGTCGGCAACGGTCGGTCACCGCTGGTGTTCGTCGGCGAAGGCCCCGGCGCCGACGAGGACGCGCAGGGCATCCCATTCGTCGGGCGCGCCGGTCAACTGCTCACGCAGATGATCGAGAACACCGCCAAGAAAGAGGGCATCGAGCTGCGCCGCGAAGACGTCTACATCTGCAACGTGGTGAAGTGCCGGCCGCCCGGCAACCGCACTCCCGAGCCGGATGAAATGGAAATCTGCGGCCAGTTCCTGTACCGCCAACTCTCCGCGATTGCGCCCAAGGCCATCTGCGCGCTGGGAGGCACCGCCGCGCGCGCGCTCACCGGCCGCAAGGAAGGCGTCACCAAGATGCGCGGTCGTTGGCTCGAGTGGCGCGGCATCCCGGTGATGGTCTCTTACCACCCATCCTATTTGCTGCGCCCGTACAATCAAGACGCCAAACGCGAAGCCTGGGAAGACCTCAAGAAAGTGCTCCACTTCGTCTACGATTGAGGGGCCCCCGGCCCGGGCGGCGATGCACGGGAGCGGTCTCGGGCCGATCAGCCTGGTGTCATCCGTCTTGGGCACGCCGGGTCTCCCAGCCACCGCCAATACTACGCAATTCGGGTGCCCTCACTGGCTGGACCCGCGATGCGATACAGTGTGTGACTGAAGTCATCGGACACAGGAGGTTGACGATGAAGGGGCGCAGATTGCTGCGTGGGGCCGCGCTGGCGGTCCTTCTCTTGCTTCCGGCGTTGGCCGATGTCACCGGCAAATGGACCGCTGCGATTGATACGCAGATCGGCGTACAGAATTACACGTACGACTTCAAGGTGGACGGCGACAAGCTGACCGGCCGGGCGAAGTCGCAGTTCGGCGATACCGCGATCACCGAAGGGACGGCGAAGGGTGACGAAATCTCCTTTGTGGAGAATCTGGACTTCCAGGGCCAGCCGTTGCGAATCACATACAAGGGCAAGGTCTCCGGCGAGGAGATCAAGTTCATGCGCCAGGTGGGCGACGTCGCAACAGAAGAGTTCGTGGCGACGCGGGCGAAGTAAGGAACTGTGAGGCCAGTCGCCCACCTGCGTTCCGCCGTGGCCCATCCACTGGGCCAGATCGCTGAAACTCCTGTGACCACCGAGGGCGCAACATGGGGATCGCCGACTCGCCGCGGCCATATCATGAAAGACGGAACCATTCGGCCGCAAAGTGCGTACGATCTACCGGCGAGCTGGAACTGCGGCCTCCAACGACTGGAACAACGCGGAGAAGTCCGTGACTGTTCTTTATGCAGATAAGGAGATCCGATGAAGATCCGTATCCTGAGAAAACTCACCCCGATTATGCTTTTCGCATTGGCTCTCTCGCCGGTGTGCCTTGCGCAATCGCAGATTGCCGGTGATTGGCTGGGAACGCTGAATACCGGGGGCCCCCAACTTCACTTGGTCCTGCACATAGTCGCAGGCAAGGACGGAAGCCTCACGGCGACATTGGACAGCGTCGATCAGGGCGCCAACGGCATCCCGGTGAGCGCAATCTCGCTCAAGGATTCCAAGCTTAGCCTGACCGTCGATGCCGTTCATGGGACTTACGAAGGCAACGTCAACAAAGAAGTAACGGAGATTGCAGGCACGTGGTCGCAGGGACAGTCGCTCGAACTTAATTTCAAGCGTGCGCCCGCGCGGTCCGCAGCCACTGCCGCACCGGCACGACCAACAAAGCCCGGTCTGGACGGGCTGGATGACTTCATCACCCAGGCCATGAAGGACTGGAAGGTGCCGGGACTGGCCATCGCAGTCGTACAGGGCGATAAGGTAATTCTCAAAAAGGGCTACGGCTACCGCGATCTGGAGAAACAGTTGCCGGCCACGCCGAATACTCTCTTCGCGATTGGCTCGATCACCAAGTCCTTCACCGTGACTACATTGGGCATGGAGATGGACGAAGGCAAAGTCGACTGGGACAAGCCGGTCCGCGATTATCTGCCCACATTCAAGCTGTACGAA
>Ga0181529_10004733_pt1 | contig 14555 bp, 14 predicted proteins | sample PEATcosm2014_Bin_36_FD_119763 | JGI IMG/M metagenome (GOLD analysis project Ga0181529, IMG submission 119763) | Peatland microbial communities from MTU Mesocosm Facility, Houghton, MI, USA - PEATcosm2014_Bin10_30_metaG | ecosystem: Environmental > Terrestrial > Soil > Wetlands > Peat | place...
CATCGGCATTCTGAACGCCTTCCAGCAGATCGCCACCCAGAAGACCTCGGGCATCGGCGCGGTTGCCGGCGGCATCTCGGAAGCCCTGGTCACCACCGCCGCCGGCCTGTTCGTGGCCATTCCGGCCGTTATGGCCTTCAACTACTTCACCGGACGAGTCGAAGCCTTCGACGTCGAGATGGACAACTCCTCGAGCGAACTAGTCGACTACTTCATCAAGCAGAGCCACAAGCGCTAAGCAGAGCGGCTGTCGGCGCGAGCGAGAGGCTGGGGCGGACGGGAGAGCGAGCACTCTCTCCCGTCCACCGGTTTCCACAGCAGCTCCGACGGGCGGCGAGCTAGGCGGCGCCGGAAGCCATCCGGTATAAAAATTTTCAGGCAACGGAGCACAGGCAATGGCACAAGCAGTTCGCGACGTAAGCAAGAATGTAAGCTCCAACATCAATGTCACCCCCATGGTGGACGTGATGCTGGTGCTGCTGATCATCTTCATGGTCATCACACCCATGCTGCAGAACAAGGTGCAGGTGGATATGGCGCAGGTGGAGAACACCACCAATATGCCGGATGCCGACAAGGAAGACGCTGTTGTCGTGGCGGTCACACGCGACGGCCAGGTGTACCTTGGGCAGACCCATACCTCCGTCGAGCAGTTGGGTTCGCAGGTGAGCGCCAAGCTGGAAGCCATGACCGGCACCAACAAGGTCGTCTTTGTTCGCGCCGATGCCCGTGCGCAGTACCGGGCAGTGGAAGACGCCGTGGACGCCGTGCGCACCTCCGGTGTGGATCAAGTTGACTTGCTGACCCAGAAGAAGGAAGGCAGTAGCGCGGGTGGCGAGTAACCGGGCAGCTTTGTTGCGCGGCCACTTTAACGATTTTTGAACGAAACTTAGGAGTTTATTGCCATGGGTATGACAATGGGGGGCGGGGGAGGCTACTCGTCCGACATCAATGTTACGCCAATGATTGACGTTCTGCTGGTGCTGCTGATCATCTTCATGGTGATTGTGCCGGTGACGCCCAAGGGCCTGGAGGCGCTGGTGCCTCAGCCGCCCAAGACCCCGCAGCAGGAAAACAAGACTGACCGCACCATTGTGGTGCAGGTTTTGCATGAGCCGGGGAAGACCCCGTCGTACAAGATCAACGATACGGTCGTCTATAACGGCGTTGGCGGCCCGCAGGCAATCAAGGAACTGCAGGCCCGTTTGACTGATATTTACGCCAATCGCGCCGAGCGGGTCATGTTCGTCAAGGGCGATGACAATATTGACTTCCGCTACGTGGCGGAGGTGATTGATATTGGCCGCGCGGCGAATGTGGATCACGTGGGCTTGATGACGCCGAAGATCATGGCCGGCCAGTAGGAGCCGATTCTTGCGAAGGGTCGGCGCGGGCTTTGGGGCTGTGGCGGCGGCAAGCGGAGGCAGAGAGTTCAGGCTGGCCCAAGGGGAGGCGGGGAGGTTTGGGATCCCCGGCAAACTCCAGGGCTGCCAGCCCCGCGCGGAGGCGGTTCATCCGGGCGGAAACAGGGGAAAGTTTATCATTCTGGCATCGGTACCTCCCGCCCGCGGCCAGATGCAGCAGAGATTCCAGGCGCGTGACCGTCAGGCGCACGACTGAAGGAGAAGGATACGAAGATGAATGGACCCGCACGTATTACGGCGCTCGCGGTAGCTTTGGCCGGCATGGTGATTTCCATGAGCGGGTGCGACAAGCTTGCTGCCCGCGACCAGTTGAACAAGGGAGTGGACGCGTACAAGGGCACCCACTACGAAGAGGCCATCGGGCACTTCCAGAAGGCCATGGAGCTTGATCCGAACCTGCCGATGGCGAAGAGCTATCTGGCCACCGCGCTGGCGCAGAATGTGGTGCCGGGGCTGGATACGCCGGAGAACCTGAAGACCGCGCAGCAGGCCATCGACATCTTCCAGGATGTTCTGGTCAAGGACCCGCACGATGTGAACAGCATGAAGCAGATTGCGGGAATCGAATTCAGCATCAAGCGGCTGGAGGATGCCAAGACCTGGCAGAAGCGGGTGCTGGCCGAGGATCCCAAGGATGCCGAGGCGGCCTACACCGTGGGCGTGATCGACTGGATGGTGGCGCACCAGAACACCCTGGCGGCGCTGGTTCCCGAGGGCATCAATGACGACGGCGCGGGAAATGCCAAGGCGCCCAAGAAGGTCATGGAGCCGCTCAAGGACAAGAATGGCCCGCTGGTTGAGGAAGGCTTACAGTATCTCAACCAGGCTGTGGAGAACAGGCCCAACTATGACGACGCCATGGCGTATCTGAACCTGATCTACCGGCGCAAGGCTGATGTGGACTTTGGCAACGAGGAAGCCCGCAAGGACGACGTGGCCAAGGCCGAGGAATGGCGCGCCAAGGCGATGGGCGTGCGCAAGGCCAATGAAGCCAAGAAGAACGCCGGTCCCGGCGGCATCGTGATGGGCGACAACGGCGAACTGAAGTAAGCCAAGCGCGTATGCGCACAGACCAACGGCCTCCGCGCACAGCGGAGGCCGTTTTGTTGCGCTTAACTCCAGGCTGTAGCGAGGCGGTGGCAGACGGGATGGCCTGCGTGATGAGGATTTGCCGGCGTAGGGACGAGTGCGGACGGGGGCAATGGTTCGGTGGAAGCCAATCCAAAGGGGTTGAAGCCCCTCATCGGTTATCAGCATCTTGCGGCAGTCAGGGCAGAAGCTCTGACCTACCAGTCGTGCCCTGACGCTCGTTGTCTTGCGCAGGGAGTTATTCCGAGGCTTGTGCGAGCTATTCCCTTCAAACCGACTTGCACCGCGGGAAGAGAGGAAGACTCCTGCGGCTGTGTGTAGCCGCAGCGTTGGGGTAGCGAGAAAGGCAAAAGCAAACGGGCTGCCTGGGCAGCCCGTTTGCTTTTGCAGCATCAAATACAGCGCCTATTATTGTGCGCCCTGCTTGAGAATCTGGTCTGCGAAGTAGTTGTGCACCTTGGCTTCGTTGTGGAGCATCTCGAAGTAGGCGCTTTGGAGCAGTTGCGCGTGGCTTTCACGCAGGCCCTTGCGGATGATCTGCTGCACGCGCGGGTCGTTCAGTTCGCGCTGGCCTGCGGCCTCGCGCGAAATCAGCTTGTAGATGGCGTAGCCCACCGCACGGCGGCCTGAACCGGCGCTGTCGTAGACAGGCAGCACGTCGGTGATTTGCCCCTGCTTGAGCTTGGCGATGGCGTTGTAGACCTCAGGGTCGGTACGCAACTGCGACTCAAAGACAAAACCCATATCGCCGCCATTGGCAGCGGTGTTGGGATTCTCGGAGTAGTTCATGGCCAGATTGCCGAAGTCCTCGCCGCTGTCCAGTTTGCTGTGTAGAGCCTGAATTTTTTTGCGGGCGTCGGCGTCGCCGGAGGCCTTGTTGTTTTGCAGGTTTCCAGACTGCGATGCGGGTGCGTTGGTGACCATAATCTGAGCAAGACCGTAACGCGGCTCGATTAAATTAAATTCCGCCTTGTGGGCCGCATAAAAATTGCTGATCTCGGCGTCGGTAATGTTGATCTTCGACTCGATCTCCTTGTTGAGCAGCTTGGTTCTGGTCAGGGAACGGCGCAGCTCTCGCTTGAGGTCGTCCACGGAGACGCCGCGTGCCTGGAGCTGCTTGTCGAACTCGTCTTGCGTGTAGGGAGCCTTCATCTCCGTCAGCTTGGCGTTGACGTCCTCGTCGCTGGCGGCCAAGTTAAGCTTGGCGGCGCGCTGCCAGAGAATCTCGTCGTCAATCATCTGCTTCAGGATATTGAGGCGTACGGTGTCGGCCTGTTCAGGCGAGGGCTTCTGGGTGCTGTCGCCGAGATTGGCCTTGTAATACTTCTCCATATCCGCGCGCTGAATATCCTTGCCGTTCACGGTGGCCACCACCTCCGCGGAGGGCGAGCGGTGGCACCCGCTAAAGACAGCCAACGAGGCTGCACCACAGAGGGAAAGAGCAGTTAAACGAAACGACATACGGCAAAAAGCTGTAATTTGCAACGTAATCTCTCCTGGGGGCGCGCTGGCCCCTGCCCATCAAGGATAAATCCCGCAGCCGGGGTGGGGATAGGAAATTTTATTTCTTGTAGAAAATGCCGTGCGGCGAAACGTTCAGGCCACAGGCAGCTTCCCTTTAAATTTACACACATCAGGCTTTGAGTGGGCAGGCCGCAAAATGACGACCTGTGCGGCTGAGGGGGAGATCGGCAAGAATGAAACGTAGGTCTACATGGCGGGCGGAGCCTGTTGTGCAGGCGCGGGCGTTGTGTGCGGCGTTGGCGCAGCTTTAGCAGGGTCGGGTGGCGGCTCCACGCCGGCGGCGCGCAGGGCGCGGTCAATCACCTGCCAGACCAGTGCCTGAGGCAGCGCGCCAACAATCAGTTCACCATTAACAAAGACTAAGGGTGCTCCTTCCAACTTCAGCGAATTCAACTCATTCATTGAGGCGCGCACCTGGCTCTCGTCCTGCTTGGCCAGACAGGCATCCACCTGTACGGCATCGAGTTTGCCAAGCGTGGCTTGCTGGCGCGCAATGCGATCCAGCGCGGCATTGCTGCGGGCAAGGTCGAGCGTGGGGCCGGTGATCTCATCACTGTGGGAGTGCAGATAATCGACAAAACTCCAGTAGACGGGGCCGCTGAGCGCTGCCATGCAGTTGGCGTCCACGGCGGCGCGCATGGCCCAGGGATGCATCTCGGCGGGCAGCGGATTGTCCTTGTAGACGAAGCGCACCGTGTCCTTGTATCTGGCCAGGGTCTCGGGAAAGAGAGCCTGGTGCATCTGTGCGCAGAAGGGGCACTCGAGATCGTCGAAGTTAATGACCGTGACCTTGGCCGCTGGATTGCCGCGAATGGGACGGCCTGCGATGTCAATGGAAAAGATGGGGTTGTTGGCCAGATCAAACTTCTCCAGCTTTGCCAGCTTCTTGCCTTCGAGAGCGACGGGGAGTGGATGGCCGGAGTCGTCGATCAGGAAGACCGAATCCTTGTCGTGTCCGATGGTGGTCAAGTGGGCCAGCGTGGTGTTGTCGGTGGAGATGAGGAAGTCGATCATCTGGGCGCTGACGCCGGTGGAGAGAGTGACGGGCAGCGTCTGATAACCGGCGAACAGGCTGGGCTTGCGCGCACCGATGGCGATGTTGATCTGATGCTTGATCTCCTCCGGCGCGTTGAGCTTGCTGCGGACGATGACCTCGATGCGGCGGTTAAGCGTCTGGTCGGGCGAGGGCTGCTGTGGGGGTTGGGCTTTGCAGCCCACGGCCGCGCCCAAGGCGAGCAGGCAAGCCAAAAAATAGATACGAGTCAATGGCAAATCCTCTTTGGAAAGGATACTCCAGCAGGGCGGCTGTGTATCAGTCTGCGCTAGTAGGCGGGCGGCAGGGTGGGGTCGCGAAAGGCGGTGTTTGTGCGGCGGATGTCGCCGACGGAGCCGAAGTTGGCCAGGGTGAAGCCATAGAGCAACTGGGTCTCATTGCGGATGGTGCCCAGAGCAAAGCGGCGGTATCCGAAGGTGAGACCGCAGCAGTTCCAGTTATAGACGGCTTGCGCGCTGGCGTATTGCAGTGAGTTCAGGGCGTAGTCGTAACCGCCGTTGGCTGCCAGATTAAAGCCTTTGCCGCTGGGCTTGCCGATGGAGAGGAAGGGCTGCAACAACTGGCTTTTGATGGCGGCGGCGGCGGCACCGCTCTCGTCCACGGCATTGAGCATGGCATGACCAATGCCGACAGTGGTGCGCCCCCAACTGTAGCCGGCAAAAAGGTTGTCGGCACCGAACTCGCCGGCCTTGGGGTCGTAGTCGAGATCCCACTGGATGCGCAGATTGTCGATGGCCTCAAAGCGCAGGCGCGAGGTGATGGGAGCCAGGTTGCGCGGTCCTGTGAGGAAGGCGACGCCGCTCTGGTCGAGCGTGGCGTCAAAGACGTTGCGCCTTCCGGTGATCAGCGCGCCGCCGAAGCCGGGATCGATGTAGAGCCTCTGCGCAATCTGCCAACTAGCCCACTCGCGCATCTGCGGCGGGCAGGGCTTTGTCTCGGCTTGCTCGGCGCTGGGCACGCAGGGCTTCTCCACCGCAGGACGCAGATAGAAACGCTGGGTGAGGGAGTAGCCGACCTCATTGGTGTCGGTGGCAATGTCGGTGGCGTCAATCAGCAGCACATTCTGCGCCTGGTTTCCAATGCCGGTGACGTAGCGGTAGTTAAACTCCGGCTCGACGACGTGGCGCAGAGTGCGACCCCATCGGGTGAGCGTGAAATCCCGCTCGAAGGCCGGCGGACGCAGGTCAACCGAGGCTTCAAAGTCAGTCCGGTTAAGGGGATCGTGGCTGATGGCGGGGATGCCTCCGTTGACGCCGGCGAGGTCTGGTATCTGGCTGATGGTATAGGAGGTATCGCGCAGAGCGACTTCTGCCAGCAGGCTCCAGCCGCCTCCGGAGAGCGGCAGTGCGAGATGCGGATAGAGGTCGTATCGTCCGACGTTGCGGGCGTGGAAGCCGGGACCGGGCGTACTGTTGAGCGTGGGCTGATAGCCGGGTTCAGAGCGTCCCAGATAGGCGAGCGACGATCCCATCCCCCAGTAGAGCGTGGAGGCTGCCAGCGGCCTGTCGAGCACGTCAAAGCGCAGGCTGGGCAGGTGGATAATTCGCGCCTGATTGTCGTTGATGGCGGTTACGTCGGTGTTGTTGCTGGTGGTTCCGGCATAGCTCTGGAGGCGCTCCAGCGCCAGGGATGGAACAAAGCCCTTGTGCGCGTGGGTGAGCGAGATAGAGCTGCGCACATCGGAGTTGACCGCCTGCCAGAAGTTGTCGTTGAAGACCAGGCGGTAGAGGTAGCTGGAGAGGTAATCGATATTGACGGCCAGCTGCGTCTCCGGAGTGATGTCCTTGCGGCCCAGCAAACTGATGCTCAGGCCGCCCTGATTGACCAGTTTTGTGCTTGTGTTCGAAGTGGTCGAGGGCGGAATCGGCGGGGTTGTGACCGTCTGTTTGAGGCCACGGTCGAGCAGGGCATTCCAACGCATGGTCAGGTGGTCGAGTCCGGGACCCTTGTAGCGGAAGTCGCCGCTGGGTGCCCAGCCGCGCTTGCTGAAGTACTCGGTGCCTGCGGTCATGTCCATGCTGCGGTTGATGACCCAGTAGGCCTGATCGCCGAAGGTGTAGCCGCGGATTGACGAGCCGGTGCTGATGACGGGAATCAGCAGGCCGCTCTCGCGTCCCGAGTCGTCGGAGGGATGGCGGAGATAGGGCAGATAAAAGATGGGCAGGCCGAGAAACTTGAAGCGCGCATTGGCCATGGAGGCCTCGCCGTCGCGCACGTTAATGGTGTGGGCTGCGATCTGCCAGTCGGGCTTGGGAAGACGGCAGTTGGTGATGGTGCCGTCGATGATCTTGTAGCGGCCTTCGCCGGTCTCCAGCACCACCCTGCCTGAGAAGAGGAAGGGATTGGACGTGGTATAGATCTCTTTGCGGCCAAGGCGCTGCACGCCCTGCGAGCCATGCACATTGAAGTAGCGCGCGGTGTGCATATTCAGCCGCATCTCGCCGCTTGAGGCGTTGATGAGCACATCGTTGGGTCCGCCTGCAACCTGTAGATTACCTTCTGCCTGCAACTCGGTGGTGGACTGGTTATAGACCACCTTGTCGGCGTGCAGAATGTAGTCGCGGTAGTGGACTTCGACGCTGCCGGTGAGGGTCCAGATGTCACCGGCGCGGCTCTGGCTCTGCGCCGTCCACTCGACGGGTACGCCAGTGGCCGCCACAGCTTCCACCTGGGCAACGGGAAGCAATTCCTCTCCGGGATCGTTGGGCAGGTTGGCGGCAGGGGTGTCGTTTGTGGCTGGGGGTGCCGCATTGGTCAACGTCTGCGCCCGCAATTGCAGGTGACAGAGAGCCAGCAGCGTGATAAACAAGTAGGTGCGAGGACGCATTACGGGGCCAAGGTCAGCATAGCAAAACTGGCTGACTCGGCATCAGGTAATCGTCACGCCGCTCTGGCCGCAGGCAAAAATTCGGAGACTTTCCACCGTGCCCAAGCTCGTGCTCTGGGGTGCCTGCATCTTTACGCAATCTCCTTTCTCATTTGGAACCAACCTCTTCATGCCCTGCCGCGGCAGAGCGAGGAGGATTGGAGCTCTCGCGCCGCGGCGAAGAAGCGGCCGGAGAGCGCGAGCGAAGGGAAGGGAAGCATGAGCACAAATGTCATCCAGCCCCACACGAGTTCCAGTTGGAAGCAGGAGGTCAGCCTGCGCCTTGCCCTGCACCAGAGCCGCCGCGGCTGGCGCGTTGCAGCGCCTTCCTTGCCCGCCCAGAGCCGCGCCGCCGCCGGCAGTCGCGCTCGGCTGGCCGCTGCCCGTGTGGCTGCACGCTATGCCCAAGCCCCCAGCTTCAGCCAGTTACAGGCGGTTAACCCACGAGCGATCTCGATGGAGTTGGGCGAAGAGAGTTTATCGAGGGCTGAAGCGCAAGATGATACTGCGGCCAAACTGCGAGTGATGCCTGCGCCGCCTCTCTTTGAAATGCATGATTCGGCTGTCATCGAGGATGTTGTGCGGACTTTGCAGATCGTATACGACAACCCGAGCGCGATTGAGTCCGAAGCAGCACCTGTGTCGCAGGCACCGCCGGAGTCGCTGGAGGCCTGGGAGAGGGATTTCTCGCCCGACTGGCGGATTCCGGATGCAGTTCTGCGCCCCATTGAACTTGTTCAGCCAAAAAAGCCGGAAGCGCGCAGCGCCGTCAACCTCATCCCCTTTCCGCGCGAGGTGGTGGCTCCGCGCAAAACGCGCACGCAGCGGGCGGAGAGAGCCATTGCAACGGAGGGCATGGAGCGGCAGTTGAGCATCTTCGAGGTGGACCCCGGCCCGCAGCGCGGCGCAACCGGCTGGATGGAGGCGCAACCCGCCGAGGAAGCGGAATACGAGCAGGAACTCGCGCAGCCGCAGTTGCATCTTGCGCCCTTGGGCCGGCGGCTGACGGCATTTCTGGCGGATGGCGCGCTGGTTACCGTCGCGTCCCTGGCGTTTGCCTTAGTGGCTGCGGACAACATCGGTCCCATGCCGTCTGCGAAGGTTGTGGGTATAGGCGCAACTGCTGTCTTGCTGCTGACAGGCCTGCTGTATCAGACGATATTTCTCGCGCTGGACGAGGCCACGCCGGGGATGCGGATTACAGGACTCTCCCTGTGCACCTTTGACGGTCGGATTCCCACGCCTGCCGAGTTGCGCGGGCGTCTGGGAGCGCTTCTGCTGTCGGTGATTCCGCTGGGGCTGGGTCTGGCCTGGGCGCTGATTGACGACGACCGGCTCTGCTGGCACGACCGTATCTCGCGAACGTATCTGCGCAAAGAGTGAGGGGTCAATAGCCGTGCGCAAACAAAGACGCTGCCGGAAGAGATCCCGGCAGCGTGGAGGAAGTAGTCTGATTTTGGTTTAGGTGTGAGCGATACTCAACGACGAGCGCCCAGCCGTCATACTCTGTCCGGTGAATCTTCCGCCGACCTGGCGGTCTCCTTCCAGACGGAACTGGCGAATCATGCCGTCCAGATCACTGGCCAGCGAGGCAAGGTTCTTGAGGGCTTCAACAGCCTCCTCGGCACCCTGGGCATTTTCCACCGACAACTGCGAGATGTGACCGGCGGATTCGGAGATTTCTCCGGAGGCCGAGGTCTGCTCGGTGGCGGCGGTGGCGATCAGATGAATCTGGTGCTCGACCTGCTTGGAGGACTCGATGATGTCCTCTAGGCTCTTGCGGGCGTGGGCGGTTTCACTCATGCCGGTTTCGACGGCGGCGCGGCTGTCCTGCATCACCTGCAGGGTCTCGCGGGTCTCTTCCTGGATGCTGCGGATGGTGCCTGAAATCTCCTCTGTCGCGCTCTTGGTGCGCTCGGCCAAGCGGCGCACCTCTCCGGCGACGACGGCAAAGCCGCGGCCATGCTCTCCGGCGCGGGCAGCCTCGATGGCGGCGTTGAGGGCTAGCAGGTTGGTTTGCTCGCTGATCTCCTGAATCACGTTGACCACCTTGCCGATCTCTTCGGATCGGTGAGCCAGCGAGGTCATCTTTTCCGAGACGGAGCTAGTGGCTCCGGCGATTTTTTCCATGGTGACGGCGGCGGCTTGCATCACGGAGCCGCCCTGGTTGGCGGTCTCTGCGGAGACGCGGCTGGCGGCGGCGGCGCTTTCGGCGTTGTGGCTGATCTCGCCGATAGTGGCTGTCATCTCCTGCGCGGCGGCAGCGATCTGGTTGGTTTTGCTGGACTGGGTATTGGCGTTGCCGGCGCTTTGGACGGAGCGGGCGCTCATCTCGGTGGTGGCCGCCGAAAGCGTCTCGGCACCCTGAGCGACGGAGACGAGAACGCTGCGCACCGAGGCAACACTGGAATTGAATGCCTCGGCCACGCGGCCGATCTCATCGGAGCCGGTCGCCTTGACGTATGCCGTAAGATCCTTGGCCGCCAGACCCTCCAGGCCTTCCAGAACTTTAGCGAGACGCGGCGCAATCTCTCGTGTAAGTATGGCACCGATGAGGGCGCAGAGCAGGACGATCAGCAGTGTAGCTCCGGTGTTGATCCAGGTGGCGCTGGTGCTGGCCGCAGTGGTGCCTTTTGATTCCTCTGTACCATACTTGGCGTTGAGACGGACGTCATCGTCAATAGCGGCAAAAGCTGCTAGATAATAATTGGTTACCGCGTCGGAGGTTGCAAGGTCCAGGGCATCGCCGATCTTGGCATCGGCCAACAGCGCGTTGGCGCGATTGCTGGCATTCTCATACTGTGCCCAGCTCGTCGAGAACTTCTGGTAGAGCTCGCGCTCGCCGGGATAGCTGACCATGGACTCGTAAGTTTTGACGTTTGTCTTATAGTCGCTGAGGGCTTTCTGGCGCTTGGCGTTGTGATCAGAGGTACAGGCCGGCGTCTGGCAGAGCAGCAGATCGAGGTCTTCGCGCCGCGCATTGTGGGTCGCCGTGCTGATATTCGACAGTGCGATCAGGGAGGGCAGGGCGTTGTCGCTCACGTCCTGGCTCTTGGTGGCGATGCCGCGAAAGGTGATGAAAGTGAATGCGCCCAGCAGGATGCACAGTCCGCAGACGATGCCGAAGGCGAAGATGAACTTGCGGGAGATGGGAAGGTTGCGCAACCACTGCATGCCAGTATCCCTTTCTGAAGCAACTCAAGGAATTCATCGGCGTGCGTCGGCGGGACTTGAGTACTTTTGCGTGGAGGATTGGTGTTGTGCGAGGAGTATTTGAAAGAGAGTCTAAGTTTCCCTGGATTAGAGCTGTTTAACCATCACGATGAAGTGGCACTTGACTCCGGGCTTGATGGGACGCGAAAGGAGGGCCTCCGCCGTGCCGGTTTCGATAAAGCCTAAGTGGCGATAGAGTGGGGGCAGCTCCGTGCGATGGTTGAGAACGGTGATCTCGATGGCCGAGCATCCCTGACGGCGCAGATGCTCCTCGGCCGCCGCCATGAGACGTCGGGCCAGACCCTTGCCTTGATGCGGGGGATCGACCGCCAACTGGCCGAGATAGCCGCGCTTGCCGCGCACCTCGGTGTAGATGCAGCCGAGAAGCAGGCCGGCGGCGTCCTCGGTGGCCAGGATGGTTCCCGTTTGCATCATCTCGGCCAGACGAGTTTCATCGGTACGTGTGCCTTCAAGGAAAGTTTCGACGGCGAAGGCGGCGTTGATGAGAGGAATCAGGCGCGGTCGGTCGGCGGCGGTCGCTGGGCGGATGCGGAGAGCGGATACAGTGGCGGGGCTTGCGTTCTGTGGCATGAAAATCCTAGTAGCTGTGAACGATAGACAGAATCAGGAGCGCTGGTACAGCTCAGGTAATTCCCACTCGATTCTCTGCCATTCCGGGATGCGAAAGACGCCGAGAATCTGCTCCGGTTCCCGAACGCATATCTGAATGTGGGTCTTGTCCTTAAAGCCCGCGCCTGAATAAAGCCTTTTTCCTTCTGGAAAGAGCGATCTCACGGTCATGTAGGGCTGGCTTCTGGGATCGGATTCCTGCACCTTTTGACTTTATCTCCATCGCGATTCATTGCGGGGTCCTCGTTTTTCGGGATAGAAGGCCCTTGCTTTTTAAGCACAGCCTTGAACTGCTTGTGCGCGAGTTTTACTGCCTCAATTCCTGTCTGGGTAGCAAGATCAAGACAATTGCCGAGTTCGATCACTGCGCCAATCACCGTGGGGTGGGCGAAGCGCTCACGATGTTCTTTAGCCCACTGATATGCACGAACCACGTCATTTTCCCAGAAATAAATCCCGGTGCCAAGCCAGTCGTAGTCCTGTGTGCTTGGCAAAAACGGCGAACCGTCCAGAAGTTCCTGGGCGGTTTCGAGTTTACATCCGTGATATGCAAGGACTAAAGCCAAGTCGTTCAGTCCTATCTGTATTTCTCAGCTACTTGACCATCTGGAGTCAAATAGCCCGATCTAATGAGGATCTCGCGGGCCTTCTCGGGAGTATCGCATTCGCGATCAATCTTCGCGATGGCTTCTTTGAATTTCAGGAACTCTATGTGGCTCATTGCGCCCCCCTCTCAATGCAACCAAGGGTTGCATCTGCAATGATCTGAGCGCCCCAGCCGGATCATAGGACGTCCCGCAAAGACTCTTAAATCAATTCCTTGCAATTATTCTGCGCCTTTTCATCTATCGTGTCAATCGAAAATCAATTCAATTTGGATGTGCAACGAACTCCGCATTGACTCACTCGGCACAACCGCCGTAGGCTCAGTCTATGGAATTCAAGGTAAGTGAACTGGAGCGGGAGCCGATTGACTTTGACCTGGAGCTGGCGGCGGGCGGGGTCGATCTGGGCGAGGAGGCTGTGCAGCAGGGGCCGCTGGCGGCGAGCGGCCATGCCGAGGTGCTGCATGAGCATCGCGGGCCTCATGACATAGTGGCCGATATCCGGCTCAAGGGGCATTTCGCGGGGCGGTTTCAGCTTCCCTGCGCGCGCTGCGTGGAGCCGGTGGAGATTCCGCTGGCATCCGACTTTGACCTGATCTTTCGGCCCTCGGCGGCGGACGCCGAGGCCACGGAACGCTCGATTACTGCGCCGGAGACGGAAATCGGGTATTATTTAGGAGACAGTCTTTTGCTTGAGGATGTGCTGCGCGAGCAGGTGCTTTTGTCCCTGCCGGTCAAAACATTGTGCAAGCTGGACTGCAAGGGACTTTGCCCGCGCTGCGGCGCAGACCGCAACAACCAGCCGTGCAACTGCGACGCGGGTCCGAGCGACCCCCGCTGGGAGGCACTGGCTGGGTTACGTGGCCGGATGGAGTCCACAGAGAATAGCCCCAAGATGAGTTGAGGGCGCTCGACCGCGCCGGAAGACAGCCGGGAAGTTGCACGGGCTGAAGCCGCGCGGGCCGAGAATTGAAAGGAATATTGAAATGCCGAATCCGAAGAGGCGCCACTCGACGCGCCGTACCGCGCTACGCCGCTCGCACGACTTTTTGACCGCTGTGGGCGTCTCTGAGTGCCCCGCCTGCCACGAGAAGAAGCTGCCCCATCGCGCCTGCCCCAAGTGCGGCGAGTACAAGGGCCGCGCCGTCGTGGATGTGAAGGAAGAAGCCAAGTAAACTTCCGTGCCCATGCTGATCGATATTGCGCTTGACGCCGTAGGCACCGATAAAGCTCCGGAGGCGGAGATTCGCGGGGCGATTCTCGCCGCGAAGGCTCTGCCGGTTCGGGTCCACCTGGTGGGTCCGGAGGCGGAGTTGCGCGACCTTCTGGACGAGGCTCTGGGCAACGACGACCTGCCCATCGTCATCCACAATGCCACGGAACGCATCGGCATGGAGGAGAAGGCGGCGCACGCCTACCGAACCAAGAAAGACAGCTCCATCCGTGTCGGCCTCAAGCTGGTGCGCGACGGCAAGGCGGCGGGCTTTGTCACCGCCGGCAACACCGGCGCGGCCATGGCCACAGCCAAAGGTGTGCTGGGCGCGCTGCCCGGCGTAGACCGTCCGGCGCTGGCGACGCCAATGCCCAGCTCCAAAGGCAATCCCTGCGTGCTGCTGGACGTAGGCGCGAATGTCGATTGCAAAGCCAGCAATCTGGCGCAGTTTGCCGTGATGGGCGAGATCTATGCCCGCTGTGTGCTCAAGATCGATTCGCCCCGCGTCGGCTTGCTTTCCGTCGGCGAAGAGGAGAGCAAGGGGAACGACCTGACGCACGAGGCCTTTCCGCTGCTCAAGGCGCTGCCCTTCCGCTTTGTCGGCAACGTCGAAGGGCGCGACATCTTCTCCGGCCAGGCCGACGTGATTGTCTGCGACGGCTTTGTGGGCAATGTGGCTCTCAAGACCAGCGAGGGCGTGGGCCGTTTTGTGCGCGATGTGCTGCGTGAGTCGCTGACGCGCACGGTCACCGCCAAAGTGGGTGCGCTGCTGTCGCGCCAGGCCTTCAACGAATTCCGCCACCGCCTGGATTACCGCGAGTACGGCGGCGCGCACCTGCTGGGCGTGCGCGGAGTCTGCATCATCGGCCACGGCTCCTCGAACGACCGCGCGATTTACAACGGCATCCGCGTGGCCTATGAGTCGGCCAAGGGCGGC
>Ga0181529_10004734_pt1 | contig 14553 bp, 9 predicted proteins | sample PEATcosm2014_Bin_36_FD_119763 | JGI IMG/M metagenome (GOLD analysis project Ga0181529, IMG submission 119763) | Peatland microbial communities from MTU Mesocosm Facility, Houghton, MI, USA - PEATcosm2014_Bin10_30_metaG | ecosystem: Environmental > Terrestrial > Soil > Wetlands > Peat | place...
CGTAGACCAGCCGTCGAGCTTCCCGGTGCGTTCGGCCCTTTTCAGATAGACCTCGTAGCCGACGACGATGGACATGCGGCGATACTCGCCTTCGCCATACACGACGCAGTGGACCTCCCGTCGGAAGGGGTTCAGGCGAAAAGCTTGGGCGACCTCGATGAACTGGAGCTTTTCGGGTTCTGTGAGCTGGGAAGCAAGGCCGAAAGCTGAGAGAAAATCGAGGATTGTCTGCTTCGGAATATCGGGGATGGATGGCACCGTAGGCGATGGCTCTCGTGTCGGGACAGGGAAGGGGGATACGTTCTGCATCGGAGACCTCCTTATGGATTGGTTCTCCAATAGCAGTAGAGAGCGTGTTTCCATGAGCGTACACAATATACAGAGACGAATCAGAATCCATCACTCCGGAGGGCTAACGTCGTCCTCCGCGCTTCCCTCTGTTCGAGGGCTAATATTTCCTGTATATGTTTCAACGCTTTCGGCCATGCTTCTTGGAATCCACCAGCCGATCATTTCTGGGGGAAGTTGGCCTAAAACGATAGCCTCTACTTCGTAAACATGAACTTCTTGTCGTAACCGGTCGACGATTTCATCAAGCCATGTCTCTTCAATTTCAAGTCCAACAGATCTGCCTTTCCAATGCTGAAGAAGAGCGCGTTCAGATGCAGCTCGAAGCGACCGAAGACGCCCACAGGCCGCGCTGATTTCATCGAATGAGCATACTACATATTTTTCGATTAGTGGCCAAAGCAACGAAAGTTCGGTCTTCATCCCTCTAGGCGCAATCGGCGAGGCACGCTCAATATCGAGCCACCCTTCTATTGTCTGACTCTCACGCTCGATGCCAAGCGACGCAAGTAGAGTCCGAAGTTGCGGAATTGATAGGTGCCTTTCATTAATCACTTTGAACAAGGATTGTCGCCATTCTTTTGCTGCCTTCACAAGATCAGGATTGGATGTCCGAACCGCATCCATGATAGCGCCAGTGAACTCTTCGGAGGGAGACCAGCGACTTGTACCGAGACTCAAAATAACCCGTTCATCCGGTCGCAATCGAGTGGCAACACGCTCACATACAATTTCCTCCTCTTCGACAATAACTCGGTCATGTGGCTCGAGAACCTTGACATTAGGTTCTCCTATCACCCAGAGCAAGACACAAGGTATTCGTTCATTGTTGTCCCATCTTGCGTCGATTTTAGGATTACTTTTATCATCCCATACAAGTTGTGTTGCAGGAGCCAAACCTGCAGAAACACCTTTTTTCTGGTCACTACTAACGGCACCAAGCAAGGTATGTGTCATTCCTGTTTGCCGAGCATCACCTATACGTTCCCATCGATACCTTTCGGCCTCATCAATAACAGCTATAACTACGCGTGGTGTGTGAGCCTGAAGCTTTCGCGTAAACGAAGAACTTACCCACCCCGCAACTATGCAATTCTTGCATACAGAAAGCTCCCGTAGTAGAATCGGTTGAACCCGTGGCAATATTCCCAATGCTCGGAAAGTTGACGCGGCCGCCTTTACTTGCTCAGGACGATCGCACACGAAGTACCAGGAATCCTTCTCTGACACTGTCTGAGTTAAGAACTCCACTAAACCACTTGCTCGCGAGTTTACAGTTTCCATTACATTGTTAATCAAACGCACAACGTCCTTCTCTACATTATGCAGACTGGCCAGAGCTTGTAGCGCTGATGGACGAAGGCTTGACCACTTTTCGTCGATAGATAAAGACCACACCGTCGCAAAACGTTTGATTTCTGACCATTCTGTCGGATTAGCAGCAATCAAGATTTTTAGGGTGCTGGCAAAAGTAATCAGATAATACTTCAAGTATTCAGGTAAACACTCGGATGTTTCTATTTTCTTTAGATAATCTTTGATCGCAACAATAATCTTAATTTCATCTGGTGATAGTGGTGTATAGTACAAATTAATTTGGCCACCGGTTGCAGCTTCCCAGAGTGATGAATGGATTAGGTCTGTACACTCGTCATCTAGCTCGAGAATATCGGCCAGATCATCGGCCGATACCTCGAGCTTCATATGTGGCGGTAACCATGTGGGAGTTGCTTCTGGGTAGTAACCAGTCACAGACCAAATAATGATTGCAGGGGCTTTCTGTCTGTTTGTCAAAAAAGGCAGATCATGACGCCCATTATTCAAATGGTCGTATCCATCGATTAGAACTGCTTGAATTTGAATACCTTGATCTAGGAGAATGCGAACAGTACTGAGAGATGGCACAACGAAAACTAACGAACCATATGTATCAACTTTTCCCGAGACTGTGCTGATGAAACGCACGAGTCCATGTTCAAGCAGATGTACACCGTTTGACTGCACCCCCTTTAGGACTTCAATGGCTCTTTGCCGCGATGCAACTATGACCAATAAGGTTGTTAGCGAAGCAGGCTCAATAGCATGGTCCCAATCAAAAAAGCGTTTCAAGGGATCAGACTGCATTGTTTGAGCATGAATTGAATACTCGCGAATAGAGGATAATCGGTGCTTCTCAACGGGAACCATTCGAGTCGCTACGTCTGGTTTCTGAATCTCGATACAACCTCGCACCAGAAGGCGAAGCCATCCCTTTCGAGTGGAATACTGATCCTCAAATCCCTCAAATTGCACAAAAGTACCATCTATCTCATATATTTGTCCAAGATGAAGGTTATACGATTGCCTAATCGATGATGTAACTGCATCGAGCACAAGAAGCCCGATTAGCGAAATGATCATGTGGAGCGGTGAGCATGCAATCGACGGTTGAAGTAAAACTAATATGTTTTGATCGGTGCCAAGTACGTGCGAATATGAGACGAAGGAGTTTACTCGGTCAAGCCACGTCACTGAGATTGGATTGTCATCGCGTTGCAATTTAACACCGTTGAGAAACGGAAGTTCGATCCACAGCGAAATTATTTTCTCTGACCAGTGAAGATATAAGTCGGTTTTATTTCCATTGATCTCCTTTAATACAAGGCGAAGCGCATAATCGTCATATATCAACCCGATAACACTTAAGTTGTCATGTATTACGTCGTTAACTTCGTTAATATAGAGAACTACTGCAGCTGCACGAATACGAAAACTTTCTTCGCGATCTGAGTCAACAAGAACTGTCATGATCAAGTTAAAACGATGCCGAATACCTGGAAGAAGCAAAGCTTCCGTCATTTTATATATTCGCTCGCGTACTGGGGGGAGTATTTGCAGGGCTCGTTCGATGGTAACCGCTTTCTCCTCCATCAGTGAATCGAGATGCATGGAAACAGCGACGAGTTTTTCCTTTGAAAGTGAAGGCAAGACCGTTTCTCTGGGATCCCTTGAACCTTCCACATGACTTATAACAGCACTAGCCGCTTCAAGTGCTTTATCGCATTCCGACCCAGGAACATGAGATAGGAATGCCTCTAGCGCTGATCTACAAGCTGTTTCGAGTTCTAACTCGGAGCCACCAAGCAAATACTGGCATAATGAAAACACGCGCCATTTTCTTAGCATCAAATGGTCAGTGGATGTTGGGGTTTTTATAAGCTGTTCGCTAACACGGCTCAATAATTCTCGATCTTCTACGCCTAATACTATCACGGTAGACACCGTTCATCGTCGTATGGCTCTAGAATACCTATGCCTTCGAGGAGGTTGAAATGTTTCACGATGGTATCGGCTGGATGTCCGACGATCCGTACACCCATTTCCATATTGTGGTCCATGGCATATGACGTCAAATTAGCGGATGTAACCAGCGCGTCATAATTGTCTGCAACTAATACTTTCGCATGCAACTTCAGGTACTGATCGCTAGGTGGCAGATGCCAAGTAAGGATCTTGGGAAATGATACACCAGGGGGCCATGCTGATGTTAGGATGTGCCTATTGTCGCGACCGTCGGATCGCATGCGCTCGTCAACGATGACATTCACATCCACATGTCTTGTTACCGCATCTGCGAGAGATGTAATAATTTCTTCGATAATGCCTTCGCCATCGTCTCGTGCAGCAATCCAGTATCCGACTACGAGGAGTTCCTTCTGCGCGCTATGTAAAATCTCCCGCACGACTTCTCTGGTGGCACGTAAAAAAGAACCTTCAACCTTTGGGCCAGTCCAAACAACTTGCGTGATAGGCACCTGCTGTCGATAAACCTGTACTGACGCGACGCCAGTTCTCAGCGCAAACGCAAGTGCTTGGCTCGAGATATTGACACCCATAAGTGTCCATGTCTCCTGGAGAGATCGAATGTGACTTTCGAGAGTAGTATTGCCTTCAGCTATTGCGGCTCGCGTCGCAGCCGTAGACTCCTGGCTCAGTCGCCCATTCTCGAGTGCAGTACAAACTGATTCAAGCCCAGACGAGTCCACAATTGCAAGTGCGATTTCCGCCAGTCTAGAGATTGATTTGTTGCCAGCGACCATAGGGTTTCCAGCTCATAAGGCTACCATAGGGAAGTAAGCCAGTGCATTTGAAGCCATTGTTGGCACTAGTACATTTCGATCAAGAAAACGGTTGAAGGTTTCACATGATGTCTCGGAAACGAGGATACATGCGTGACAAGCTGCTGCGTTGATCGTAGCATGGACGTCGGGCTGATGATCAGCACAAAGTGGATCTGACGAACAGCGCGATGCTGCCCGTAACGCTCCCTTAACCAATTCCGGGAAACGCTTCGCACTGCCGAGATCTACAAGGCCTCCAAGACTGCCTTCTGAGTCTGGGCTAGCAGTGTAAAGGAGGATTCCTGCCATTTTTCTTCTAGGATCTATGCTACTGTAAATCCGTTCCCTAACCGAACTCGCCGAGTAGCCGCAGTCCAGCGAGAGTTGTCGAATTAGCGCGTGAGCAAGTGAGTGTAATAGAATGAAGCGCGCGCCGGGGAATGGTGATGGTAGAGAACCGCGCTCAGCTTCCCACTGATGGAACTTACTCTCCATCGCGTGAGCGAGGGCCTGCACCGCGGCCTTTGACTCCCATCGCATAACAGCGTCTTCATTTAATTCGATGAATATACCTTCACCGCGAACCTCAACGGCAGGGAGCCAGTCGGGTCTGTCAAGAAAAATCGGGGCTATCTCTTGCTTCAACGAATCATCGGTTCCAACACCCGAGGCATCGATTCGTGTAAAACCGACAAGCGCGCGAACTTCAAGAAGTTTGCGGGCAAGGACGATTCGAGTGATAGATTCCTGAAATCCATCAGGAATATTACCGGGCTGGAGAAAAAACTCTGCTTTTTCGTTCATTGACGACGCAGGATCGCGGAATGCTTGCCACTCTGGCCAACGAAGATCGATATCGTCGGTCTCGATTTCGCCGCGTTGCTTTAGAATTGCAGTCCACACTTCATCGATCGAAAATATTTCTAGCCGTGGAAACATTCCCGCCGTTATTAGCATTTCAAGCTTTTCGAGTGAATCTACTTTATTAATCTGATTTGTATTACACGTATTAAGTGCTATTCCAATTGGCGTTGCTGCTTCCTTAATCGCGAGTGCACTCCTTACGATCGGGAACCACGCATTTGTCGCCCCACGTTGCATAGCTCGGACTTCCGTTGAATGTGAACAAACTGCCGTATCTTGGCTATTTCCTAACCATGGACGACGACGTGTGCACTGACCGAGCGCATCATTTCGATGTTCTCCGAAAGCATCGCTCGCTGATCGAGCCATCCCACACTCACATTGGATCATGATATCGGCGACAGTGCCTGTTTTAGCGATTGAGAAGAGTTCCATCTTTTTTTGACAGTTGGCCCCTCGATGTACATATTCACGCCAAGGAAATTCGTCGATGTGGCCGGAAGGGCAAGCGACGATGAAAGGAGCTGGAAGTGTCGTCGCCCTGAATTTCCCTCGACCTTTGCAGCCTGGAGCCTTACAGACGATCTCCTGCCAATTTGTATTGTACTCGGTGTAACCATCACCGATGATGGATAGTGTCTTACAGACTGGACAAACTTGATATCGTGGAAACAGGTGAGCTGGAATGGTTCCACGTTTATTAGAAAAGCTCCCCTCGCTTGGTTTGGCAGAAAAAAACCGTTTCACGCCTAATGCCCGTTCAAGCCGTGGCTCATGGATCGACATATCCTCGTCCGTCTGCCAACGATCGATTCCAGCGACAATTACAGAAAGAGTCTGAAGATCAACAATCGCCCCTGGGCCAAATGTAGTAATTACTTGGCTGGGACGAACATCACCGATGGCACGTGTATTCATACTTATACATCTCCTTCATCGAGGAAGAAGGCTGCAGTAGGTTCCACCTCACGAAGTGACCCTGGTGTTGACCATTCGCCGTCGTTTTGTGTACCCGCTGTCCGTAATAGTACACGACTGTTATTGGGTGGTCGCTGAGAATCATCGAGCCAGGAGTATCGGAGTAAGGAATCTGTGAGATTCGCCCAATCATCTCGGTATGATAGTAAACGAGCGCGGACGAGTTCCGCATTATCCTTGCCGACAAGGATTGCTGCTCGTTGGCAGAGATCTTCGATGATATCGGTTGTAACGACACTTCCAGCATCAAAATTCTCGGCTTGAGGTTCCTCTGCCATCAGATCACCAAAGAGCCGGTTTATACCGGCAAAAACTCCACGAAGCCCTCGATCGAGAGCACGGGAAGAAAAAGGGGTGACGCTAATTGCTTCAACGTATCGGTAAAGCGCTGCATGGTATGATTGGAAACGCTCGTAGTGTGAAAGGTCGCGTGCACCCATCCAATTATACATTGTAACGACCAAGCCAGGATGCTTACGTCCAACGCGGCTTGTTGCTTGTATATATTCTGCGGTTGACTTAGGTTGCCCGGTTACCACCATCAAGCCTAAACGATCGATATCAACGCCAACAGAGAGCATGTTGGTCGCTAACAGAACATCAACTGGCCAATCACTCTTTCCACGAGGAAACGTGTTGTCAAGTCTCTTGAGAAGCTTCGGGATTTTCCATGAATCAATGCGGCTTGTGAGTTCCTCTGGGTCCGAAATATTGCGATATGGGAAGCCTCGCTGATGTGCAAGGTATCGGAGCCTTACGAGCTTGACGTCGTCTTCGACTAGGCGCTTTGCTCCACCCAGGGCACGTATACTATTAAAATACCCGACGAGGGTCCCATATGGATCGGCGGAAGTAGGGTTTCCCCGTATCTCGATTTCAGCCGTCGCAAGCAGAATCGAGTAGACGCGAACAAGAAGTGTTTTAGTGCTTGATCCAGGCGCGTTAACGCCAATGAACAATCGTCCAGCACTGTTATCGATCTCGGGATTAATAGCCATCTCACGAGCAAAGAATGAATCGCTGGCAGTAAGACCAGAAGGAGGAAATATGGCCAGTTTTCGTCCACCATAGAGCTGGTGTGTCTGTTGGGCAGCGCGTCGAATAGTTGCAGTCGATGCGATCACTTTCGCGTGAATACGTGTAGCGCCCGTTTCGGTTATGCTAGACGCGTAATCAACAATTGTCTCATAAAGTCCGACCATCGTGCCGAGTGGGCCTGAGATAAGATGGAGTTCGTCTTGGATTATTAGTTCTGGTGGCAGGAGCCTTTCAGCGGGGCTGGCATCACGAAGTTTCCGCCCACCAACTTTATCGCCATGTGCCTCAGAGATATGTCCAAAAGTTGGACTATACCGGTTTCTGAGCCCAAATAGTGTCCGTGTCTGGCCCTTGAAAGGAATCCTAGCGAACTTATCGACCGTTGCAACCACAAGCGATGGACATGTTCGATAGATCTCGTCATCAACTACAACGACAGGAATCCCTTGGCTCTTTGATAGTATGGCGTTGAAATCGCACTTCTCATTACAGCACCAAACTAACGTTCTCTGTGCCATAGTATCAACTTGGTAAGTGTTCCTTAACGGGATGCCCTTTTCGCTGACAAGCAAAGCCCCACATCGCGGGCATGCGACAAGCTGGATAGGACTGCCCGAGCGGGGCATCCTCCCATCACAAATGTCCTCAAGGGCTTTCTGCGAATCCTCGAACGTGTTTGGCGTCGTGCCTCTGCCGACCCAAACGCCTACCCGGAATGGTTCACTCCCCCATCTCTGCGGGTCCGTGCGACGGACAATCTCGCATGCACAGATAAGTGCGGCAGCTCGCTGAAACTGCTGTACCGTCAATAGGCGCAGTGTATATCGCATGATTATACTGACACCCGCACCAGCATACATCCCATGGCGATCGCCACGAAGGCGGCGAAGAGCAATTGTGTATGCGGAGAGCCCAAGGTACGCTTCCGTTTTGCCACCGCCCGTGGGGAACCATAGCAAATCGATAAGATGTCGATCTATGCTCGTTTCATCTGCAATGGCTCGGAGGTTGAGTAGGATGAACCCTATCTGAAATGGGCGCCAGGTACGGTTTTCGGGTCTATCAAAAGTATTTGGAGTGCCCTCAATAGAACCCCGCTTACGATTCTCCGCAGCCCACAGTGAATTAATGCGCTGGTCCCACATCGTCTTATTTGCAAACCGGAAAGCTTCTAGCACGTGTGGATCGCTTTCGAGGAGGGTCAGGCCTGCGCGCATACGTGATGTGCAGTCTTTGCATCTATCGATATTGACCCTTGCGGCATCTTTGAGCTGTGGGTCACCCTGAATGTCTGCAGCGAGGCTCGCGTGTTCAGTCGCAGTGACCCATGTTTCATACGCCTCTACCATAGGTTCGAGGAATTTCACTATTTGCGACGGTTTCTGCATTTCCGCGAGTTCCTTCATGTCGAGGACCGCGCCACCCGTTTCCTCACTCGGAGCGATTAGCAGAGGCACTTCATGGATCGGAATGAATTCCGTGAAGATTGCAGTGGTTCTCTTGCTATTCTCCGACGGTGCATCCCACCCGGCGGCTACACCATGTCCAGTTGCAAACTCACGCTTGTCTTTATAAAGAAGTGCGTTGGTTGCATCTTCTCCATTATCATCAACGAATAGAGGGTCTGCGTAATAATCCTTCGCAACAAAAACCGGATCACAACTATCGGTCGTAACAAAGAGACGAGGCTGATATATCCATCGCTCGTCTTTGCTTCGATCGCCGAGTGCCCCTTTTGTTCTCCGATTGACGAGGAAGAGACTCACTGCGCGATAGCCAGCGAAGTCGCGAACAACACCCTCGAGCGCCACCTCGGAATCTTCTGTTCCGGTAACAGTGGTTCCAGTAGGATTGGGTTCAGAAGCAGACAGGACTATTCGACCTATATGTCCAGCAGAGTCGACCCGAATGCCTTTTACGATCGCTTCACGAGGATACCTTTGCCATCTCGATGCAACACCTTCCGACCCCTCGATCTTCTCTCGTAGGTAGTCGCCCCATGTGATTTTTACCAGAAGAGTTTGCACCCTCGAATCGATGAGAAATGAAAGACCAAATGAAGAAGGGTTAAATCCAATAATGAGAGGCGGCGAAGTGTCTTCCTCCCCGTCTTCGTCGTCTCCGACACCGATAGCAAGTGTATCATTCTCAGCAGGTTCGATAGCTGCGTCCGTGTCATCTTCAGTCTCGCGGGCAGGTGCGAGACGACCTACGAGGTAACGGCTGGTCGGGAATTCCTGGATTACCTCGTCTGGAGTACATGGCCCCATCAATTCACGCCGAAGGGCCTCAACTAATCGATCCCGAGTTACGCGCGAATTATTGCTTATACTCATCGATTCAGCTCCTTCATGCTCAACTTCGCGATTTGTCGGCATCGTGCTGCTGGTCCAAGGCCAGTTCCGGGATGATCACAGTGTTCTGCACGAAGACTCAAATATTCGCTTGCCACCTGAGCAATAGGTTCTGGAGGCGGGCAATCAGGTCGGCTTTCTGGAAGTAAATGAAGGCTACGCCTTACGTGATCACCAAAGAACTGTCGCCGCAGCTCCAAGCCAAGAAGCTCACCTATTGCGGAAGGCACGGCATTACCGACCTGGCGATGTGCTGATCGTTGGGAGCCTACGATCGTGTACTCGCGAGGAAACGTCTGAATCCGGCACATCTCTTCGACTGAGAGCAGTCGGCTCTTCCAATGAAAAGGTCCTGTTGCAGGGCCTGGCGCCGCTTGAATCGTCCAGGATGGTTGGTTTTTCGCGAGTTTGAGTAGAAAGGACCAAAAGCGAGTTCGCCAGCCAAATAGTGGTTCGCCTCCGTTTTCAGCGTTACGGGGTGTGTGCCACAGGTAGTTCTGCCCTTCTGGTATTGAAGGTAGAAGCCCGGCCCACCGCCCAGTGGCATCTAGCTCTTTTGGCCAGGAGTCGACATCTAGGTCACCGATTGCATCCCACGCCGTGAGATAAGGATTTTTTTTTATCCCATCACCGTGGGTTGGTTCCGGCACATCGATTTGACAACCATCGATACTTGCGATGATAAAAATACGCTCCCGAACTTGGGGCACGCCATAGTCCGCAGTATTGAGCGAGATCAACTGCGGAATATATGACGTTGAGTGCTTTTTGTTGATCCTACGTAGCCCCTGTTTAAGTAGTCGAAGCCCTTCATCCTTCCCCTCGAAGGCGAGACCTTTTACGTTCTCAAGTAACAGCACTTGCGGAAGCATTGTCGCGACAACATCAAGATATGCGTGAAGTGTCTTCGCCCTTGGATCGCGCATTCGCGGAGCATCACCAGTACTCCAATACATCGACTTCGAAAAAGGCTGGCAGGGCGGCCCTCCAGCAAGAAGTGTAAGCTGCCTTGGACTTAGGTCGCACTGGCGCAACAATTGGCGAGGCTCGAGTTCATGGATGTCGCCTGGATCAGACAGACGCCACGCCGGACGATTGGCCTTGAGAGTTTCTCGCGATTCGCTGTCAACCTCGACGCATAGAACTGGCTCGAATCCGGCTGCTTCAAGACCAAGGTCAAGCCCGCCTGCACCAGTAAATAGAGAGAGTAGTGTATATTTGTCTGAATTTGGCTTCATTAAGAGCTTTCCTAAATCTGGAGTTTATCCAAATAATAGAGATATTTTCCACTTGTACTGAGAGAAGATGCAAAAACGAGGGAAGTTGCCTCTTGAACCTTTAGCATGACGATTCAACCTTTTGCCACTTGGAACCTCAAAAATCCCTTAAATTTTAGCACCCTTTCACCCTTGGCACAAGCTCAATACTAGTCCTTTTCGTGCAGGTGAAACAAATTGAGAGGCAAGAGCTAACAAAGGAATAGATACCCTAGATATTGATCAAGCTCGGGCCATTATATCAGAGCGTCATGAATTTGGAGAAATAGTTGACGGATAGACATGGGGAAGGCACCTTGAGGCATAGACCTCGAGGGCCGTATAGAGCCTTCAATGTTGCCTTCTTGCTTCGAGAATCTTATTCGAGAGCCCGGCGCAGGATCGTTGCAGCCGATTGGTATGCAACCCTGCGTGACTTGTCAGGGTCAGTCGCGAATAGGGCTTCCAGGAGCATCAGGATCCGATGTGCTTCCGTGATCGCATCCGAGGAATTCGCCCTCGCCTGCCCGGCTTTCGTTACATTAACGGCGTTTTGAGATGGTTTCGCCACGCGCTTGGTCTTTGCATCCTGAGCAGCCTGATGAATCGTCTTCTCTCCAGCAAGCACCGCGGCGGTTTGTCTGGGATCCGCGAGAACGGCGCGAGCGCGTTTGACCTTCGCATTAGATATGCCAACTGCCTCTGCCGTTAGTTCGGAAGTGGAGCGGATGTCCTCTCCGTTTGGCTCGTTTGAGCTTATCGTGAGAATTTCATTCCCAGTAAGACTTTGCTTGAAGCCCCTTTGCGGTTTGTCAATGAGCTGGACAAGGCGCAAGATCTCAGTGTCCGAGAGGTTCCGGCGATCTCGTTGCGTATGGATCGCGTAGGCTAGCGCCTCGGCCTCGGAAGTGAAAGTCTTCTCGTAGACGGTCACGCGAAGAAGGCCGAGCTCCTCGGCGGCGCGGAAACGGGTGTAGCCATCGATGAGAATGCGCGTGCCATCGGGCTTCTTCCAGACGTTGACGGGCTTGGAGGGGTCAAAACCGTTGGCCTCCATGTCGGCCTTGATCGCGGTGAAGACCTCGGGCTTGATCGAGAAGAGCGAGGCGAAGGGATCGGCCTTGGTGATCTGGTCGAGGAAGAGCTCGACGCCGATTGTCTTGTCCCCAGAGTTATTGACGGCGGCCTTGTCAGGACGCGTGGTCATTGTGAGCTTGGCCATGGTTAGAACCTCTCAGCGCGACGATGGATGCCGCAGTAGGCAGCGAGGGCTGTGATGGCCTCATGCAATAGCGCCTTGGTGGCCGAGGTAGTTATCTTCTCCCCTGTGTCGATGGAGCGCCGGATGAGGGTAGTATCATGGATTGTTGCAGGGGTGATGATCTCGCCGAAGGCATCACGGAAAAGAGCCTCGTACTGATTGCGGAGTGCATCTGGATTGTCAGTACGGGCTGGTCTGAAGAAGTTAAAGAGAATATGCCATGCGGGGAGCTTATCCGTCTCACATTTGATCTGGGCCTTATAGAAGAGGGCGCCCTTGAAGTCGAACTGGGAGAAGGCGACGGGCGTGATGATGAGGTCGGAAGCGTGAAGAGCGTTAAGGACGATGTTGTCATAAGTCGGAGGCGTATCAATGAACAAGAAGTCGTAGGGTAAGGGTGAAGCATCCAGAATGCGCTTGAACGTACGCTCGCCGATGGCTCGGAGCTTAACGAGATCAAGCGATGACGCGAGAAGATCGATGCCCGAGTAGTTCGAAGGGATGATGTTCTCGGTGAGGCGCTCAGTATGGAAAGCAGCTGCGATGTTCTTGCGATCGGCCTCGCCCGGCGAGTCGAGGTAGTAGGAGGTCGCACTATTCTGAATATCGAGGTCGGCGACGAGGACGCGGTAGCCCGCCGAGGCGGCGTAGTTGGCGGTGAGGATACAGAGAGAGCTCTTGCCGGTGCCGCCCTTGATCGAGGAGAAGCATATCGTCTTCATCATTAGCTCCTTGCGTTAATCGAAAGCCGAATAGAAAAGCCCCGCCTGGGGAAGGGCCAGACGGGGCGAGGCGGATGGACACTGCAAACGGGGCGAGCCCGACATAGTATGAAGCATATCGAAAGCCTTATAGGGCGAAACTTAGTCGTTCAATGCGGAGCCGGTCGCGACGAAGGCCTCCTGCTCGAAGTCAGCCATCTGGATCGAACCAGATACCAAGGCAGTCAGCGAGGCAATCGGGAAGAAGTAGTCGTAAATGGAACCATCGGGCTGTGTGGCGACGACGATGATGTAGTTCGTGTCGTCATGTGCTCGCTCGAGGCCTTTCGTGAACGCGTAACCGAAAATGTTGTAGTACATCGCCTGCGTTTTCACGTCGCCCGTGTTTTTCCGCGGGAGGTCCAGGATCACGAGGATATTGTCCTTGTTGGTGTTGAAGAGCATGACGTGCGTCTTGAGCATGCCGTCGAACTGTTCGTAGAGCGGCGTGTCGCGGTTCTTGTTGTCGGACATGCCGACGATAGATGTGACGAAGATATCGGCTTTGCCCATCTCGATCTCGGCGAGGGAACCCAGCCGCTGGGACTGGGCGGAGGCGAAGGTAGCGATGAAGGCGAAAGCGACGAGGCACAGGAGGAAGCGCTTCATATGGACCCCTTTGGGACAAGATTTGTACTACGCTTGGCATAGTACGCCTCGAGGGGTGCCGGAACATGGCACTGTTAGAGGTAATCAATAAATAGATGGCGCCTATCTAGTTGTGAAATCGTTCTGTGATTGTCCCTATTCCTCTCGAAGGGGTGGATGTCATCGGAACTACTCGCCGACGACAAGAATGAATGGGCAGTCCTCTGACCCAAGGTGCACAATGGAGAAATTGAAGCATAAATTTCCCCGAGGATGCTATCGCGCGTAGCGTTCATCTAGGAACTGGAAGAGGCGGACCATAGCCATCGTATCGAGGCCACAGTAGGCGCGAAGGGAATCAGCGAGTTTTTTCTTCTCGGCGGGGTCAGATGTGGAGATGAGACGTGCCCATGCCGCTTGGGCGTCTTGGCCGTTGCCAACCTCGAGCGCGGAGTAGGAGAGATCGGGGCAGAGAACGGGTAGTACAGCCTTAATGGAGTTGGAGCCACAGAAAGCGGGGTCGATGTAGAACTTGCGGAAGATGTCAAGAAGGTCAGCGAAGCGTGGCGGGAGCGAAAGGAGTGGTGCCGCGATGTCGGGGAAGAATGTGGCGAGCTCTGTGATGACGCCTTTCTCGAAGGACGCGTTGTACGCGATAAGGGTGCCTTCGGAGCCGATCTGGGCAAGGAGAGCCTCGGCAACTGCGCGACGAGGATCGGAAGATTCGGTATGGAGATAGCCAGGGGCTTCGTTGAGAGAGCCGTCGGCCGCGCGGATATGGAGCGAGAATTGGAACGGGAAAGAACTAAAAGGGCCAAGGCCTACGAAGCGAGGGATGGCTGGGGCATCAGTCTCGAAATCGAGGAAGTAAAGCGGATAGTGGAGAGCCGAGAGCCATGTACGGATGCCATGGACGTCGATCTCATTAGAGCCGGACTTGGAGAGACGGACGAATCGCTCACCTTGAGTGCCCAAAGGTTCGTCGTCGGGGATGGCATCGAGAGA
>Ga0181529_10004735_pt1 | contig 14545 bp, 13 predicted proteins | sample PEATcosm2014_Bin_36_FD_119763 | JGI IMG/M metagenome (GOLD analysis project Ga0181529, IMG submission 119763) | Peatland microbial communities from MTU Mesocosm Facility, Houghton, MI, USA - PEATcosm2014_Bin10_30_metaG | ecosystem: Environmental > Terrestrial > Soil > Wetlands > Peat | place...
AGGAAGCGCTGCACGCCGGCGCGCCGCCCGACCTCGCCGCCCTGATCAAGGCGCTGCCGCTGCGCCTGCTGGAACCGGCCCCGATCGCCCGGGCCATCTCGAGCGCCGGCGGCATCGCGCTGGACGAGATGGATGCCAACTGGATGCTGCGCCGCCGCCCCGGCGTGTTCCCCGCCGGCGAAATGCTGGACTGGGAGGCGCCGACCGGCGGCTACCTGCTGCAAGCCTGCTTTTCCACCGGCGCCGCCGCGGGACGCGGGGCGCTGGCGTGGCTGAAGGAAAGTCCAGGGACCGGGACCCGCTTGTAACAAACACCCATCCTGACCACCCCGCGGTGGACGCCTCCGGCGTGATCGCGGCCGCCGGTTCAGGGCGCGATCTGTATGCTTGTCAGACCGACCCGGCATGTGATCAATAGGAGCGGATTCGGCCACCAGACAAGACGGCCACAAAATGCGCAATATCGATTCCAATCTGGCTAAAATATTCGTGTCTATCGCCGAAGAAGGCAGCATTGCCAAGGCGGCCCGACGCGAAAACATTGTGTCGTCTGCCGTAAGCAAGCGCCTGTCCGAGCTTGAAGCGTTCCTCGGGGTGTCGCTGGTCGAGCGGGGTCGGCGCGGGGTTAAGCTGACCTCCGCCGGCGAGACGTTGCTGTACCACGCACGGCTGGTCCTGCAGGCGATCGACCGCATGCATGCCGAGATGTCCGAATATGTCAAAGGTGTTCGCGGGCGCATTACGCTGCGCGTGAGTGCCTCATCGCTATTGGCGGGGCTTCCCGCGGACCTCCAGGAATTTGTGGCTCTCAACAAGCAAATATTGCTCGACATAGAAGAATGTGAGACGCCGTTGATCATTCGGGACATCGCTGAGAGCAGAGCGGATCTCGGTATCGCGCCGAATATATTCGGGAACGCCTTGCTTCAATATATACCGTACAAGAACAAGAGCTACGATCTGGCTGTCGCCATGGCCCCGCAGCACCCCCTGGCTAAATTGAAAGAAGTCGCCTATCTACAGACCCTTAGGTATGATTATGTCGAGCAAAATCGTGGGACCGCCATATCCCAGATGCTTGACTACGCGGAAAAACAGAGCTCGTCGACCAGGCACACGCGCATCCGGGTGCGCGGTTGGGAGGCTGTGTGTCGTATGATCAGCTGTCGAATGGGCATCGGGATCGTCCCATCTTTGTTGGAAGTCTCATATGGTGCGTTGTACCATTTGAAATTCGTTCCTTTGACGGACGATTGGGCACATCAACGCATTTGCATTATCGCAAGAAACTTCGAAGGCTTGCCGAGTGCGGCAAAAGCGCTGGTGAACCACTTGCGCTGATTTCGTCGCGCTTGCCCCACCGTGGCGACGACCAATACGCGGATCAGGCAGGATCCTGCGTCCTTCAGCAATCTCAATTTAAGATGGGTGCAATCTTGACTTATCGCTTGTCAGGTGCGGTGACTGACCGGATAATCTAAATAACACCAGTCTATCATGGTCAATGCTTGGTACGGAGGTTCGTCAATGCCTGTTATCGATGCTTTCGGTCAAGAATCTGTCCATATCCCCGCGCCCAATGAACGGATCATCCGTGTCTTGCTCGCGCCGGATACGCAGGATATCGTTTCGGGAATGACGGTCAGTCACTGCGTTATCGCGCCAAACGGAGGCAAGACCGACTTCCACATGCACCCTGGCGTCGAGATGATGTATATTATTACCGGCCATGGAAAATGCACGATCGGCGAGGAGGAATTCGACCTGAAGCCTGACGTGTTGATCGTTGCGCCGCCGAAAACCATGCACGACATGCGTAACTACAGTGATGAAACCATGAAACTGGTCGCCATGTACATCCCGGCCGAAACGTCGAGCCAGATCTACGAGCGGGCCAGGAAGGCCGCCAAGACCAGCTAAAGCAAACACCTGTCGCCACGCGTTGCGATCGGAAAGCTTAAGAACAGGACCTGTAAACGGAGGAACGGACATGAAAAGAAGGACGGCGCTTGCCATCACGGCGGGGTCCGCCTTGTCTGCACTGGCTGGATTCCCCGCGCTCAAGGCGGCCGACAAGCTTGTCATCCGCGTCGCCACGGGCACCGCACCGGATCATCCGGAAAACGTCGGCTCTCGGAAGTTCAAGGATATCCTTGAAGCCAGCAGCAAGGGGCAGATCGAGGTCCAGGTCCACCCGTCCGGACAGCTCGGATCGCAGCGCGATTTCGTCGAAGCGCTGCGGTCGGGCACCCTGGAAGTTTCCATGGTGACCATCGGCTTTTTCTCGTCCTATGACCCGTTGTTGAACATTTTCGAATTGCCGTACCTGTTCCGTGACGGGCCGCATGCCTTCCGGGTGGTCGACGGCCCCATCGGCAAACAGATTGCCGAGCGCGTGAACAAGAAGAATGTGCATGTGCTGGCTTACTGGGAAGCGGGACTGCGCGACATCACCAACAACGTCCGGCCGATCGTCAGGCCGGATGACCTGAAGGGCCTGAAGATCCGCGTTCCCGAGCAGAAGGTCAGTATCGATGCGTTCAAGGCTTTCGGGGCCAATCCGGCGCCGCTGGCCTTCACCGAGCTCTACATGGCGCTGAAGCAGGGCGTGTTCGACGGCCAGGAGAACCCACCGTCCAACGTTTACGCGTCCAAGCTGTATGAGGCGCAGAAATACCTGTCGCTGAGCGGGCATCAGTTCCTGGTGCACATGTTCATGTACAGCGGGCCGTTGTGGGAAAAACTGCCCGCCGACACTCAGAAGATGATCGCTGAGGCAGCCGTCGAGGCCGGCAAGTTCCAGCGGAGCTACAACGACGAGCAGGACGTCAAGCTCGTCGCCTCGCTGAAGGAAGTCGGCATGCAGGTCAACGACGTCGACAAGCAGGCGTTCATGGAAAAGGCCAAGCCGCTGTACGCCGAATACGCCAAGACCTACGGCGACGACGCCAAGACGTTTATCGAGCAGATCCAGGCCGTCAAGTAGCGGCCTTGCGGCGGGAGAGCGGTCGCCGGACCGCTCTCCCGCGGGCAATCCCTGGTCTATCTGGAGGTGTCGTCGATGGCCGAGCCGGAAGCCAACCTGTTGGTCGACGGCACCATCGCGGTTCGCGATCTTTCCCGCGGCGAGGCAAGCGGCGGCCTCTTTCAACGCCGTTTGAACGCGTTGCTGGACATCCTGCTGGCGATCGCCCTGCTGGGGCAACTCGGCGTCATGTTCTTTACCGTCGTCAGCCGCTATCTGTTCGATTACCAGCCGCTATGGGGTCAGGAAATCTCGATGATCACCCTGACCATGCTGGCCTTTGTCGGCGGTGCGGTGGCCTATTCGCGCAACCGGCACATGGCGGTCGAGGTCCTGATCCAACGGCTGCCGGCGGAGCGGCGGCAGTTCCTCGCCGCTGTCGTCGACTGGCATATCATCCTGTTCGCGGTGCTTGCTTTCCATCTCTGCCTGCCGCTGATCCGGTCGCGCATGGAAATGCTGTCGCCGATCATGGAGGTGCCCGAGGCCCTGTTCATGCTGCCACTGGCCGTGGGCATGGCGCTGATTTGCCTCGTCGGCTGCCAGCGCCTGTGGCAGCGGCCGCACCGGCAGACCCTGCTGTCCGCGGCGCTGGTCCTGCTGTCGTTCGCCGCCCTCTACGGGCTCAGGCAGACCACCGGTCCGCTCGGCATGAATTCGCCGACGCTGTGGGCAACGCTCATCGTTTTCGTCGTGTGGCTCCTGATTGGCGTGCCGATCGGCTTTTGCCTGGCGCTCACCGCCATGTTTTTCCTGTTCATTACCGGGCAGGCCCCGCCGAAGTCGGTGCCGCAGACCATGTACGGCGGCATCCTCGGCTATGTGCTGCTGACCATTCCGTTTTTCGTCTACGCCGGCTTCATCATGACCGATGGCGGACTGAGCCGCCGGTTGGCCGACTGCGTCATCGCGCTGATCGGCCGCCTGCGCGGCGGCCTGCTGCAGGTCATCGTTGTCGCGATGTATATCGTGTCGGGAATTTCCGGCTCGAAGGTGGCGGACGTTGCCGCGGTCGGGTCGTCGATGAAGGGCATGCTGCGCCGGAACGGCTACACCATGAGCGAAGCGGCGGCCGTGCTGGCGGCTTCGGCCATCATGGGCGAAACCATCCCACCCAGCATCCCCATGCTGGTCATGGGGGCGATCACGACGGTTTCCGTCGGTTCGATGTTCGTTGCGGGGTTGGTGCCGGCGGCTTTCATGGCGATCTGCCTGATGGTGCTGGTGTACTTCCGCGCGAGACGACTCGACTTTCCGGCCGGCATCAGGGTGCCGTTCGGGCAGGCCGTGCGGGCCACCCTGATCGCCATTCCGCCGCTCCTGGTGCCGGTGTTTCTCGTCGCCGGCATCATGGGAGGCATCGCCACGCCGACCGAGATTTCCTCGGCCGCGGTGGTCTACGCGTTGCTGCTGGCCGTCGTGTTCTACCGGGAAATGGACGCCAGGCAGTTCTGGATGACCGTGGTCGAAACCACGACGACCGCCGGCATGATTTTATTCATCATAAGCGCTGCCTCGGCTTTTTCGTGGTCGCTCGCCGCCGCCAACCTGCCGGAGAAAATCGCCACCGCCCTGCTCGCGCTGGGCGGCAGCACCACGGTGTTCCTGATGGGCAGCGTCCTCGTGCTGATCGTCACGGGGGCTCTCCTGGAAGGGCTGCCCGCCCTGCTGATATTCGCTCCGATGCTCATGCCGATCGCCGTGAAGTTTGGTATCGCGCCCGTGCACTACGGGCTGGTGCTGATCATCGCCATGGGCTTCGGCACGTTCACGCCGCCGGTGGGCATCGGCATCTATGTCACCTGCGCGATAACCGATACGTCGATGGAGGAGACCGGCCGGGCCCTGGCCCCCTATCTCCTTCTGCTGTTCTTTGGTCTGCTCGCCGTCGCGTTCATCCCGTGGTTCAGTCTCGTCCTGCCGCAAATGCTGCATATGCCGACAGGATAATTCACCGAGCTCAGTGAGGAGGTTTGCATGGAAAGAAAATACGCTGTCATCACCGGATTTCTCGGGCGGCTCAAGGACCGCTTCATCGACTACCAGCCGCCGCGCGACATGGAAGAGATGCTGGAGATGGCGAGCCGCATCAAGGGCTGCTCGGGCGTCGAGGTCGTCTACCCGCAGAATTTCTCCGACCCTGTCAGGCTCAAGTCATTACTATCTCGGTATAACCTGGGCGTCTCCACCGTCAATCTCAACATCAAGTCGGACATGACCTGGCGGTTCGGCACCTTCTCCAACCCCGACGCCTCGATCCGCCGGGAAGCCATCCGTCACATGAAGACGGCCATGGACTGCGCCGCCGAACTTGGCTGCAACATCGTCACCAGCGCCTTCCTGAACGACGGCGCCGACTATCCCTTCGAGCTCGACTACATCCGTGCCTTCAACGATACCCTGGAGGGGGTGAAGGAGTGCGCGGACTACCGGTCGGACGTGAAGATAAGCCTCGAGTACAAGGCGTCCGAGCCAAGGGTGCACTGCCTGCTGAACAACGCCGGAAAGATGGCCTATTTCTGCAGCCTGGTCGGCCGGGACAACGTCGGCGTCACGCTCGACGCCGGGCATGCGTTGCAATGCCAGGAAATCCCCGCCGATTCAGCGGCCTTCCTCGGTATCACCGGCAAGCTGTTTTATGTCCACATCAACGACAACTACCGCAACTGGGACTGGGATATGGTGCCGGGAACGGTGAACCTGTGGGACTATATCGAGTTTGCCCTCTATCTCAAGCGAGTCAACTACCAGGGCTGGATCACCGCCGATGTTTTTCCGCAGCGCCACGACCCCATCCGCATCATGGGAAAGACCTTCGAGTGGATGGACTATGTGTTCGCCATCGTCGACGCCATGGACGAGAAAGTCCTGTTCGCGATGATGCAGAACAAGGATGCCTTCGAAATCCTCGACTACGTGCGTTCCTTCGTCCGGGAATACCCCGGCGTGAAGCGGGCCTGATCACCGATGACCGAGGAGAGGACAGGATTGCCGTATTCTTCGATCATGGTTGCGACGGAAGGCAGCGTCCGCATCCTGACGATCAACCGTCCCGCCCAGACCAACAAGCTCAGCAACCAGTGCCTCGATGAACTGGTCCATGCGCTCGCGGCAGCCGAAGCCGCGCCGGATTGTCGTGTCGTCGTGCTGACCGCGGTCGGGGAGTATTTCTGCAACGGCGGTGAACTGGGGGATTGCCGGACCCAGAGCCCGATGGAGATCCGGGCCTTTGGCGATCGCTTTGTCAGGTTCCACACGGCGATCGTACGGCTGCCCAAGCCGGTCATCGCCGCGGTGCAGGGCCATGCTCATGGTGGCGGGTCCAACCTCGTGGAGGCGTGCGACCTGGCGGTGGCTTCGAGCGCGGCCACCTTCGCCGTCCCTGAGATGAAGTTCGGCCTGGCGCCGATGATGGCGCTGACCGGGCTCACGCGGGTGATGTCGCGCAAGGGCGTGATGGAGTGGTCGCTGTTCGGCGAGGCCATCCCGGCCGCGCGGGCGGTCGAGATCGGGCTGATCAACTGGGTGTGCGAACCCGGCGACGTGATGGCGAAGGCCATGGCCGTGGCAAAGCGCCTGAGCCTCGCCAGCCCGACGGCGATCGCGACGTGCAAGCGCCTCTATTACGAGGCCGATGCCCTGAACTACCAGCGGCAGCTGGAATGCGGCCTGAGCATGCTGGTGACGTTGCTGAAATCGGAAGACGCCGCCGAGGCAGTGACGGCCCGCGAACAGAACCGTACGCCGGTGTGGAAAGCGACGTAGCCACGGAGGATAGTTCATGCTGACGCGCAGGCAACAGCAGGAGGCCCGTGACCGGGCGGCGGCCATGATGCGCGGCGCCGGCGTCGGGCTGACCGACAAAGAATTCGCCGCGATGGATGTGGCCGATTTCGGCCTCGGTCATCTCGAAACCGAAGGGGCGCAGATCGTTTCCTTCTTCAATACCGAACGGGTGAGCGCCAAGGTCATCGCCCTCTTTCCCGGCCAGACCCTGCCGGAACACTGGCACACGGCCGTTGGCGAGGACCCCGGCAAGGAAGAGACCATCAGGGTGATCGGCGGCACCACTTACGTCTACATCCCCGGCGAGGAGAGCGTCGCGTACGGCCGCATCCCGGACGGCAAGGGCGGCTGTTATACGGCCAGGCATGAGGTTGTCATGCAGCCCGGTGACCAGATCACGCTGGAGCCCGGCGTGAAGCACTGGTTTCAGGCGGGCAGTGCGGGCGCCGTCATGTACAGCTTTTCGAGCGCCGCCCGCTGCGCGCTCGACCCGTTCACCGACCCGCGCATCGTGCGCGTGACAGAGATCACCGATTAGCTCGCCGCCGCCGATGGCGGGCGACGGTTTCGGGCAATTGGATTGTGCGGGCTACGTCCCATTCAGGGCGTGATAGGCGCGAATCACCTGGCTGTCGTCCGCTGCCCCCGCGCCGCGGCCCGAGACGGAGAGGAAGAGTTGGTGCGCGATCGCCGCCATCGGCAGAGCGGCCTTGGCGTCGCGCCCGGCCTGCATGACGATGCCAAGATCCTTCACGAAAATATCGACCGTGCTTGTCACCTCCGGCTCGGCCTGCAGCATGCGCGGCCCGCGATCGTTCAGTATCCAGCTCGCGGCGCCCGAGCCGCCCATCACCTCCAGCAGCATCTGCCCGTCCAGACCCAGCTTGGCTGCCAGTGCCAGCGCCTCGGCTGCGATGGCGATATGCGCGCCGCAGAGCAACTGGTTCACCGACTTCACCATCGCGCCCTGGCCTGGCGTTTCGCCGACATGGAAAATGCGTTGGCCCATCGCGGCGAGCACCGGGCGCACCGCCTCCACATCCGCCCCCGGTCCGGCGGCCATGATGGTCAGCCCCGCCGTGCGGGCGCCGGCGACGCCCCCGGAAACCGGTGCATCGACGAAGCGCCGGCCGGCGGTGCTGACGCGCGCCGCGATCGCGGCAACGCCGGCGGGCGGGCAGGTGGACATCAGGATGACGGTGCCGTGCGCCGGCAAGGCATCGAGCGATCCGGCGGCGAACAGCACCTCCTCCGCCTGTGTCGCGTTGACCACCATCAACACCAGTACGTCTGCGCCTGCGGCGGAGCCGGCCGCGGTTACGCTCTCGAGGCCGCCAGCCCGGACCAAGGCCTCGCGCGCCTGCGCGCGGACGTCGTAGCCTTGCACGACAAAGTTCCGTGCCAGTAACGCCATGGCCATCGGCAATCCCATCGCGCCAAGGCCGACGAAGCCGACGGTACGAATTGCGTTCATAGCCGTTCTCCGATGGTCCATGCCGGCGCGCCCGTGCAAAGCAACCCAACACATTGCGCCTGGGCCTCTTGACTCACTTCGGCTGCGAGGGCAAGCACATCTGCGACCGGGAGGCGTGGATCATGGACTACTGTCAACTGAATCGCACAGAACTCCGTGTCTCAAGGATCTGCCTGGGCACGATGAACTTTGGCCAGCCTGTCGATCAGGCCGGTGCGACCTGGATGCTCGATCGAAGCATCGAGGCGGGCGTCAATTTCATAGATACCGCCAACATCTACCAGCACGGCCAGGCCGAGAGCATGCTGGGAACCGCGATGCGCGGCAAACGAGATAAGCTGATCGTGGCAACCAAGGTTCAAATGAAGATGGGGGAGGGACCCGACGAGAGCGGCCTGTCGAAACGCGCGATTTTCCGCGCCGTTGAAGATAGCCTGAGGCGCCTGCAGACCGATTATATCGATATTTATTATCTGCACGCGCCTGATTACGCAGTGAAGATCGAGGAATCTCTGGACGCCATGCAGACCCTGGTTAACCAGGGCAAGGTTCGTTACACAGGAACGTCAAATTATGCGTCCTGGCAGATCTGCCAGTTGCACTGGATTGCCGAGAGGAACGGCTACCAGGCACCGTCGATCGCTCAACCGTTGTACAACCTGATCGCGCGCGGCATCGAGCAGGAATATGTGCCGATGGCGAAGGAGTTGGGCGTTTCGACGATTGTCTACAACCCGCTCGCGGGAGGCCTGCTGACCGGCAAACACAAAGCAGACACGATCGCTGCCGGCGGCCGCTTCGACGCCATGCCGGTGTATCAGGACCGTTACTGGCACCCGCAGGATTTCACGGCGGTCGAGCAGTTGAAAAAGATAGCGGCGGATGCCGGTCGATCGCTCATCAGCCTATCCTTGAATTGGCTCTTGCATCACACCAGCGTCGACTGCGTCATCCTGGGTGCTTCCCGCAAGGAACACCTCGCGGCGAATCTCCAGGCCTGCACTGAAGGACCGCTTTCCGCCGTGACCCTGGCGGCCTGCGATGCGGTGTGGCAGCAGTTCCGCGGGCCTGTTCTGTTCTATAATCGATGAAGCAGAATCCGGCGGCGATGTGACGATGAAGGTCCGTCGCACCGTCGGGCGGACGCGGACGACCCTTCGGAGAAATCGATATGCGTCTCGGGATCAGTTCCTACACCTTCGGTTGGGCCGTCGGTACCAGCAGCCATCGGCCCGCGGCTGCGCTGACCGCCATCGGTCTCATCGACCGGGCAACGCAGATGGGCGTCCGCCTGCTGCAAATTGCCGATAATCTGCCCGACGAGACCTACACACCGGCGTCCGTCGATGCGATCGCGGCCCATGCCGAGCGCCACGGTATCGCGATTGAACTGGGAACGCGCGGCATCAAGCCGGAGCACCTCCGCCGGTTCATCGGCTTGGCGCGCCGGCTGCGCTCGCCGATTCTCCGCGTGGTCACCGACATTGGTGATGACGAGCCGGCAGTACCCGAAATTATCGAACGATTCTCCGCCGTTGCCGAGGACTGTCGGCAGGCCGGCGTGCTCATCGCCATCGAGAACCACGATCGGCTGAAGGCGAAGGTGCTTGCCAGCATCGCCGCGGCGTTTCCCGCAACCGTCGGTATCTGTCTCGACACCGTCAATTCCTTCGGCGCCCTCGAAGGTCCGGAGATCGTCGTTGAGACGTTGGGACCTTACACCGTGAACCTGCATCTGAAGGACTTTGCGGTCGTCCGCTATCCATCCCTGTCCGGGTTCCGTGTTGAAGGACGGCCGGCTGGTCAGGGGATGCTCGATATTCCGTGGCTGCTCGCGAAACTGAAGTCATTCGGACGGGACTGCAACGCGATCCTGGAACAATGGGCACCGCAGGAGGCGACGGAAGCGGAGTCGATCCGGCTGGAGGCCGATTGGGCCGACGACAGTGTGCGAACCCTGCGACGGTGGATTCCCGATTGACGGGCGTGCACCGCAGCGGCACTCATCGCTTGCTTATGTGGTGGCACTGCCCTTGTCGGGCGGCGTCTTGCCAGCCCCGATCATCAGTCCCGCGGTGCCGAATCCGCCATCGACATTAAGACTGTGACCGTGAATATACTTGGCTTCGTCCGAGCACAGGAAAACCACCGCGTCGGCGATGTCATCAGGACTGCCGTACCGGCTCATCGGAACAAGGTAGGTGTACGCGGCACGCGTGGCGGGATCGTGATTTTGCTTGACCATTTCCGTCTCGATCACGCCGGGGACCACATTATTGACGTTGATCCGGTGTTGCGCGAGTTCGACGGCCATGACCTTCGTCAGCAGTTCAAGCCCGGCCTTCGCCGCGCCATAGGCCGCGCGCCCGTTGCCACCACGCTGACCCGAGAGCGAGGCGGTGTTGACGATCTTGCCCCCGCCACTCTTCACCATTTCACGCGCCACGGACTGGGCAACGAGAAATGCGCCGGTCAGGTTGACACTGATTATGCGCTGCCATTCCTCGAGAGTGGTTTCCAGGAACGGCGTGTTTCCGCCAATCCCGGCATTGTTGGCAAGGATATCGATGCGGCCATGTGCTGCGATCACGGCGCCGACCATGGCGGCTACCGACGCGGGATCGGCGACGTTCACCGCCAGCCCTTCGGCGCGACCGCCTGACGCCTTGACGGCTTCGGCCGCGGTTCCGGCACCTTCGGAATTGATGTCTGCGATCACGACAACAGCGCCTTCACGCGCCAATGCGCGGGCAACCGCAAACCCAATGCCCCGGGCCGCCCCGGTTACAATCGCTATCTTATCGTTCAGGCGCATTCCATACCCCTCCTCGCGACATGGGGACGCCCATGCGCCCCCATGCCAACCGAAATCGAATATCAGCCTCAGTGCGGTGCGCTACAGGCCTGGCAGCTTACATCTTCTCCTGCGCGGACAGGATCTCGTCGTAGAGCGTGCCCCAGGCGCTCTTTAGCTCCGGGTCCAATTGCCGCGCCCGCGCCACGAAGGCCGCCTTGTCGACATCGGTGACAACCTGCGTTCCGTGGACTTGCTGCAATTTCGCGACGTTATCGGCGTCCACTTTCCCGGTCAGTTCCGCGACGTAGTCGCCCGCCGCGTCCACCGCGCTCTGGATGACATCCCGCTGGTGTTGGCTCAGGCCGTTCCAGAACTCGAGGTTCATGGAGACAACCTGCGATTGCTGCAGATGCTGCGTCAGCATGATGTACTGCTGAACTTCATAGAGTTTCGCGCTGATGATAATGGTCAGCGGATTCTCTTCGCAGTCGATGGTGCCGGTCTTGAGCGCCAGGTAGACCTGCGCGAAGTCCATCGGCACGCCCTGTCCGCCGAGCACGCGGGCGGACAGCAGGTTGACCGGAGCGGGCGGCGTGCGGATCTTCATGCCGGCCGCATCGGCGGGCGTCCTGACCAGCTTGTTGCAGGTGAGATTCCGCAGCCCGAAATACCAGGTCGCACTGAGCAGCTGGATACCCTGGGTCTGGGCGAACTCGTCCCTGAAGTGCTGCAATATCGGTCCGCTCAGGATCTTCTTCTCGGCCGCCCAGTTCTTCCAGATATAGGGCGCGTCCATCACGCTGATATCGGGCACCAGGTTGCCCACCGTTCCGGCGGCGGTGACCGCCATCTGGATGGAACCCTGCTTCACCTGCTGCAGAACCTGGTTCTCGCCTCCGAGCTGGTTGTTCGGGAAGATGGCGACGGAGATCGTGCCGCCCGAGTCCTTCTCAACCAGTTCTTTGAAGCGGGCAGCGCCGAGCCCGACCGGGTCGGTCACCGGCGTCGTATGGGTCAGCCGGATGGTGACGTTGCGTTCCTTCGGAGCGTTCTGGGCCGACGCAGTGCCCGTTCCCATCAGGCTGGGCAGGGCGAGCACCAACGCGACGCCCAGGTATACAGCAGGTCGAAACAAGCGCGTCCTCCTCTTCGGTTCACCGCCCGGTCACCTGCGCCCGTTGCCATAGCGGACACATCGCCAGCCGGATTTATTTTTCGGTCAGGCCACACAATCGGCGGCCATTTCCAATAGCATTGCGTACCGTATACCATTATGCCAATTCGATCGTCAATGCGCACGCGCCACAGGCCCCGAAATGCGGGCGACCGGCCGCAACCCAGCGGGAGGGAGTGAATGATGCCAGAACACCACGAACCTGGCCGCTGCCATCCGGCACGGGCCGACCTGCCCCGGTTCGTGCTCTGGATCGACCTCGCCGGAAAGTACTTCGATATCGTGGCTCTGATGCTTGCGATGGCGACCCTCGCCGTGCTGATCGCCGTCGTCGCCACGCAGGTGTTCTGCCGCTACGTGCTCGATTCGCCGATCACCTGGTCGGAAGAACTCGCGACCTATCTTTTCGCCTGGCTGATCTTCGTCGGCGCTACGGTCACGGTGCGACGAAACGAGGTGCCTTCATTGCGCCTGATCGTCGATGCCCTGCCGGCGCGGTACGCCTCACTCGTTGACAACGTCGCGGAACTGCTTTGCCTTGCCATCAGCGCGGTCCTGCTCTGGAAGGGAGCCGAGGCCTGCGCCGCCCTGATGCACCAGCGATCTCCGGCGCTGCAGATCCCGATGGGCTACCCGATCTTCGTCATGCCCTTGGCGGGGGTTGGGCTCTGCCTGCATTATCTCCAGCGCATACTGACGCGCTGGGCAGGCGACAGCAGGTTCGCCGTCCATGCCTTGGTCGCGATCCTGATGGTCGCCGGAGCTGTCGCTATTCCGATTTACCTGATCCCCGATAGTTGGGCGATCGCCGGCCTGCTCGGCGCCATTCTGCTCGGTTTCGCGATCGGCATGCCGGTCGCGTTCGTGCTGATCTGGGGCGTGTTCTTTTCGCTGTTGATCCAGCAACAGCCGTTGATGATCGTTCCAGAAACGATGTTTTCCGCATCCAGCAACTTTATCCTGACCGCCATTCCATTTTTCATGTTCACGGGCGCTGTCATGGAGAAGGGCGGTCTTGCCGAGCGCCTGGTGGCGCTGGCCGAGGCTCTGGTCGGCCGCTTCCGCGGCGGGTTGCTGCTGGCGGACATCATCGTCAGCGCTGTTTTCGCGGACATGTCCGGTTCCGCGGTGTCCGATACGGTTGCCATCGGCAACATCATGCTCCCGGGGATGATGCGGCGTGGCTATGATCGTCCCTTCTCGACGGCGCTGCAGGCGGCGTCCGGTACGCTGGGCGTCCTGTTCCCGCCGAGTATCGCCACTATCATCTATGCGTGGGTGGCGAATGTCTCGGTCGCCCAGATGTTTCTTGCGAGCTTCCTGCCTGCCTTCCTGGTGCTTCTTTCCTTCGTCGTGATCGCCCTCGTCGTTGCCGCCAGGCGGGGTTTTCCGCGAGAGCGGCCGGCTGGCCTGCGGGTGATCGGGCGATCTTTCAGCGGTGCCTCCTGGGCGCTGCTGACACCTGTTCTTATCCTGGGTGGAATTCTGTCCGGCGCCGTCACGCCCTCGGAGGCAGGCGTCATCGTCGCTGTCTATGCCCTCCTCACATCGCGTTTCATCTACCGGACGATGAGCTTCGCCACGTTGCTCGAGGCGTTGTCACACGCGGTCATTGGAACCGCGCGGGTCATGTTCATCCTGACGGCCGCCGTGCTGCTTGGCTGGCAGCTCACGATGCTGCAGGTGCCACAGAGCCTGTCGGACGGGATGTTGCAACTTTCCCACAACCCACTTGTGCTTTTGCTGCTGCTGAACCTGGCTCTCGTGGCGCTGCATGGCGTGATGGAGACCTCTGCGACCCTGATCCTCGTGGTGCCGCTCGTTGTTCCGATCTTTGCCCAGCTCGGCGTGGACCCGATCCACCTCGGCATCATCTTTCTGGTGAACTCGGCGCTCGGCCTGCTGACACCGCCGATCGGTCTGGTGCTTTACGTCGTCGCTCCGATTACCGGCTTGAAGATCGAGACAGTGGCGCGCGCCGCAGTGCCATTCCTGCTGGCCGTGGTTGTGGATCTTGTCCTGGTGACGATCTTCCCGCAGATCTCCATGATCGTGCCATCGCTCGTTCGATAACTCGCCGTCAGCAGGTCCATGGTTCGAACACGAACGCACCATCCACGCGCGCAAGAAAGTGCGGAAGTGAAGCAAGGCCAGGGAACAACGTCCGTGCGCCCATCAGCCCAGGCCGGCGGTGCCGGCCTGGGCGTGGCAGGTCAGCGCTGGGCGTCCAGGATCTGTTGGTAGAGATTGCCCCAGACCGGGATCATCCGCGGATCAAGCTCGCGCGCA